>ERZ1645192.2173-NODE-2173-length-16313-cov-6.564030_pt1 | contig 16313 bp, 10 predicted proteins | sample MGYA00575354_ERZ1645192 | MGnify/ENA primary metagenome ERZ1645192 (study PRJEB40844, sample SAMN11349763) | freshwater sediment metagenome | isolation source: river sediment | host: Sediment | place: India: Faizupur Khadar , New Delhi | collected 2017-02-21 ... | reverse complement strand
ATTCAACCAACTACCGGTTCGTTGTTCCGTTCCGCTTTTGCCGGGATTCGTTCGTGGGTTCATAGTGAAGGGTTTATACTCCTTGTGAGATAGAGGTCAAACCCCGAAATAGCCGAGTCATCCCCCTTTTCTCAATCGCCCGCTGTGTTCCGCACAAAAAGTTTGCCCGGCAGTTGGCGGACCAGCCGCTTCATTTCCAGACCCAGCAGGGCGACGGACACGGCCGACGGGGGCAAGCCGCTCTTGCGGATGACGTCGTCGATGGGAAGTTCCTCGGATCCGAGCGCGTCGTACACCTTCTGCTCGTTCGGTTGCAGCTCCAGGGCGGGCAGGGTTCCCGTCTCGGCGGCGCTGGCGGGCCTGTTGCTTTGCGGAAACAGGTATTCAAACTCGCTCAGGATGTCCTCGGCGCCTTCGCAGAGTTTGGCGCCCTTTTTGATCAAATCGTGACATCCTTTGCTGCGGGGTGAATCAATGCGGCCGGGAACAGCGAAAACCTGCCGGCCATACTCGTTCGCAAGATTGGAGGTGATCAGCGCCCCGCTCGTCAGGTTCGCCTCAACAACCACGGTGCCCAGGGTCATCCCGGCCACAATCCTGTTGCGAATGGGAAACGTTTGCCTGTCGCCCGGCCTGTTAAAAGGGAACTGGGTCACCAGCGCTCCGCTCGCGGCCATTCGCTCGTAAAGATCCGCATTCTCGGAAGGAAACACCAAATTAATCCCGGTGCCCAGGACCGCGATTGTCCTCCCTTTGGCGGCCAGCGCGCCCTGGTGCGCGGCGGTATCAATGCCGCGCGCACCTCCGCTAACCACCGTGACTCCCAGGTAGGCGAGTTGGTAGGCAAGTTTCCTCGCAGTCTCCACTCCATAATGGGTGGTCATGCGCGAGCCGACGATGGCGATCGAGTTTTTGTCCCCGGGCAGGAGCTTGCCTTTGACGTACAAAATGAAAGGCGGATCGTAAATCTGCCGCAAAAGCTCGGGATACTCGGGATCTGCCTGAATGACCACGTGGCAGCCAAAGGATTCGATCCGCTGGAGTTCACCATCGAGATCAACGTCTGTTCGCCAGGAAGTGATGGCCTGGGCAGTGTCCTCGCCGATGCCGCGGACGCGCAGCAATTGGTCGCGGGACGCGGAGAGCACCGTGGCGGGTTCGCCGAAGAAATCGAGGAGCTGACGCAGGCGGACCGGGCCGACGTGATCGACCATATTGAGAGCGATGAGAGCTTCGCGCGAATCCATGGGTTTCTCAGGTAACTTGACCACAGGATTCGCGCAAGCAAATTACCACCCGCGCCCCGGCGCAACTTGCGGTTCCATCCGGACCGTTCGCACCGGCCGCCGCCCGATCAGGCGGATCTTGCCTTCAGCGCGATCTTCCAACAATCTTTGCTGCGCAATGCAAAAGATTAAAGCAGCCGGATTTGGATTAGGACCCATTGGAATTGAAACCTTAAAGTTTGCCGCCACCAAGCCGTGGATCGAAATCATCGGCGCGGTGGACATAGACCCGGCAAAAAAGGGAAAAAGTGTCGGAGCCATCACAGGCGTGGAGGCGCTCAATGCGGCGCCTGTTTTCGGCACTTACCACGAACTGGTGGCGGCGCAGGGCCGACCGGACATTGTTTTTCACACCTCAGTCTCGAAAATCGCCGCTGCCTGTGAGCAGATCGAGCCCATCGTTCGAAGCGGCTGCAGCGTTGTATCCTCCTGCGAGGAACTTCTGTTCCCGAGCCTGCGGGACAAAAGCCTGGCCGAGAAGCTGGACGCCGCCTGCAAAGCGGGCAAGGCGCGAGCGTTGGGCACAGGTGTGAATCCGGGCTTTGTCATGGACGTTTTGCCGCTGTGCCTGACAGGCGTGTGCAAGGAAGTGCGCGCCGTGCACGTGCAACGGGTGGTTAATGCCGCGACACGCCGGGGGCCGCTTCAGAAAAAAATCGGCAGCGGCCTGGCGCCGGAGGTATTTGAAAGCCTCTTCCGCGAAGGCAAGGCCGGGCATGCGGGTCTCAAGGAATCCGCCGCGCTCATTGCCCACTGCCTGGGATGGCAACTCGAAACTCTCGTGGAAACCTGTGAAGCGGTCCGGGCAGACCACGACATCGCAACACCGCATGTGCAGGTGAAAGTCGGCCAGACATGTGGTCTGCACCAAAGGGCCGAAGGGCGGGCCGCAGGCAAAACGGTGATCACACTGGATCTCAGAATGTATCTGGACGCGCCAAACCCCCATGATGCCTGCCAGATCGAAGGCAACCCGGCGTTGAAACTCCTCCTGGACGGGGGCGTGGCGGGCGACTCAGCCACGGTCGCTTCCCTGGTCAATGCCGCCCCGCGCGTGCTCAAAGCAAACCCGGGGCTCCTGCTGATGACCGATATAGCGGTTCCGTGCCTTGCGGCATAGCGGAGGGGAACGGGCCCGGGCGGGTAGCCCAATTCGCCCCCGCCACGACTTTACTATTCTCACACCATTTTCGTGGCAACATCCTCCGGTTTTTGGTAGAACTGACGCTATGGCAGAAAAGACTTTGGATGCCCTGCCGCGTGATCTTCGAGTCTTGTACACCCGCGGCAGTGACGCTCTATCTCGTGATAACTTCGATTACGCGATCGAGATGTTCTCGCAGTTGCTCGCGCGCGACCCTTCATTTTTTGAATGCCGAAGAGCGTTGCGCACAGCCCAGTTGAAGAAAACCGGCACCGGCGGGAGCTTTTTCAAAAAGATCGCCAGCAAAGCCAGCCTGGGACCGCTGATCGGCAGAGGGCAGATGGCGCTTCACGCAAATCCAACAGAAGCGTTGCAACTGGCGGAGCAGATCCTGGCGCACGACCCCACCAGCTCCGCGGGCCACCGGCTCGCCGTCGAGGCCGCGCAAGCCCTGGAGTACCCGCACACCGCGCTCATGTCCCTGGAGATGCTTTTTCGCAACTCGCCCACGGACCGCGCCATCGGCGTTCAGGTAGCCAACGCCCTGGCGGAAAACGGCCAGGTGGATACGGGCGAGCGCATTCTTTCAGAGTTGTGCCGTATTTTTCCGCGGGATAACGACCTTGCGCAGGCGCTCAAGAACCTGTCTGCAAAGAAAACGATGGATGAGGGCGGCTACGATGAACTGGCCGATGGCACCGGCTCTTACCGCGACATTTTGAAAGACAAGGAAGAAGCGGTCGCCCTGGAGCAGGAGCAACGCCACTACAAGCCCGAGGACACCACCGACCGCCTGATCCGCGAATACGAGGCCCGCCTGCAAACCGAGCCGGACAACCTGAAACTGCTCCGGAACCTCGCCGAACTATATACGCAGAAAAAGGACTTCGACAAAGCGCTCGAGTACTACGGCAGGATCAAGGCCTCAGATATCGGGGGCGACGCCTCCCTGAGCAGGGCAATGTCCGAAACCGCCGCGAAAAAAATCGATCACCAGATTTCTCAACTGGATCCGTCGAACCCGGACCATGCGGAGCGCGTGGCGCAACTCGAGGCGGAAAAGCAGGCGTTCCTGCTGGCGGAAGCCCGCAAACGCGTGGAACAGTTTCCCACAGATTTGCAGCTTCGCTTCGATCTGGGCGCCCTGTTCTTCCATGCGGGCAAGATCAGCGAGGCCATCCAGGAATTTCAAAAGGCCCAGGCCAACCCGCACAGGCGCGTGGCCTCCATGAATTACATCGCCCAGTGCTTCTCGAAGCGGCGCATGTTCGACCTGGCGGCACGCACCCTCCAAAACGCAATCAAAGAAAAAGTCGTGTTCGACGACGAGAAAAAGGATCTGATTTACAACCTGGGCACCGTGCTCGAGCAGATGGGCAAAAAGGAGGAGGCCGTCGAGCAGTTCAAACTCATTTACGAGGTGGATATCGGCTACAAAGACGTGGCCGCAAAGGTGGACGCCTACTACGCCAGCCAGTAAGAATCACTCACATTTGCTCGAGGACCTCGATCCCGAGCACTTCCAGACCCTGCCGCAGCACGCGGGCTGTGAGATGGCAGAGAAGCGCGCGGGATTCCCTCACGCCGGCTTCACTCTTGAGCACCGGGCAATTCTCGTAAAACGCAGTGAACCGCCCTGCCAGCTCGTACAGGTAGTTGCAGAGATAATTGGGCCGGAAATCCTCGATCACCGCCTCCAAGATCATTCCGAAATTGAGCAAATGCCGGGCCAGCGCAATCTCCTCGGACGCTTCCAACAATACCTTTACGCTCCCAAGCGATTGTTCGTCCAAATCGCCCTTTCTGAAAATGCTCCGGATGCGGGCATAGGCGTATTGCAGGTAGGGCGCCGTGTTTCCGTTGAGCGCAAGCATTTTGTCCCAACTGAAAACGTAGTCGCTCTGCCGGTTGGGCAGGAGATCGGCATACTTTACGGCCCCGATCCCGATCACCCTCGCAATGTTGCGCCGCTCCGCCTCAGGCAGCGTCGGGCTTTTCTCTGTAACCACCTTTAATGCGCGTTCCTCGGCCTCGTCCAGCAAGTCTGAAAGCTTCACCGTTTCTCCCGAGCGCGTTTTGAACGGCCGCCCGTCCTCCCCAAGGATGGATCCGAACCAGACATGGGACAACCGGGCCCCGGCGTGTGGAAACCACTTGCGGAAAGCCGCAAACACCTGCTGGAAGTGAAGCTGCTGCCGGCCGTCCGTGACATACACGATCTGATCGGGATTCCACGTCTGCAGCCGGTGCTGGAGCGTCGCCAGGTCCGTCGTGGCGTAGTTGAAGCCGCCATCGCTCTTGCGCACCAGCGCGGGATGGGCCTTCAATTGAGGATGATCCTCGAAAAAAACAGCCAGGGCGCCTTCACTCTCACGGGCGATGCCCTTCTGAACCAGGTCGTTCACCAGCGGTTCAAGCTGCGGATTGTAAAAGCTCTCGCCGAGCGTGCAGTCAAAACGCACCCCCAGCCTGCCGTAGATGGCGTCGAACTGGACCTGGCTGAGCGAAATCATTTCGCGCCAGATCCGCAGATTCTCCGGGTCTCCCTGCTGCAGGCGGACCAACTCGCGCCGCGCGGCCTCGAGAACCGACGGGTCCGACTCGGTCTGGGCGTTGATCAGTTTGTAAAGCCGTTCCATCTCCGCAATCGGGTCCTGCCGGAGCGCGTTGCCGTCCAGGTGCAGCTTCCATCCGACCAGCAATTTCCCGAACTGCGTTCCCCAATCCCCAATATGGTTGTCGCTGATGACGCTATGCCCCAGCAGCCGCAGCGTGCGGCTGATGCAATCTCCCAGGATCGTCGAGCGGATATGCCCCACGTGCATTGGCTTGGCCACGTTCGGGGAACTGAAATCAACAACCACCGTCTGGGGCCGTGCCGACTTTTCAAAAAACAATGCGTCAGCACCCGCGGCGGATTGCAGCGCGCCCGCGAGGGCGCTCGTGCCGAGATGGAAGTTTAGAAAACCCGCTCCTGCGACCTCGACTTTCCGGCAAAGTTGATCCAGGCGCAACCGGGCGCTGATTTCACCCGCCAACTGACGCGGATTCATCTTTCGCCCCTTGGCCAGGCTCATGATGGCGTTGGACTGGTAATCGCCAAATTTCGGATCGGGGCAGACACGCACAAGCACAGACGACACGTCCGCATCCGGCAGTTGCTCCTTGACGGCCCGCTGAAGATCAAGCTGAATTTGTGTGTAAGGCTGCACAACGTTGGAATCCGGGTCCCGCAAGCGCGCGGGACTATTTTTTGCCGGTCTGATCGCGAATGATTGTCAGCATGGCATCGGCATCGGGCGCCTCCTCGAGCGCTTTGCGGAATTCAGCTCGATGCAACAGCTTTGCGATGTTGGCGAGAGTGTGAAGATGTTTCTGAAACTGGCCCTGCGGCACAAGGAATAGCATCACCAGATGCACCGGCTGGTTGTCCAGCGCGTCAAAATCCACCCCGGGCCTGGACCGCCCCAGCGCCCCCACAACCTCTTGAATCAAATCCGTCGAGGCATGCGGAATGCCAATCCCGAACCCGATGCCCGTGCTCATGGAAGACTCGCGCTTCTTTACAACCGCGGCAATGGATTCCTGATGCTCAGCGCGAATCTTGTTGGTGCGCACAAGATTCGAGATCAACTCGTCGATCGCTTCCCAACGATTCGTCGCTTGCAAATCAACGATGATCTGCTCTTTGGATAATATGTCGCCAAGATCCATACACAGGATTCAAACTGCGTTCGGGCATTTCGCCTCAACTGCCGCGCGATGGCAAGACTGAATTCAAAAATCTTGCGCATTCATTTCCAACGCCCAACCGGTCCCGCCGGCCAATCAGCGCGAGCCCACCGGTGACGAACGGCCGTTCCCGGACCCCTTCAACGCGACCGGACGCTCCGCCAGCCGGACATGCGGAAACTTCTTTGTTGCGCCCTTCTTCCCCTCTCCCCTGCCCAGCGAGAGCTTGATAAACTCCGTTTGGCTTCGAAATTCAGCTACCCCTTTTTCGGGACGGGTCATCCGGTAAAAACCGTTCGGACGCATGACACGCGCTTTCACATTGTCCTTGAAGGTAAATGCCAGAATCTCGTTAATCAATCGATCACGCAGAAGCCCGTCTTCAACCGGAAACACCAGCTCAATGCGCCGGAAGAAATTGCGCGGCAGCCAGTCGGCGCTGCCGATGAACACCCGGGGCTGGCAGCCATTTTCAAAATAAAACACCCTCGAGTGCTCTAAAAACCGATCCACGACGCTTCGCACGGTAATATTGTCGCTCACCCCCTTGATCCCGGGACGCAAACAGCAAATGCCGCGGACCACCAGGTCAATGGACACACCCGCCTGTGATGCGAGGTAGAGCTCCCGGATGATTGCCTCGTCGGCCAGCGAGTTCATCCGCGCCACGACGCGCGCCGGCAGCCCTGTTCGCGCATTTTCCGCCTCGGCGCGGATCATCTGGATCATCCGCTCATGCAGATCAAACGGCGCGACCAGGAGCTTCTTTAATCCCTGGAATTGGCAAATCCCTGTCAGGAGATTGAAGAAATTTGTGGCATCCTCTCCGAACTCGGGACGACACGTCAGCAGCCCGATGTCCGTGTAAAGCCTCGCCGTCGTGGGGTTGTAGTTGCCCGTAGCCAGGTGGACGTACCGCCGGATGTGCTGCCCCTCGCGACGCACAACGAGCAGGCTCTTCGCATGGATTTTGTAACCCACAAGCCCATAAACAACGTGTACACCCGACTCCTCCAGGTGCCGCGCCCACTGGATGTTGTTCGCCTCGTCAAAACGCGCCCGCAACTCGACCACAGCCGTGACCTGCTTCCCGTTCTGCACCGCCCTCTCCAGCGCGCCGATAATCCTCGGATCACCCCCCGTGCGATAAAGGGTCTGCTTAATGGCCAGCACATCCGGACATTGAGCCGCCTGCTCGAGGAAATTCACCACGCTGCTGAAGTTTTCGTAGGGATGGTGCAGCAAAATGTCGCGCTCCCGGATCGCCGCAAACACGTCCTTCTGATCCTTGAGAGCGGCGCAAACAGGGGCAATAAATGGCGGATCGCGCAACTCGGGTGAGTGATCGCCCTCGCAAAGCACCATAAGGCGGCGCGGATTCAGCGGTCCATCAATCAGGTACAAGTCATCCTGTGAAAGGCGGAGGGTTTTCAGCAGCATCTGGATGATTGTGTCCGGGCACTGATGCTCGACCTCCAGGCGCACAGCGTCGCCCTTGCGCCGATTGTGAAGCTCGTTCTCGACCGCCTTCAATAAATTGGCTGTCTCCTCCTCATCAATGTAAAGCTCGCTGTTCCGGGTCACGCGGAACCCCCACCAGCCCTGGATGCGCGTGCCGGGAAACTGGTCCCCAAGATGCGCCCCGATAAGTTTCTCCAGCAGAACGTAGTCCCGGACACGCGGATCCTTCAGCGGCAGGCGGATCAGCCTGGGCAGGATTCGAGGGATTTGCACGACGGCAAGTCGGTGCGTGTCCGTATTCCCCTTGCGCGCCTCCAGGAGCACGATCAGGTTCAGCGACTTGTTCAGCAATTGCGGAAATGGATGCGCCGGATCAATCGCCAGCGGCGTCAGCACCGGGCGCACCTGCCTCAGGTAGTAATCCGCCGCCCACTTGCGATCCGAGTCGCTTAACGCCTCCATCCCGACGATGTTAAAACCCGCCCTCGCCAGGGCCGGCCCCAGATCCTTCCCCCAGCAGGCATACTGGTCTTCAACCATTCTCACAACCCGCTCGCGGATGCCGCGAAAGGTCTCGGTCGCGGTCATGCCCCCAAGGCTCCGCTCCACCACGTCGCTCTCCACCTGCTGTTTGACCCCCGCAACGCGCACCTCGAAAAACTCGTCGAGATTCGAGCTGACGATGCTGAAAAACTTGATGCGCTCGAGCAGTGGATTGCGCTTGTCCCTGGCTTCATCCAGCACCCGTTGATTGAATTCCAACCAACTCAGTTCACGATTAACAAACAACGCAGGATCGGACGGATTGATTTCTCTCTGCTTCACCACGGCTGGATGTTACCCGAGCGGCGCGACGTTGCCAACCGGATGTGAAAATTAGTTTTCCCGCGCCGGCGGGCACGGACGCCTCGATGAATCCCGCAGCAGCAGAAATGTATCGTGCGATGCGTTTTTTCATGATACTTCTCCCCCCAGCGCCGTTCCGTAGCCGGATCATGCAATCGCCGAAACATCGCATGCCAAACACATTCAAAGTCCTTGGATTTGCCGCCTGGCTGGCCTTGAGCCCGAACCTCTGCCCCGCCGCCACCGAGGCCAGGCCGGCTGCTAACGGCTTCATCTCAGAGCCTCTCTCCCTGGCCGAAGCCCTGAACATCGCTTTGCGCCAAAACCCGAGTGTCCAGCGCGCCAGAACTGAAGTGGAAGCCGCCGAAGGAGTTGTCATCCAGACCCGCGCCATCGCCGTCCCGAAGCTCGGAATCACCGGCGAATATACGGCCCTCCAACCCAGCAGCATCGATACCGTGCCCCAGATCGGATTTGCGCTCGGAAACGATCAACGATGGCAATCGCAGATCAAGCTGGTCCAGTCGCTCTACGAGGGCGGCCGCATGTTATCCTCGCTCAGGGCGGCCAAACTGCTCCGGCAACAGGCTATGCTCAGCTACCAGGCTGCGGTAACGGATGTGGTGCTCGAGGTGCAGCTCGCCTATTACGATGTGCTGCTTGCAGCCGGGCAGATACACGTCCGCGAACATTCCATCGAGCTGCTGACCAGCGAACTCGAAGATGCCCGCCGCAGGTACGAAGCCGGAACTGTGCCCCGGTTCAATGTGCTCAGAGCCGAGGTCGAACTTGCAAACGAACGGCCAAACCTGAGCCGCGTCAGAAACGATTTTCGCATTGGCAAAAACAAGCTCGCAAACCTGCTCGGATTCAACCTGCCCGCCGCCGATTCCGGCGACGTCCCGCTGAATCTCTCGGATAATCTCAAGGCGGAGCCTTTCAGCATTGGATTATCGCAAGCCATTCAGAAGGGCCTGTCCACCCGGCTGGAACTCGACCTCGCGCGCACGGCGCGGGCGCTTCGTGCGGAGGATGTGGTCCGGGCAAAGGCCGGCTACAAGCCCAGCCTCCAGGGTTTCGCGGGCTATGACGTTCACAGCTCCATGTTTAGCGATGATTTGACCGACGAACTTCACGGATGGATGGCCGGCGTGCAGCTCACATGGAATATCTTTGACGGCCTCCAAACCCAGGGCCGCGTCCGCGAGGCCAAAGCCCGCCTCGAAGGCGCGGATATCGAGGTGGAAGACGCACAGCGTCGCATCGAACTCGAGGTCCGCGTCGCACACTCCGCATTCATCGAGGCCACAGAAGTGCTCGAATCCTCCGCCAAAGTCGTCGAGCAGGCCGAAGAAGCCCTCCGGCTGGCCACCGCCCGCAGCCAGGCGGGCACCGGCACCCAACTGGACGTCCTCGCCGCACGAACCGCCCTCACACAGGCCCAGAACACCCGCATTCAAGCCCTGAGGGATTATTCAGCCGCACGCGCCCGCCTCGATCGAGCCATGGGAGCAACTATCCCCGCGCCGCCGGAGACATGATTCCCTGCGCCAGAGCGCCCGGCGCCTAAATGCGCTTTTCGTCGGCGTCAATGTAATCAATAAAAGACTGTATCTCCTCGCGGTGGGCCATTCCGGACTCGGCTTTGCGCACCCTGAGACGCTCTTGCATCGCCGCATCATCTTTGGCGGGATAGTTCAGCATCTTTTGCTTGTGCGCGACTTTCACCGACTCCGGCTGCTTTACATTCTTCAGCACCCAGTCGCACACCTGGCCGTCGGTGATGCTGTTTTTGACCACCGCCACGAACTGCTCCGGATTCACGCCCGCTGTCTGCAGCCAGAGCTGGTCAAAACCTTTGCAAAGGTTCGCCTGGTAATCCGGATGGAGCTTGCCGGCATGCTGCAGCCGAATTTTATCGACAAACCGCGGCAGGTGCATCCAGCCACACATTGTTTCTCTTGGACTTCTCGGATATATGATTTCCATTGCGGAACCATACCACCAGCCGCAGCACGTTCAAGAGCCCGCGTCCGACGAGCGCGCTTGCGCCAGCACACGACACAGCACGGCGGCACCCGCGCTGAATGCGGCTGTGATCAATAGAAGTACGCTATCATGCGTTTGGACCCGCAACACCTATGACATCCCCCCGATTTCAGGTTTAACCCTCCTCACTCCACAACTGAATAACTCCCGATTTTCACACCTGGAGAGTCCGCCTGGAAATGGCAAAAAACCCTTCCAAATCCTGCGTGAATAACGTTTGCGTAACTTTTTACAAAAAATTCTTGCAGGCACAATCTGTTGTGGCTAAGGTCCGATCATTCCCCTACTAATGGGGCTCAGTGATTGCCTATAAGAGGCTTTCGTCACGAGGAATTAATCAAAATTTAGCAGGAAAAACGGGTATTCGCTTTCGCCAGGGGTCGGAGCGGGAGCGAGGGCGGAATAGTCGTTATCAAAAGGAACACGATGATAGTTTCAACTCAGGAAGTCGGCACGGCGCCTTCAACACGGGCCCGGAGAACCCCAAAAGCGTCCAAGCTCGCAAAAAGCAGGTCCACGGCCAGGAAGACGCTTTCGATTGAGCGCGTATTTAGCAGGCCTGGCACGCATCCGTTCGACCAGATCCAGTGGGAAAGCAGGGTCGCCGAAATCACCGACGACAACAAAAAGGTCGTTTTCAGGCAGGATAATGTTGAGGTGCCGAAGTCCTGGTCGCTCCTGGCCACAAAGGTAGTGGTATCCAAGTATTTTTACGGTGAACAGGGAACGCCGGAGCGGGAAACATCGGTTCGGCAGGTGATCCACCGCGTGTGCCGGACTATTGCCGACTGGGGCATCAAAGACGGCTACTTTTCTCCGGCCGATGGTGAGGTTTTTTACAACGAGCTCGTCTGGCTTTGCGTGAATCAGTATGGGGCCTTCAATTCACCCGTGTGGTTCAATGTGGGCCTTTATCATCAGTACAAGATCGGCAACTCCTCCAACCGCGGGAACTGGTACTTTGATCCCAGGACCGGCCACACCGAACGCGGACGCACCCAGTACGACCACCCCCAGTGCAGCGCGTGCTTTATTCAGTCCGTAGAGGACAATATGGAGTCCATTATGCAACTCGCCCAAAGCGAGGCCATGCTGTTCAAGTTCGGATCCGGCACGGGTACGGATCTTACCCCGATCCGCTCCAGCAAAGAAAAGCTCAGCGGCGGGGGCAGGCCGAGCGGTCCCCTCTCGTTTCTGAGGGTTTATGACCAGGTGGCAAACGTCGTGAAGTCCGGCGGGAAAACCCGCCGTGCGGCCAAGATGAACACCCTTCGGGACTGGCACGGAGACATCGAGGAATTCATCGATGCGAAGCAGAAGGAGGAGAAGAAGGCGTGGGCATTGATCGAGCAGGGCTATGATGGCAGCTACAACGGCGATGCCTATGGCAGCGTGATGTACCAGAACGAGAACCTGTCCGTTCGCGTCAGTGATGAATTCATGCAGGCCGCCCTCGATGGCCGCGAATGGTGGACCCGCTCCATCACCACAGGCAAGAAGCTCGAAAAGAAGAACGCCGCAACGCTGCTGAAGAAAATCGCGGAAGGCACCTGGACCTGCGGAGATCCCGGACTGCAATATGACGGTGCGATTCAGAAATGGCATACGTGCAAAGGCACTCAGCCGATCCACTCCACCAACCCCTGCTCGGAATACGTTTTCCTCAACAACACCGCATGCAACCTCTCCTCGCTGAACCTCATGCGGTTCAAACGCGAGGATGGCGCGTTCGACATCGCCCGGTTCCAGGCTGCCGTCCGGATCTACATCACCGCGCAGGAAATCCTGGTGGATAACGCCAGCTACCCCACGCCGGAAATCGCGGAGAATTCGCATATCTTTCGCACACTCGGGCTCGGTTTTGCCAACCTGGGCTCGCTGGTCATGAGTTACGGCCTGCCCTATGACTCCGACCAAGCCCGCGCCCTGGCGGGAGCCCTCACCGCTCTCATGACGGGCGAGGCCTACAAGCAATCCGCAGTGATGGCGGGCGCCCTCGGCCCGTTCAAAGGGTATCGCAACGCGGCGTGCTCCGGTGTGCCCAAGCCGCTGAAAAAGGATAACGTCGAGTCCATGCTCAACGTCATGAAACTGCACCGCGAATCGGTGGAGAACATTCAGGCCAGCGATGAGTTTCACTACCTGAAAGAGAAGGCCCGCAAGACCTGGGATGAAGCCCTCGATCTGGGCCGCCGGATGGGCTACCGCAACGCACAGGTAACCGTGCTCGCGCCTACCGGGACAATCTCCTTCCTGATGGATAGTGATACCACGGGCATCGAACCGGATATCGCCCTGGTGAAGTACAAACTGCTCGCGGGCGGCGGCATGCTCAAAATCGTGAACCGCACCGTGCCCGAGGCGCTCGATCGCCTCGGCTACTCACAACAGGAAATCGAGTCTATCTCAAAGCATGTTGAGAAGTTCGACACCATTGAGGATGTCGAGGAGAACGGAAAAATCATCCCGAGCGGGCTCAAGCCCGGGCATCTGCCGGTGTTCGACTGTGCCTTCCGGCCCGCGCAGGGCAAGCGATCCATCGGTTACCTGGCCCATTTGAAGATGATGGCCGCCGCGCAACCGTTCATCAGTGGCGCCATATCGAAAACTGTGAACATGCCGACCGACAGCACCGTCGCCGACATTCGCGACGCCTACGTGCAGGCATGGAAGATGGGCCTCAAGTGCGTGGCCATTTACCGCGACGGATCGAAGCGGTCCCAGCCGCTCAACACCAGTCGCACTACGGACTCGACTCCCGGCGCGGACACCGCCCTGTCTAAACAGGTTGCGGAGCTCACCGCCGAAATCGAATCCTTGCGCACGCAGGTCGGCAAGCCGCTGCGCCGGCGCCTCTCAGACACCCGCACCGCCATCACGCACAAGTTCGATATCGCGGGCCACGAGGGCTACCTGACCGTTGGCCTGTTCGAAAACGGGCAGCCCGGCGAGCTCTTCATCACAATGGCAAAGGAAGGCTCCACCATCGGCGGCCTCATGGACGGCATCGGCACGCTGACCAGCCTGGCACTGCAATACGGCGTGCCGCTCGGAGCGCTCGTCCGCAAATTCGCACATCAGCGATTCGAGCCCTCGGGCTTCACCAAGAACCCGGAAATCAGGAATGCATCCTCCATCACGGATTACGTTTTCCGCTGGATGGCGGTTAATTTCATCCCGGGTTTCCGCGATGAGAATGCCCTCAACAAGAACCAGCCCGAGCTCGCCATACCCGGCCTGCTCGAGGAAGTCCGCAAGAAGGTGAACCGCCCCGTGCCCGAACTGCCCATCTCCGAAGACACGGACGTTCTCGAATTGGGCAACGGAAACGGAAATGGAAACGGCCACCATACTGCGCCTGGAGCCGTGAAAAGCCTGAACGACGCCGTGGCCCACTTCCAGCAGGACGCCCCGACGTGCCCTAATTGCGGACACGTCGCCGTCCGCAACGGCGCGTGCTACAAATGCTACAACTGCGGCGAGAGCCTTGGTTGTTCGTAGGCCACGCGGCGACACTTTGAACGAAGCACGGGCGGACCTGCGGGTCTGCCCTGTTTATTCCGGCCCGAGGGCCACTGGTGAGCCTGGCGATTTCCACTTTTTGAGCACCCGATGGATTGGCTGTACCCTGCAGGCAAGAGTGCTTGCGGCTTTTTCCCGTTGGCAGGCATGAAAGAGCAACTTGACTCCCGCGCCGACGTTTTATCACTTGAGCGAGGGGGCCGCCTCGGCCGGATCTTCTCCCGCAAGCGGCGCAACATACACATCGCCGTTCCGCAGCTTGTCCACAATCATCTCCACGGTTCGATCCATCGCGCCCAGATTGGTCCTCACGACTTTTAGAGCTCTCGCACCGAGCTCTCGGCGTCGCTGCGGATTTTCCAGCAACTCTGCCACTGCCGTTTCCAGCTCTCTTTCGCTCTGCACCTGCACGGCGCCGCCGGTGCTCAAAAAGGCGCGCACGATTTCCCCAAAGTTCTCCATGTTCGGCCCAAAAACAATCGGCTTGGCCAGGGCCGCCGGCTCGATCGGATTTTGTCCGCCATGCGCCGCCAGGCTCTTTCCCACAAATACGACGGTAGCCTCTTTGTAAAAATGCCGCAGCTCCCCCGTTGTATTGACAATCAGACACTCCGGGCGGTCTGCGGATGGCTGGGTGCTGGCAGTGATATCCTTCCTGTAAACAAACCGCACGCCCAGGGCCTCCAGTTTTCGCGCGACATCCCGGCTTCGCTCAAAATGACGCGGCACCAGAATGAGGAACAGCCCTGGAAAACGGTCGCGCAGTTTCTGGTAAACTCGCGCCAGTATCTCTTCCTCCCCGTCGTGTGTGCTGCCGCCAAGCAGAATCGGAGCATCCGCACTCACTCCCACCCTCCTTAACAGACCCGGAACATCGGGCGCCTGGTGTCCGTCCAGCCGCGCCGCGTCATACTTCATGCTGCCCACGATCCGCACGACATCCGGACGGCACCCGAGCGTCACCAGGCGTTTCGCATCCTCCTCGTTTTGCGCCCCGACCCCGTCGAAACCTGCAAAGACGCGCCTGAACAACACCCCGAACCGTTTATAGCCCAGGTAGGATCGCTCAGACAGCCGCGCGTTCACAAGAAACGTCGGAATGCCCGAAGCCCTGGCGCGCCAGAGAAAGTTGGGCCAGATCTCGGCCTCCACAAGCACGATAGCCCGGGGGCTGATGCTCGTCAGGGCTCTTCTGACCGCCCAACGGGTGTCCACCGGATAATAAATCTTGCTGATGTGGGCCGGGAGCTTCTTCTGCAATTCCCCCATGCCGGTCGTGGTGGTCGTGGAAACAACAAACTTAATGTTCGGCAGCCGCGGCTCCAAAGCCTTGATCAACTGTGTGCAGATATTCACCTCGCCCACGCTCACTGCGTGCAGCCACACGGTATGGCGATTGGTGATCGCCTGCTTGAGCTTGGAATCATACCTCCCGAAGCGCTGCCCAAAGCCGGCCCTCCAGTTTCCCCGCCTGCGCATCCGCATGTAGTAGTACGGCGACGCCAGAATAAAACCCAAAGTAAATAGAATGTTGTAAAAGAATCGCACCATTAGAACCTAAGCGGTCGTGCTTATTATTCTGCTTGATCGTGACACAACTGAAAAGCCTTTTCACCGTGCGGGACGAGACAAAGCGGGGGTTCGGGGAGAGACGCCTGTCCGGCTTCACAGCGGCTTTTCATAAAGGCGGTACCTTTTGTAGATCCTGCCTCCAATCGCCTCGATCACACGACGCATCGCCGCGTTATCCTCGAGAATCCACGAGGCCTCGGACACCGTGAACCCGGCTCCGATCCCGACCTTCAAACCTTCAATCAGCATGACCGACTCCAATCCTCTGCCCCGGTAGGCTTCCTTCACCCCGAGTGTGAGCACGCGTGCGCCGGGCGGCCGCTTCCACCCAAGCAGGTATGGAATGAAGCCTGCAAGTCGCGGCGTCAGCAAACGACCGCGCAGCGGCTTGAGAGGCACGTTGAAGTCCGGCAGGGCGAGCAAGAACCCCACCGGTTCCGGATCCTCCACCAGCCAGACGAGGCCCTCCATCAGCAGAGGCTTCAGTCGCTCCGCCATGAAGTTGATTTCCTCATCGGTCATCGGCACAAAACCCCAATTGTCCTCCCAGGCCTCGTTGTAAATCTGCTTCACCTTGCTCAAATCCGTCTCCAGCGTTTTCTTCCGCACCGGTCGAAAGCTGAGACGCGGATTACGCCGCTTCACCTTTTCGCCGATGCGGCCCAGGCGCTCGATGGCGATGGTCGAAAGGTCGAAATGAT
>ERZ1645192.2172-NODE-2172-length-16321-cov-6.150682_pt1 | contig 16321 bp, 13 predicted proteins | sample MGYA00575354_ERZ1645192 | MGnify/ENA primary metagenome ERZ1645192 (study PRJEB40844, sample SAMN11349763) | freshwater sediment metagenome | isolation source: river sediment | host: Sediment | place: India: Faizupur Khadar , New Delhi | collected 2017-02-21 ... | reverse complement strand
GGGCAGAATGGAGGCTTGATCGGTGCGGATATCAATGCCCCGGACGCTTGGGACACCCTTTCTTCGGCTGAAAACATCGTAGTAGCGGTGCTGGACACAGGCATTCGTGCAACTCACGAGGATCTGGCTCAGAACATCTGGACTCATGCAGCAACAGGTGGGTATGGATGGAACGCGCTCGCACAGACAGAGCTTCCGGCTGACGACGAGGGGCATGGCAGCCTTGTGGCCGGAGTGCTTGGCGCCGCCGGCAACAATGGCAAAGGAGTCACCGGTGTAGCTTGGAGCGTAAAGCTCATGGCATGCAAATGCTTTGACAGTCACAGGCTGGGTTACGACTCGGACATCATAGCCTGCATCGATTTTGCCCGAACCAATGGGGCCAGAGTGATCAACGCAAGCGTCGGCGCATATTCGTATTCCCATGCTCTTTCAAACGCCATTTACGCTGCCCGCACGGATGGGATTATTTTCGTGGCTGCATGTGGCAATGATGGTCGGAATATCGATTTTCAGCCCTACTATCCAGCATCGTATGAAATCGACAACATTGTCTCAGTGGGCTTTAGCTCTCGACATGATACGCCGGGAACGATATCGAACTTTGGCACGAATCACGTGCATCTTGTGGCTCCGGGAGAGGCGATGTACTCGACTTTTTTTGCTTCGGACGCCTCTTACCTCGGTGGTGCGTTTCTTGTTGGAACCTCCCTGGCAGCTCCGCAGGTTTCTGGAGCACTGGCGCTAACACTCGCCCGGTTTCCGGGCGAGCCCCATACACTCAGTATTCAGCGTTTGCTGGCAGCGGTTGACTCCATCCCCAGCCTGGATGGGCGCTGCAAAACAGGGGGAAGACTCAATCTAAAGCAGCTTCTCAACCCGGCCATTCACCTGAGAATAACCGGCACGGGCGTGGAATGGATCATTGAAGGGCGCACCTCACCACAACGAATCTGTATCATCGAGTCTTCTCCCGACCTGCAGAACTGGTCTGTAGCGGGGGTAAGAGTCAGCGGAAGCAATGGGCGGTTTGAGTTTTCCGACTTCTTCGGCAACCTGGACCGAGGTTTTTACCGCGTATTGTCGCCTGAGTAACTTATTCCCGGATGCCTATCTCAGCCCATATTCTTTCAGCTTGTATTGCAGCGCTCTACGACTGATTCCGAGCGCTTTAGCTGCAGCCTCACGATTGGATGATACGTGTGCGAGCGTTTGACGGATGAGCAGCTTTTCGACATCGCGCAAAGGTGTTCCCGGGCGAACGACAAAGGTGGGGGTATGCGCCTCGTGGTGCCGCAAAAAATCCGGCAGATGTGTCACCTGTATGACAGGCACGGGACACGTAAGCACCAAACGCTCAATGACATTTCGCAATTCGCGCACGTTGCCGGGCCAGTTATATCGTTGGCAAAGCTGCAAGGCCTCTTCGGACATGCTTTTTCTGCGGCGCTTGTGGCGACTGGCGAAAAGCCGCAAAAAATCCTCGACAAGCAAGGGGATGTCCTGAGGCCGCTCTCTGAGAGGTGGCATCTGGATAGGGACAATCTGGAGGCGATAAAACAAATCTTCCCGGAAGGCGCCCTTTTTGACCGCCTCCCGCAGGTTTTTGTTTGTAGCTGCCACCACACGGACATTCACCCGAAGGAGTTCCGAGCCGCCGACCATTCTGAAGCTGCCGTCCTCGATCACGCGGAGCAGATCCCCCTGCCCTTTGGGCGAAAGATCCCCGATTTCATCCAGGAAGAGAGTGCCGCCATCGGCAAGTTGAAATCTTCCGAGCTTGTTTGAAACCGCGCCCGTGAACGCACCCCTTACATGGCCAAACAATTCAGCCTCAATAAGTTGTTCGGCAAAAGCGGCACAGTTCACCGACACGAACGGCTTGGTGGCTCGCGCGCTCTTGTTGTGGATGCACCGGGCAACGATTTCCTTCCCAGTGCCGCTTTCACCCTCAATGAGCACAGTCACATCGCTATGCGCGACTTCGTCAATCAGCCGGCTGATCGCACGCATCGGGGGGCTGTCCCCTATCAGATCCGATAAACCGGCTTGGGACATTAGCCGTGCGCGAAGTTCGCTGTTTTCGGCCACCACCGCCTGAAGTTCCAAGGCTTTCTGAACAAGGATGCGCAGTCGTTTCAGATCGATAGGTTTTGAAAGGTAATCATATGCACCCGTCTTCATGGCGGCTACCGCGTCTTCGATGGTGCCGTAAGCGGTCATCAGGATGAACAGGGTATCTGGGTGCGCTTCTCTGACTTTCGTGAGAAGTTCCGCTCCACTGAGCGCGGGCATTTTGATATCGGACAGAACCAGGTTGTAGGGCTTGTGACGCGCGATTTCGAGCGCAGCCATGGGATCCGTCAAAGCGTCAACGCTGTAGCCGTCGCGGCGAAGCGCCTCCTGAATTCCCGAGCACAAACCCTGCTCGTCATCCACGACCAGCAGACGCACCCTGGACTTCTCTACGACCGGAGTTTGCGCTTGGGATTTGATGTCACTCATTGAGAGTTGATGTGAAGCTTCACGGGCAGAGACATCCTGAACAAAGCGCCGCCACCAGGCTGATTCTCGGCATTGAGGCAACCTCCGTGTGCGGTAACGATTTGCTGCGCGATCCACAGTCCCAAGCCGCAACCTTCTTCCTTGGTCGTAAAGTAAGGATCGAATATCGACGCCAGTTTCTCCTCCGGGATTCCCGGACCATTGTCCGAGACTTTGAAAGTCATGGCGGTGTCGGTTGAAGAGATTTCGACTCGAATTTCACCGTTCCGTTTTACGGCCTGAATCGCGTTAATGACCATATTCACCAGCGCCTGGGTGAGGCGCACCTGGTCGGCCTGCAGCAACGGCAAGTCGCTTGGGGCGGAAAGGTGAATTTGGATGTCTCTCGCTGCAGCCTCCGGGCGAAGCAGATCGCAGACGTGAGAGGCCACCTTGGCCGCAGACAAAGGAGCCGGATCAAGGGCAGACGGACCAGCGAGCTTGAGAAAGTGGCCGACGATGCTTTCGAGCCGGTGCAGTTCACCACGAATGATTTCCAGCCGTGAGGCCAATTGCGAAGCGATTTGGGGTGATGCCGAGACCAAATCCTCCTCAAGCAGTTGCACATGAACGTCCAGCGAGCTCAGGGGGTTTCGGATTTCATGCGCCAGTCGGGCCATCAACCGCTCCAGCAACACGCGTTTCTCAGTAACAGCCTGCTGCGCGCGGTCAGGATCAAGGGTGTCTGCAAGAATAGGATCCACAATTGCGTGAGTTTACCTTTGCGAGAGTGAGAATCCAAGCCTCCAGGCGATCAATCCACCCTCAGTGCCTGTTCCAGGACTTGTGGCAAATGGTTGGACAAAGCTGACTCGCTTGCCAGAAGCGTGATACCTGCAGCCTTTGTGAGGTCCTCCAGGTCCTGCTTACCTTCGGCGTAAAAAGCAACCACGGGCAGGTGGTGGGTTGACGCATTCTGCCGGAGTTGTGCGATGATTTCGATCACATTGGCGCGCGATGACTCCAGATCTGCAAACAACAGCAAGGGCCCGGTGATCTCGGCTGTCTGAATGAGGGCTGAGGGGTCCTCGACGACCTGAACGCGATAGCCGAGATCCTGCAACCGGTTCACAAGCTGAGTGCCGGGGAGGAGTCTTTCATACAAAACCAATGCAAGCGGTTGCGTCATGCAAGAGTAGGATAGCAGGGCTCGGCACGTTGGGAAAGTCACTTGTTATGTGCAGTCGTGCAGATAAACTTAGAATCGACCCTCAGGGTGTGAATTCCGCGCGTTCTGCAGGGCATCCCTCCCAACACAACCAGCGGACATGCATTATGGTTGAGCACTTCGTGCGTCTTGCGTCTGAACGGCATCCAATAGCAATGTCTGCGGACCTCAGATTTGCGCGGCCGATGCGAAGGAAACTCTGCCAGCAGAAGTTGGTGATTTCTTCTTGCATGGTGCCTTTACTTTCGGTTCACTGTTACAAGACTGCCTGAACCACAATAAAAAGCACCATGAGCAGCACAATTCACACTGGTTTGCTGGCCGGAGGAAACTGGATCATTGACCAGGTCAAGATGATCGACGTCTATCCGGAGCCCGAACAGCTAACAAATATCAGGAGGCAATCCCAAGGCACAGGGGGCGCGCCTTATAACGTTCTCGTGGGCCTCGCAAGGAGCGGAGCACCCTTTCCTCTTTATGCAGCGGGAATGGTTGCGGACGACCCGCTGGGGCGGGAGATACTCGCGGATTGCAGGCGGCACAGAATCGACACTCGACACCTATGCACCACGAAGGAGGCACCTACGTCCTATACCGACGTGATGACCGAAATTCGGACGGGGCGGAGGACATTCTTCCACGCTCGCGGTGCAAACGCCCTGTGGCGTGGGGACGGTCTTGATTTTGCTCGTTTTCATCCGCGGATTTTTCACCTGGGCTACCTGCTTCTTCTGGATGCGTTGGATGAACCGGATTCGAAGTTCGGCACGCGTGCGGCACGACTCCTGGCCGCCGCTCAAGACTCGGGCATCAAGACCAGCGTGGACGTCGTCAGCGAGGACAGCGACCGTTTTGTGAAGATTGTGAATCCCGCCCTAGCCCATGTGGATTATTGCATTCTCAACGAGATTGAGGCCGGGAAAACCACCGGGTTCAGGACCCGCGATGCCAGCGGCACGTTGGACACCGTGGCACTGCGCCACGCAGCCGGGGCGCTCCTCCAACAAGGGGTCCGCGAGTTGGTGGTCATTCATTTCGCCGAGGGCGCATTTGCGCGAACCCGGCGTGGCGAAGACGTTTGGCAGCCCGCGCTCAACCTGCCGGAGGGTTATATCGTTGGCACAGCCGGCGCCGGAGACGCGTTTTGCGGCGGTGTGCTCTGGGGCCTTCATGAAGGCTGGAAGATCGAGCGCTGCCTGCTTACGGGGGTCAGTCAAGCCGCCGCGTCGTTATCTGACGCCACATGCACAAACGGAATGCGGCCGTTGCGAAGCGCGCTCGCCTTGGCGAAAAAATACGGCTTCGGAAAGCACCTCGCCCGCGGAATGACCGCTTAGTTAAGCTACCCGATTCCAACGCGCTACAAGCCCGCCAAAGCCCGTGCTTCAGCGAAGGGCGCCACCGGCCGTTCCAATTCCGCAGCAATCCGCACCACCCGCTCAATGAGTTGTCGGTTGTTCGCAAGAATCGTTTTCCGGGAATCGTAATAGATCGAATCCTCGATCCCAACCCTAACGTGCCCACCCGCGACAAGTGCCGCAACATTCATCGAGAGCTGAAACTGCCCGATCCCCGCTCCTGCCCAAATTGAGTCTGCCGGCAAACTCGCCACAAGTGACGCCAAACTTCCAATCGTCGCCGGCGCGGTGTTCAGATTTCCCAGCAGCAGGTTGAAATACTTCCGACCGCGAATCACACCGTTTCTTTCGAGATACTTTGCGAGGGTGATCATTCCGGAGTCAAACACCTCCAACTCGGGCCTCACCCCCTGCTCCTTCATAGCCATGGCAAGCCGTTCCACCGTTTCGATCGAGTTTGTGGAGGCACCACTCAAAAAATTCAGGGAACCAAGCGTCAGGCTCGCCATATCCGGCCTGCCGGGCGGATCAAGGTAAAGCACCGCTGACCTTCGCTCAAAGTCGCTCCAGTTCCGCCCGGAAGTGGTTGCACAACAAATCAGTTGCGGTCTCTCTCGCCGAATTCCCCGGATGATCCTGTCATAAAGCGCGGGATCGGGCGTCGGGAGGCCCCGGGAATCCCGCGCGTGCAGATGCACCATGCGCGCGCCCGCATCACACGCCTCCACAGCCGCTTCGATGATCTCCTCCGGCGATAAGGGCACATGTGGCGTTTGTGTACGCGTCGGAATCATTCCGGTGAGGCAAACGTTGATGATGAGTGGCGGATAAGGGGCGAGCGGGTGAGCGTCATTGCTAATAATGTAAGCGAGCCTGCCTCGCTCACGCTCCTCGATTTCGGAGAAATATGCCTCCAGATCCGTTTCAAGAGTGGTCCAGTGATCCACGTCCTCGATGCCGAAGGAGCAGAGCTTTTTCAACCTGCCAACCTCGCGATACCCGAAATGCTTCTTGTACCACAGTATCGTGTCCGGGCGATCGGCGTTTGTTGTAAGTTTTTTAACCCCCGCTGCATGCATGACCCGCATTCGTTGTTGCTGAAGGGCTTTTCCTATTCCCATGCCGCTGTACTCAGGCAGAACCCCCAGAAGCGTCGTCTTTCCCCTGCCGGGCCCCAGGATCTTGTAACCCGCCGCCCCAACGATCATCCCTCTCAACCTCGCCACAAAGAAACAGGAAAGGTCCAACTCTCCCATCTCGACAGAGGGAACGTGATGCATATTGAAAGGCCGCATGACATTGAGGATGGATTCCCGGTCGCCAGCGCCGGCGGGATTAATAGTGAAATTCATGGGTGTGTTTTCAGTTTCAGGCCGTGTCGTCGCGTGACCCACCTGCACAGGTCGTCATACATGGCGCGGGCTTCGGGCTTTCGCGACGTTGCCATTTGCAGCAAAGCGCCACCGCCTTCGTAGTAGGCCACGGAAGAACTCGCTTCCACACCATCGCGCGTGAACGCTGCCAGATATTTGTAGAATCGAGGACGGAATGTTTCAGGCGAGGTTAGCGCTCGGCCATCCACCTCGAATTCCAATCCAAGCCCGCGAGCCCCGGCAAAAGCGGTGGCATCAGCCAGCCGCGAATCAGGAACCTTCCCGGGATGGAAAAAATGATTCGGTTGCTGCCACGCGTAGTCAAACCCAAGTTCGCGCCAGCGTGCCGCCCCCCTCGAATTCCAATAAGGAATCCAATAGAAACTCAGGCCGCGCTTCCGAATAGCTCTTGCGACCTCCGGCAGAATGTCCTCGGCAGCCGACGCCTGCTCTGCGACCCAATAGAAGCCCGCCAAGTCCAGGTTCTTAAACCTTGCCTCGCGCCACAGTCTTAGCGCCTGATCCATGTGCCACTCACAGGCGGCAATCCGGTCCAACGGCTGGTTGAAATCAAGAGGTGTGCCGGCAACGGACCCCCAATTCGTCTGTCCGCGGATGGGCTCGGGCATTGTCAGCACCACCTTTCGCCGGGCTGCTGGCGGCCCGATCCGGTCAATAACCTTACCAACCACAGAGTCCAACGCCCCGAGGGCATTGGTTTCTGAAAAATTTCGCTCCAAAAGCCATCGCCATTCCTGCTGCCGCGCAGGCGACCCGCCATAACCCACCGAGTAATGGTGCCGCTTTCCGTCCTTGAACTCGATGAATAGGAATCCGTCAAAAAGCCACTGCTCAGGGCCGTCATCCGGCTTCCATGAAACATACGCCGCGAGTTGGTCCGCGTTCCACTCCAACCGATGCCGTCCGCCCTGGTAAATGAGCACAAGGTCGGAGATATGCCCCGGCTTTTCGGAGCGGAAAGGGAGGTATCCATCCGCCGGCAAGGCGCGGTCGCACATCAATGACGCCAGCAATAAAAAGAGGCCGGCCTGCATGTTGTGAGATCGAGACTTCATGGCGGGCCGAAATGTCCGCAAGTCGCCGCCTCTCCGTCAATAGCAATCTGGTGGAGCCTCACGTATGCACTCGCGCTTGCGTGCCACTGCGCTTTAAGTATTCTGCGCCGCATGAACTTGCTTCTGGTTGCCGGCCGATTAATTGATCCATCCTCCGGAACGGATGCCGTGTCCGATGTTCTCGTCATCAACGGCCGGATTGCAGCTGTTGGCGCCGAGGCGGCAGCCAAGGCGCCGACAGAGACCGAACGTATCAACCTGCGCGGACGGATTGTTTGTCCCGGGCTGATCGACCTGCATGTGCATTTGCGCGAGCCGGGTCAAACGTCGAAGGAAACCATAGCCACTGGCACTGCGGCGGCGGCCCGCGGAGGCTTCACCTCTGTCGTTTGCATGCCAAATACCAGCCCGGCCATTGACAACCCCGGCACCGTCGCGTTAATCCAGGACACTGCGCAAGCTCAGGGCAAGGTCAATGTCTATGTGGCTGGAGCAATCACGAAGGACATTGCGGGGGAGGAAATGGCCCCGATCGGTTCGCTCAAAAAAGCGGGAGTAGTCGCCATCACCGATGATGGTCACTGCGTGCAGAACCACGAACTCATGCGTCGTGCCATGCAATACGCCGATATGTTCAACCTGCTTGTAATGGATCATTGCCAGGATTACTCGCTTGTCACAGACGGCGTTATGCATGAGGGGATCTGGAGCACTGCGCTTGGCCTTCGCGGATGGCCCGCCGCAGGCGAGGAGATGATGGTCGCCCGCAATATCCTGCTCGCTGAAACGACCGGCGCCCGCATTCATTGCCAGCACATCAGCACAGCAGGCAGCGTGGCCCTGTTGCGGGATGCCAAGAGGCGGGGCGTTCGCATCTCGGGTGAAGCCTGCCCGCATCACTTCACCCTTACGGATATGGCGGTCTCCGGGAGCGAGAAGTTTTGGGCCAAAGATGGCTTGGGGGTCCCGCTTCTGCAACAGGCATCCCCCCTGCCCTCATGGCCCGCCTACGATACCAATCTGAAGATGAATCCTCCGCTCCGCTCAGCCAGGGATCGCGATGCCGTTCTGGAGGCGATCACCGACGGCACCCTGGAGGTGATTTGCAGCGACCACGCGCCCCACTGCGACTACGAAAAGGAGGTGGAGTTTGATTATGCTCCCTTTGGCATCATTGGTCTGGAGACGGAGTTGGCGCTGGCCCTGATGCAGCTTTACCATACCCACCGGATGCCCCTGCCGGACTTGATCGCCCGATTTACCACTGGCCCGGCGAGATTGATCGGTCTGAATAAGGGCACCCTTGCCCCAGGTGTCGATGCCGATATTACTGTGATTGATCCCGAGCTGCCCTGGTCATATGACAAACTCTCGATTGCAAGCAAGTCTTCGAACAGTCCTTTCATAGGCTGGCAGCTAAAGGGGCGAGCTATCATGACGATCGTCAAGGGCAATGTGGTTTGGGATGAACAAAACGAGGCCTCATCCGTCTAATTGGAAACGTATGAAGAGATTATTGATCGCAGTATCGTTGCTTGCCGCGTTATTAGGCGTGAACGCCGCCGAGTTAAAGTGGTCCACCGATCTGCCGAAAGCCCTCGAAAAGGCGAAAGCGGAGAAGAAGCTGGTTTTGGTCAACTTCACCGGCTCGGACTGGTGCGGATGGTGCATCAAGCTGGACAGGGAAGTTTTCTCGAAGGATGAGTTTGCCGCCTACGCCGAGAAAAGCATCGTTCCTGTGAAAATCGACTTCCCGCGCCGCGTCGATCAACCAGCCGAACTCAAAAAAGCGAACCGCTCCCTCCAGGAGAAATACGAGATACGAAGCTTTCCTACCATCGTTGTGTTGGATGCTGAGGGCAAGGAGACCGGCAGGCTGGGTTACCGTCCCGGAGGTCCCAAAGCCTTCGTCGAAGCCCTCGAAAAGCTCAAGAAATAGGGTTGAAGCAGCAGATCTTTGCAATCATGTCCCTCCGCGCCTCATAGGGCGGAGGATTTTGAATTGTTTGTGCTTCAGCAGTTGCGCCTGGAGATTATTCCTCCCTGTGCTTGCTGGGTTCTTTGTGCCTTTGGAGCCAGAAGAGTCCTGCCCTGCCGCCGGAGGCAAATGCATGGCTTGATCCAACGGTTCAGTCCAATCGGTATTTCCACGCCCTCTCCCCATAATACACATAACCCTGATTTTCCTGCCTGGTCCCCGTGAGGATGCTATGAATGAATCCATTTCTCTCTACCTGGACTGTGTGCAAAATGGCGCGCCTCGGATTTTCCAGCAAAAAGAATTGAGCCCGGCCATTTAGGGCAGAAACATGCAGCATATCCCCTGCCCTTTGTTCTTTGAACTCAATCTCCTCGGACATGTCTTTCCACATGGCATGACTCCGCCCCCACGTTCCTCCTGCGGCGCTTACAAACGGCTTGCCGTTGTACAATGCGGCGGCGTCGTTATACGCTAATACACATAGAAACGAGTTCGTGTTTTGCAGCCACTTGAGCAACTTTTCGCGATGCCCCGCCTCCCGATCGTAGGCGTAGTTGCTGTCGAGAAACGCGATCCGCACAATGTTTGAAGGTATCTCCGAATGCGCATTGATCAGCCCAAAGATGAAGCTGCCCCCGCCGCTGTGCCCATTGAGAACAATGTCAGCGCCGGTAAGCCCCGAGTTCACAATGACGTTTTTAAACACCTGTCGCACCGCGTCATTCCCATGCTTCTTTCGCCATGCCGGCCAGCTCTTTTGCGCCGCTTCCAAATACGCCACCGTCAGGGGCGTGTCTGGGAGCATCTTGCGCAAAAATCGGGTCTGCGCTCCAATGTGTTGAATTTCGTGCCTCCATTCGTTGGTGTTCGAAGATTTCTTTCCCACCGTCTCCTCGATCGAGTTGCCATTAGGCAGTGCATAAAACACCAGCAACGCCTTTCCCTTCGCCTGGTCATCCGCGGGCGCGTCAATCCGCACCCGCACCTCAGGCTCAATGCCGAAGGTCCTCACACACTCCACAGGAACCGGGCTCGTTTCGGCACTAACCCGATTTATTCCCGTGCCGAGCATAAGCACCCCGGCCATCACACAGGCAAAGCTCTGTCCACCAACGGTCGCGAAAAGCCTGAACTTAGGCAACGACGACCTGTGCGAGCGCCACAGGCAAGATAAACGAAAGAGAGATTGTTCAAATCCGAAAAACGGCGCCGCAGGCAATATCCACATGCACCATGAGGTTAACGCGGTTGCTGCGTCCCGTCCACTGTCCGCGGTAAATTAACAATCTGCCGCCGAGTTGAACAACTAAACATTGACCAAACAGGGAAAAGAAGCGACTAATCATCAAATGAAATCGGATTTCTTGCTGATTGGAGCCATTGCATTTGGAATAATCGGAATCACTGACGCCGCCCCGCGGGCAGGCGTGGGATCAATGGGCGGAGCCGGAGGGGGCATGATGGGAGGCATGCCCAATACCGCTAAGCTTGGAGGTGCAATGGCCAAGATCTTTGGCGAAAAAACCACTTTCACTGCGGATATGGAGAGTAAAACCACTGGTGACAAGGCCATGACGATCCCGGGAAGAATGAGTTTCGACGGAGGCAAATCGCGGACAGAGATCGATATGGCCCAAGCCAAAGGCAACGCGCTTCCGCCCGAAATGGCCGCTCAAATGAAGGCCATGGGCATGGAGAAAATGATTGCCATTTCCCTGCCTGAGAAAAAAATAAACTACATCATTTACCCGGCGATGGAAGCCTACGTGGAAATGGACTTTTCTGAACCTAACTCAAAAACAAAATCCGAAGAGTACAAGGTGAAGACTCAGGAACTGGGTAAGGAAACACTCGATGGCCGCCCAACAATCAAAAGCAAAGTCATTATCAGCGACTCCTCGACGCAGGTTATGGAGGCGATCGTTTGGAACGCCCCAGACCTGAAAAGCTTCCCCGTGAAAGTCCAACAGGAAATGGAAGGAACCACCATAACCACTTCTTTTAAGAACGTGAAGTTCGACAAGCCCGCTGCGTCCCAATTCGAACCTCCGGCAAACTTCAAAAAGCACACGACCATAATGGAACTCATGCAGGAGATGGTGATGAAACAAATGCAGGGCGCCGGAGGAATGAATGGAATGGGCATGCCTCCTCAGAAAGCGCAGAAGCGGTAGAATCCCGCAGTCATAAAACTCATGTCTGATCTCTCAGAAGCAGTGGAGCGCCTCTTACAGCGGCGCAATTACGTGCCGTCCAGGCTTCCCCATCTCCTGCACCAACTCCGTTTGCCTGCGCACCGCGGGCAGGAACTGGAGAGCGTCCTTCAATCACTTGAACGCTCCGGCCGCGTCACGCGGATCAAGGGAGACCGCTATGTCATCCCGCAGCAGGCCGACCTGATCCCCGGGCGCATCCGGATTAACAGGCAGGGGAAAGGTTTTCTCGATCCGGATGACCCCTCGTTGCCTGAAATGGTCATCCCGGAAAGCGCCACCGGCACAGCCATGCACGAAGACCATGTGCTCGTCCGCCGCGACGTGCGCCCGGTGCCGCACGGGAAGCGCGCCACGCCCTCCACTCCCACAGGCACGGTCGTCCGTATCATCCAGCGACGGCGTTCCACGCTGGTTGGGACCCTCCAGCAGGGGCGCAGGTTTCTCTTCGTCATCCCGGATGATCCACGCATCCCCCACGACGTCTATGTTGCCACACCACGAGATGTCGGCAGGCCCGCCCGCATCGGCGACAAGGTGGTCGTAGAACTCGGGGATTGGAATTCCAGAAACGTCTCCCCCGAGGGCGAAATCATCGAGGTCCTGGGCACGCCAGATGAAGAAGGCGTGGACATGCTTTCTGTGCTGCGCCAGTACAGCCTTCCCCTCCACTTTCCGAAGCACGTCCTCCACGAAGCCCGTTCTTTCGGCACAAGCATCAAACCGGAGGATCTCCGCGGCCGCGTTGATTGTCGCAAGGACCACGTCATTACTATAGACCCCGACGACGCCAAAGACTTCGACGACGCGATCTCTATTGAACGGGCCCCGGACAATTGTTGGCGCCTATGGGTTCACATTGCGGATGTTTCCCACTACGTAAAGCCCGGTACCACTCTTGACGAGGAGGCGCGAAAACGCGGCAATTCAACTTACCTCGTGGATCGAGTGATTCCTATGCTTCCGGAGGCTCTCAGCAACGAGCTTTGTTCCCTCAAGCCGGATGTGGACCGCCTCACCAAGTGCGTCGAGTTCGTTCTCTCGGATAACGGCGCCGTGCTTAAGACGGATGCCTACTCTGCGGTTATTCGTTCGAAGCGCCGATTCTCATATCAGGAAGCGTTCGCCATCCTTCAACGCCAACCGGGCGACGCCATTGAAACGATGCTTCACGCTGCCAACCGCATCGCGCAACGCATTCGCAAGGCCAGGTTCCGGGCAGGCTCCCTGGACCTCGACTTTCCCGAGACCAAAATCCGCCTGGATGAGCAGGGACGCGTGCAACGCATCGAGAAGGTTGCAAATGACATCTCGCACCAACTTATCGAGGAGTTCATGCTACTGGCCAATGAAGCCGTTGCCAGCCGGTTGATGGACCGCCGGATTCCCGGAATTTACCGTATTCACGAGCAGCCGGGCGAGGACCGCCTTGCTGAGTTTCGCGAGGAAGTGCTCAGTCACAATATCCCATGCGGCGATCTCCGGAAAAGAACCGAGGTACAGCGCCTCATGCAGCGCCTGAACGATTCCACGCTTGGCCCCGCCCTCAAGATCGGGTTTCTCAAATCCCTTATGCGCGCCCGCTACGCCGCGGAATCCCTTGGCCACTACGGCCTTGCGAAAGCGCGTTATACGCATTTTACCTCTCCGATACGCCGTTACGCGGACCTCGTTGTGCATCGCTGCCTCTTCTCGAACCACAGAAGCTCGATAAACACCCTCAGAGACACGGCGCGCCACATTTCTGATACCGAGCGCAATTCCGATGACGCCGAGCGAGACAGCAGGGACACCAAGATGTTTGCCTTCCTCAAGGCCCAGCTTGCTTCGGGATCCCCTCCCGTTTATGGCGGCCTGGTCACCGAACTGAGAAACTTTGGTTTTTTTGTAGATGTCCCCGAACTGGGAATGAGCGGATTGGTCCCTCTCTCGATGGTTGAGGACGATTTTTTTGTTCTCGACCCCGAGAGAAATCATCTTGTGGGCCGCCGCTCAAGGCGGCTTATTCGGGTTGGAGACCGGTTGCCCGTGCAAATCGGGAGGGTCGATACTCACAAGCGCCAGGTGGATTTCAAACTCGCCTCACAGCCAACGAAAACCAGGAGCAAAAGACACTAACTCAGAGTGCACGATGCAACGCTGGCAGATTCCGAATGCGACACGTTGGAATTCTTGAGGGCTTCCTCCTTGCGTCCTAACGTTGAAGCGCCCCGAGTGGAAGCAGGACTCCCCCCGCAACGTATGCCTCCTTACCCAAACGGCATGACATCATGCCTCCTCCTGGATCCTCACATCCACAATTAAATCTGCCGCTATCTGTTCCAGATCCTGCTGCAGGCCGGCGACATCACAGCCCGATGGGAGGAGCAACGTCGCCTCAGCGCGAAACAGTGTCTCTCCCGACATTGCGGCGCTGGATCGCTCGGAATGCAGTTCCTCCAGGTTCACGCCCCGTTTAGCAAGAGCCAGCGATATGCTCCGAATAATCCCGGGCCTGTCCTGCCCTACGATCTCCACTTTGCGGACTTTGCCGGCATCAGGACACTGCCGCTTTGAAGCATCCGAACGCACGACCACCTCCAAACCGTGAGAGGCGAGATTCCCGAGAGCTTTGGAAAGCGCGGCCTCATTTGCTACCGGCACTTCTATCCGCAAAATCCCGGCAAAATAACCCCCAAGTCTGGACATTCGGCTTTCCATCCAGTTCCCATTGTGTTCGGCGACAATGGACGCTATGAACTCAACGAGGCCCGTGCGGTCCTCTCCGATGACCGTCATTACAAGCGAGCGCAGCATGCTAACGATTCCTCCTTTTCGGGGTTCATTTCACGCGATGCGTGTCAGTCCCGCTTGGCACCGCCTGATAAACGCGCACGTAATCCACCACACAGTAATCAGGGAGTTTGGCTTGCTTGATATCCCCGCCCCATGATCCAATTTCCTCGGTCAGCTTGATGAACTCGGGGACTTGTGAGACGCCGCCGTCGCTCGTCCGCCACAACTCCCGGTCATCAAAAAAGAAAACATACTCGTCCCTCGTCCAGAGCAGTCCATAGGTATGCCATCCATCCATGGATTCCGGGATTTCAAACTTCCGTCCGCTTGATTTGTGATCACGACCGTAACCGTCCCAGTGCAGATTCGAGGTCAGGCGACCCGTACGCCACGGCACTTCGACAATGTCTATCTCTGTTCCATCGCGACCCTCATTCCCCACAGTGCTGACCCCATCACACATCAGCCAGAAAGCTGGCCAATGACCGGGTTCTTTGGGCCATTTGCATCGCGCCACATAGTAACCGAACGTGTTCTCAAATTTTCCCTTCGTGTTCACCGCACCACACGTGAAACGATCGCCGTCTTTCTTTGTGCGGAGAATCAGGTGGCCTTTGCCGTCGAGGTAGGCATCTTCTTTAACCCAGAATCCGTCGCGACGCTTCCAATCGCCCAGACGATTCCACTTGGTTTCATCCAACCTGGCGCCGTCAAATTCATCTGCCCATTTAACCTCCCACTTTAAACTCTTGCCGGCAGGCGGCAGGAAAGGCTGCTCATCAGCATGGCAGAGAGCCACAGAAAGTATGGTGAGGCTTAAAAGCGAGATGAGCGATCTTTGCATAGGTGAAATTATTCAGGCATTCAAGGTGGATTGCAAGGACGGGAAAAGAATCGTCTCCGGAATCTAGCCTGCAATCCTTTCTCAATCAACTACCCGCCAGTCATCCGCCTGGGATCGCGGTCCCCAGGGGGCAGGATTCATCCCTCCTCAGTTGCAACCAGCTTCGCCAAAACACCCAGATCTTCCAGCGTGGTCGTGTCTCCCTTGATTTCCGAGCCGGCTGCAATCTGTTTCAATAAGCGACGCATGATCTTGCCTGATCGTGTCTTTGGCAGCGCTTCCGCAAAACGAATGTCATCCGGCTTGGCAACGGGGCCGATTTCTTTTGCCACATGCTGACGCAGTTCCTCCTGGAGCCTGGGATCGGGAAACACGCCCGTCTTTAGTGTCACAAAGGCTACAAGCGCCTGGCCCTTGAGCTGGTCCGGACGTCCGACAACGGCTGCCTCGGCGACCTTCTGATGGCTTACCAGGGCGCTCTCGACTTCCGCCGTGCCGATGCGATGGCCGGCAACGTTCAACACATCATCAATGCGCCCGACAATCCAGTAGTAACCATCGCGGTCCTGTCTGCAGCCATCTCCGGTGAAGTACTTGTTCTCCACCTCGCCCCAATAAACCGATTGGTAACGCTTCGGGTCTCTCCAAAGGCCCCTGAGCATGCCCGGCCAGGGTTTGCTGATCACTAACTTGCCCCCACTGTTTCTGGGAACAGGCTGCCCATTGTCATCCACCACTTCGGGAAGGATGCCAAAGAATGGAAGAGTCGCCGATCCCGGTTTCGTGGGCGTTGCGCCGGGCAAAGGCGCTATCATGATCCCGCCCGTCTCGGTTTGCCACCAGGTATCAACGATCGGACAGCGCTTGCCGCCGATATGCTCGTGGTACCACATCCATGCCTCCGGATTGATTGGTTCGCCAACGCTGCCCAACAGGCGTAAGGAAGATAAATCATGCTTATGCGGCCACTCTGTGCCCCACTTCATAAA
>ERZ1645192.2171-NODE-2171-length-16327-cov-7.407141_pt1 | contig 16327 bp, 13 predicted proteins | sample MGYA00575354_ERZ1645192 | MGnify/ENA primary metagenome ERZ1645192 (study PRJEB40844, sample SAMN11349763) | freshwater sediment metagenome | isolation source: river sediment | host: Sediment | place: India: Faizupur Khadar , New Delhi | collected 2017-02-21 ... | reverse complement strand
TAGCGCGACATCAGCATACCGAAAAGGCCGGATATTAATAGTCCGCCGATAAACGCATAAGTGACGCCAGCCATCAGCATGTTCTGTTGCTGGATAGGCACGAGAAGGCGGCTTAGGATGCCGCGAATCAGCACCAGGAAAACCACGCTGACGATGAGAGGCCCTACGCTGGCAAAAGCGGCATATAAATATCCGCCGACTGACATCAGCATGCTGCCCTTGCGAATCATTTTTTTCAGTTCAAACCCGATTCCCGCCATATTTACTCCGTTTTGCTTAAGCGCAGATACAGTTCTTTATATTTCTCGATGAAGCGTGCCTTGGTATACAGCGCCTCCACGCGGGCCATACCCGTTTCGGACATTCGCTTTCTTGCCGCTTCATTCACCGAAATGTCGATAATTGCCTGCGCCAGCGCCTTATAGTCCATAATCGGTACGATAATTCCCGCCTCGCCCAGTCGGTCGTTCAGACCGTAGACAATCTCATGACAGCTGCCCACATCGGTGGACACCACTGGGATGCCGACCGCCATCGCTTCCAGGATGGTCAGCGGCTGTCCCTCACTGATGCTGGAAAGCACCATGACGTCAATTTGGGGCAGATATTCCCGCACATTGACCCGGCCGGTGAAGGTCATCGCCGAATCGATTTTCAGCGTACGCGCCACCGCCAGACATTCCTTGAAGTATTCCGGATCCTCGTCGGTCGGCCCCATGATAAAGAATTTGGCGTTGATCTCATTTTGCAGCACCGTGCGGAATGCCTGGAGCATGGTGATGATATCCTTAATCGGCACCACCCGCACAACAGCCCCCACGTTAAACCGGCCGTCAAACAATTTGGGCACCCCTTCGCCGATGGGCTCCACCGAAACGCCGTTCTGAATAATCAGCTGCTTTTCCGGTGCACAGCCGAGTTCGGCCTGAATATCCTGCGCACGTTTAAACAGCGTCACCGACGCATCGGCAAACTGGTAGGCGCACTGGGAAAGCGACAGAAAATAGTCCACCCAAATCTGCTTGAAATGCGAGATAATCCACTTGGACCCGATAATCTCCTGCTGGCGTTCCCGCGTATAGATGCCGTGTTCGGTTAAGACCATCGGCTTTCCGTGCTGCCGTTTAGCCATGGCGGCCATGATGCCGGCATACCCCGTGGACACCGCATGGTAGATATCCGCTTCGGGCATGGTCTGCCCCAGAATGCCGGCCAGCGGCAGCAGCATGGAGCGGATGGTCCAGAAATAGTCCGAAAGCGCGGCGTTGGGACAAACGCGGTTATACGCGGCCAGAATGGCGTCGTAAAACACCTTGCTCTTCAAAAAGTCCTGCGCGTTGCGGTCCTTGTTCTTCTGAAAGAAATCGAAGAATCGTGACCAGTCCACCGGCTCGCCACTCAGCAGATGCTCCACCTGCGCGATATCCGCCGCCGAATGGCGGTATGACCGGTGGTATTGCCCCGGGTCATTGCCGAGTGTATCCAAAAAGTACTCCCGAACCTCTTTCACGTTCTCCGGGAGGCTGTACTTAAATTCTCCGCGCGTTTTTTCGTATGGGTAAAGCGTCACGATGGTAAACGTATGTTCCGGCATGGCGGAAATCAGCGTATGCGCCCAGCCGGATACGCCGCCGACGATGTAAGGGTATGAGCCTTCACAGAACAGACAGATATGCATGCGCTAGTTTCCTTCCGAGTAGCGAAATGTCTCTTTCGCGCTTTTCACCTGAATATAATACTGGTTGGTGCCGATTTGCTGAACGGCAGACCCGCTGTCCTCCAGCGAGATGGGGCGGTCGGACAAAAGGATCATATCATACGGCTTGCTGTAATTTTCTGTGGTCACGGTAATCCCGTTTTCGCCGTACACCACACTGTAATCCAGGCTGTACCACACGGTCATGCTGTCCGCCGCTTCGCTGACAGTCATAAACTCGATAAACGGATATCGCTCGGTGACGTAACCCATCATGTTGTCATATTGGTCGGCCAGCTGGGTCCATGTCGCCCCGTTGTTCCGTTCGGGGTCCAGCACGTCGTCCGGATGGACAAAGTGGGAAACCACACCGAAGAGTCCGGCGCCCAGCTCCAGCTGTAATTTGGTCTCATCGTCCATAAAGGACCCCGCGGTGAGGCGTGGAAAATAGATGACGCCGTCTTCAATCGTAAAATCAAACTCGGGCACCTGCGGCGGTTCGCCGAGATACAGACCACTGATGATGACCGGCGTGCCCAATACCTCTTTGACTACCTCGATGCCGGTTTCGTCGATGATGTTGGACGGCGGTACATAGCTGTTCAGACGATAATTGGGGAACACCTTGTGCCACTGTTCTACGGCGTAGGTCAGTGCCGCCGCCGCGTCCTCCTTGGAGGCCCAGGGCGTATAGTATGTGTTATAATCATCGGTCAGATAATCTTCAAACCATAATGGCTGATGGTTATATCCGTGCAGACCGACTTCCCCGTCATATTTCATCACCTGCTGGCCAAACGTGTACATGGGAATATCCAGCTCGGCTTTGTCGAGATCAAACGGCGGTTGTTCCACATCGTTGTAGGTCAGCATATATTGGCTGGTGTAGACCACGCCGTATTTGCTGTTCAGGGTCAGCATATCCGGCCACCAGATATACCGTAAAAAGCCGTCCATATCCATCCCGTATTGTTCGCTGATGGTCGCGTCCTCGCCGTGCAGCGGGCCCGGCCAGTCGTCGATGAACATCACGCCCGCATTGATGATGGGGTACGCGATGCCGTCGGCCATGGTGCCGAGGATGCCGATGATGACGCCCCCATAGTACCGTTCGGCCGTATTTTGACCGTTATACACACCCAAACGGCCCTTGCCGAACTTGACCGTATAGTACAGCGGCACATCGTTCTCGTCGGTCAGATACACCTCGCAGGCATCTGTCAATTCAAACTCATAAATGGAATCCTCGGTGACCGCGTGCGTCAGAACATCGCCGGCATGCAGGCCCAAAAGCATATCTTCTTTTACTGCCAGACTGGTGCACAGCCGGGACTGCCCGATGTCGGTGATGCCAAAACTGTTCATCTTGGTTTGGAACAGCGTATCGTTGCCCGGTGCAAAGCCCAGGATAATCGACGCTCCGTTTTTGCCCGCGTTCAGCACCTGATCAATCGCGGCTTCGTAATCCCGCCATTTCTCAACGATCAGGATGACATCGTCTTTCTCCTGAATATTCACGCCGCCGGCATCTTCGATGGCAATCAGCTGATAGTGTACCTTGATGACATCCAGAACATCGGTATAGGCGGCTGAAATCTTCTGGCAGACGCTGCTGTTCTCCTGATAGATAACGTAGTACACGCGTTCATTCGCCAACGCTGTGCCCGAAGCAGGCGTTTCGGATGCCGTGCTTTCGACCAGCTTGGTGTTCTCTCGCGCGTCGGTTTCCTTAAAAAAATCGTGGGCAAGAAAGACCAGCCCGACGGCGATGACCGATATGATGATGATGTAGAAAAAAATCCGGCTTTTGATGTCCCGCATCACTTTGCTCCCTGGTTCCAGAATTGTATCATGTTCAGTGTTTCCTTGGTGATGACATAGCTGGCCCCCTCGGCTTCGCTCATCACCTGTTTAAACAGCGCGGTGTCCTTCATGCGGTAGGCGTACTGCAGCTTCAGCCGCAGGATTTCGTCCGCCGTGGGGAACTTCACCTGAAACTCCTTCATCCAGTTTTGGAAGTGCGGATAGTCCTCGGTTTTCAGCAGATATGCACAGATCATATTGTAATGCTCTTTGGTCACGGCTTCGCCCAAGCGAATCTCCATCATCAGAATCTCGATAATCCGATTCTCCATCTGCTGAATTTCTTCGTTGGTGGCGAGGCCCGCCTTGATGCCGTCGTTCAGGGCGTTAATCAGCGCGTTGCGGTTTTTGGAAAGCTCAGGCCGGTCCGAAAACTCGGTTTCGCGTTCGGCCAAAGTCTTTTCCATCTCGCGCTTAAATTTGGATATGCTGGACGCCGCGTAATGCGCCACCTCGCTGTCTTCGGAAAGCAGTGCTTGTTTTAAGTTTTTGATATACTCGTTGGGGTCCCCCTTGGCCAGCTCAAAGACAATATCGCGCTGGGTGCTGGTTTTGTTCAGCGCCATCGCCTCTTTCATGGGCACGATATTCATCTCTTTCTCGTCATTGATCTGCGTCAAGTACTCGTACTTCTGCTTCTTTTCGTCCTCGTCGAAAACTTCGATATCCTTTTTCTTTTTAAAGAGACCGCCGAATGCGATGAGGATGAGCGCGGCCGGGCCGATGAGCGGCAAAAAAACAAAGACGGGCAGCAACACCATTTTGGTGTGCCGTCTGGCAGAGTGGATGATATAGACGAGAATGCTCAAGCCATAGAGCACGAGGAGCGTTATCAGCTGTGTCCGATTCATCGTGTCTAAATCCCCATATCGATCAGTTTGACATTGATGTTGTTCGCGCTTAAGCGCTTTTTAACAAATTCAAATTCTTTTAGCGATGTGTTGTTGTACAGCACAAAGAGCTTCCCGTTGCCAAGGCCTACATAGTCATATTCACGAATCATGGTGGGCACAATCTGCTTGCTCTTTTCCAGATTATCGCTGACCACTTCGACCAGCACATAGTCCTGCTTGCCTTTCTCCTTTAGTTCAACACTCTGCATCACACGGTCTTTGAAGGGATCGGGTTTTAAGATATTGGTGCCGTCATAATAGATTTTGTCCTCCACGGCCTTGCTGTACTGATAGGCGCGGATGACCGACTGGGTAACCATGCTCATGGCCACGACAAAGCGGTTTTGGTAGGAAAGGTTTAAGTCATCGAAGACGATATCATACAGCGCCACGATGGCGATGATTTCGCCATCCACCTCAATGGTATACGCCATGCGGATATTGCCGTTAAACGCGATATCCCGATTGACGTACAAGCCGTAGTGCTTGATAATTTCGGAGAATTCACGGCTGTCGGCAACCAGAATGGATTTGCGGTCAATCTCCAAATCCGCCGATTTTGCGAGCAGACGCATGAATTTTTTGTCACGGCTTAAGCGGAAAAACGCCACCGAATGGCTGTCCATAATCTGCTCGGTGACCGTGATAATATCGCTTCTTAAGCGGTCGATGTTCAGGCTGTCCAGTTTGGACACCATTTCAAACATCTGACCCAGGCTGTTTTCAGATTTTAAGATTTGCCGCTGCAGGGCGTCTTTGACGCGCAGACTTTCGTTGTACATTCTTCTGACGTGCTCCAGCTGCTTGTCTTTCTTCTCGTTGTCCGCGGTCATCTCATTTAAGTGCTGCTGGTTTCTGTCCTTTAAGAAACCCCACAGCATACCGACAAACAGGAACGCCAGAATAGCCGAAAGAACCGTGTAATCATACAGAAGCACCAGAGGGTCGTAGCCTTTGATATAGATGAAATCATAGACCACGAGAATAATACAGAGCAAAGTGGCGAGAGAAGTCCGTCGGACACCGTAAGTGGCGCTGACCACCATGATATACAGCACGCGGATATCGATGAACCCCAAAAGCATGGTTTCTCCCCGGGCCAGCGTGAAGTACGCCACCACGGCAAAGAGCGCCAGAATCTCGACGTAGGACAAAATCTCTTTAAAGACGCCGCGCTTGTTCCATTTTTCTTTCAGGTTTTCAAAAAAGGCTTTGCGCTGATGCTTCCGCTTGGAAAAGCCGGACTCGTCGTCTCCGCCCTGCCGGTACCGCACCGTATTGGTGAGGCCGTCCACCAGACTGGTGTGGCACATGAAGCCCAGCGACCGAATCGCTCTTTCGATGCTGACGCCTTTGATGAGCGAAAACGCATTCGCGTGAATGATATGCTTTAAATACAGCCCGTCGATGACACGGTGCAGAAGATTGGTCTCAATTTTCCCGCCCGAAGCGATATTGATGATGCCCGTTTCCGCGCTGCCGATGGCCTTATAGACCGCCGAAACAAAATCGTCGATGTAGATGTAATCGGTCTCGGCTTCGCTCATCGCCGAATAGCGCTGATTGTTCTGACGTTTACTGTCCAGATACAGCGCAATCTCGCTGTTCTTTTTGTTCTGGCCCGGCCCGTACAGGGTCGCTGCCCGCAAGATCAGATAATCCGCGTTTTCCACCGCGCTGATATTGCGGATGTGCTGTTCGCAGATGGTATGCGCGGCTTCCCAGAAATTGTTCGCCTGAACCGGCGAATTCTCGTCAGGGTTTGCGATGGTCGTCTCATAAGCCGAGCAGGTTGAGATGTAGATAAACTTACGCGTTTTTTTCTCCAGCGCGGTTTGGGTGGTTCTTAAAAATTCTTTGACATGCCGGTTGACGTCGTCCAGCGTAAAGTCATATTTATAGTCCCGCTGGCAGTTGTTGTAATACACCACCACCTCGGGCGCAAAGACGTTGAAGACTTCGGTGAAGTCTTCGGATAGAATATCATACTCGCAGAATTTGACGTTTTCATTGGCATCATAAGCACGCGGCAGGCTCTCGAGGCCTGCAACGCCCACCTGCTCTCCCTCAAGCAAAATCCGGTCAATCAGTCTTTCACCGACATATCGGTCATTGCCAACCAACAGAATATCCATAGGCGGTTCAAATATGCTCCATTCATCAATTATTTTTAAGTACGATGCCTTTTTTAAAACCGGCGGCGCCAAATTGGTTTAATTCAGCGTCATTGTATATGCAGTATATTTATATATTTCTATTATACACGAAAAAAACCTTTAAATACAAACATACAAGGCCACTTTCGTTACCTTGTCGTTTGCGGTAAAGGTTTTTTTATCCCTTCACCATCCCGCAGTGCCGATATTCTTAAAAAGGCGGCTATTTCCGCACGCCTTTCAGAATGTCCGCCATCCTTAAAAGACTTTGTCTGCGGAATAGAACCCGGGGTCTTGAAAACTCAATTTGTGATGATTCATCACATTATCCCACGTGGTGTCCACGATAATCCACTCGCCGTCCACCAGCGCTTCGTTCCAGGCGTGGTACAAATCCGAATCACTGCGGCGTCCCATCACGAGTTTGGTCGGGATGCCCGCTGTTCTCAGCATCGAAGCCGTCACAGCCGCAAAATCATAGCAGATGCCGCTTTTTTCATTCATTATGGTGTCGATATCCGGCACATAGTCTGTGGTCAGCGTATCGGCCTTTTGTCCATCATAGCGATAGGTCTCAATCACGTAAGTGGCAATCCGGCTGACAATCTCCCTGTCTTCCGTCGTTCCATCCACCACCGTTTGGGTGATATCTTTAACCGATCTGGATTCTCCAAAATTCACGATATCGCTGGAGACCAGAAAGACGTCGGTTTCGTTTTTAGGAGAAAAGCTAAAATCTTCGGTGTAGACCGCTTGGTAATCGCTGTCTTTAATGTGACGGAACACTTTCACCGTGTAACTGCCGCCGCCCATCTGCAACGGAACATCGGCGTGATGATCGTCGGCCACGTCGTAGTACATGGTCTGTCCGTCTTTCGTGACTTTCAGCTTCATCCGTCCCGTGTTCTGCGTGTCAATATCCACGGACAATATCCCGCTGTCGGAAACGTTTGTCGTGACCGCCACGGGATAATCATTATTCTCGTCACCCGTCTCGGGTGCTTGGGGCGCGGCGGCCGAACCGCTGCCCACGCCCAGCGGAACGCTTTCCGCTATGATAGTCGTCTCGGTGCTCGCCGGCACAGTCATTAAAGCGGCCAGCATCAGCACAACAAAAGAGGCGCATATCATCCATCTTCTGGTTTTCATCTCATTACTCCCTTTGGCAATTCGGCTGTCATACGCTTTTCTTTTAAGAAAAGCGGTTAGACCCATAAACTTTGCGTCGCTTGGTTTCCCAAGGTTTGCTAGTATCATTTGGAGTGTCTGTCGATTATTCTTTTTTTAAGTGTTCTAAACGACGGTTAATCGATACTGCAGCTGCTCCTTTTCCCTTTCTGTTTTCATTTGATTATCAGAATATTTCTTTTTCCCACTCTATCCGGCCGCCGCCGATTTCTTTGGCTTTTTCCAGCAGCGCCTCGGTATCGTGGATATAATCCTTGGTGTCACATATGCTTCCGGCTACCGACCCCACCGAGAGAATCCCGGCGCTGAATGTATACGATTCGCCGGTTCTTTCAGCCGTCTTTTCTTTGTACGCTTCCAGCATTTCAGCAATGATGTCATGTGCCTTTTCGGCATCGGTTTTAACAAAGACGCCGATCATGACGTTTTCGTCATACCTTCCAATGATATCCGTGCTTTGCGCGGTCTCTCTTAAAACCTCGGCCAGGCATTTCAGCGTGATATCCCGTGTCTTGTCTTGCTGCGCATCGACGCTCATCAGGACCATCGAAACCGGAAATGCTTCGGGCCAGTTAAACTGAATCAGCTCGTCCATCTTTTTTAGAACATACCGCCGGGTATAAAGGTCTGTCAGCTCGTCGCTGATGCCGAAGAGTGACAGCTCATGTTCGGCATTTCTTTTAGCCGTGATATCCGTGATTGATACCATCGCAAATCGCTCCATCCCTTCTGTCATACTGGAGATATTGGCGCTCAGCCATTTTGTGGTGATTCTTCCGCCAATCTCAAAGTCCAGTACCGCTTCCGTACCGGTGACTGATTCTCCGGTGGTCAAAACGTGTTTAACGCTCTCCATCAACCCGCAGGCCGAGCATGCCTGCATTTTCCCGCACACCCTTCCTTTGCCCAGCGTATGTTCGCATCGGAACATCTCGCCAAAGCGCTTCCCTTCCGGGTCTTTGATGTCCTGCTCGAAAATCTGGAACGTATGGTTGCTGGCACTGACCAGCTCCGCATCCTCGTTAAAGACCAGAATGCCGACGGGAAGGCTGTTGGAAGCCACCCTCTCACTCGCGAGCTTTTCGTTTTGTCTGGTTGTTTTCTGCTTGAAAGCTCTTGGCATCTTCCCTTGTCCCTCCGCAATGTCCATTCCGTTTTCGGCCGGGCGATGCGCTTCTAGTTACATTCATATATAAACAAAAAAGGTCAAAATAAATCACGAAACACGAGGCTTCAAAAAGAGTTCACAAATTTTACTGCACAAAAAAACCCGCGTGATCACGCGGGTTTTCTTCTCATCATTCAATTAATTATCTTCCGGGTCTTCCAGTTCAATGCCTTTCGCAATCTCGCGTATCATGTCTATCTCAAACTCAAGGGCGAGAATCTTCTTATAGATTTTGTCCACTTTTTCGGTGGGGATATTGTAGTTTAAGAAGGTATCCTCGAATGTGGTGAAGGTCTTGTTAATCTGCTTGGCGATGGAGATAAACCGGTCCACATGTCTGGATTTCATCGCGTTTCTAAACTTGTTGACATCCGACTGAATCAGCTTGACCAGATCGTGTTCAGTGTCGAACTCCTCAATGGCCAAAGGATACGGCTGGATGCGCTCCAAAAAATAGTTGCCGTTATAGTTGATGTTATAGACATATTCCAGATCGAGCCCCTCGATGTTGAAGTGTACATAGCAGAGGGTGCTGTTGATGACCTGTACCTTGGCGCCCATCTGCTGGAGCTTGATGGTGTGCTGGGATACTTCCGCCGAATTAATAATATTTCGCATAGAATAACCTCTTTACTTTCTATAAGTAGAAAACGAGCAGATAGACGGTCGAGATCACAATCGTGACGATCATGATCGGGAAACCATACTTTAAGTATCTCATAAAAGTCAGCTTTTGACCATGCTTTGCCAGCATGCCGCTGCCGACTACGTTGGCCGAAGCGCCGACCAGCGTGCCGTTGCCGCCCAGGCAGGCCCCAAGCGCCAGCGCCCACCACAGCGGAGTGATATCCATTCCTGAAAGCTCACCCATACTCTTAATCAGCGGAATCATGGTGGCGACGAATGGGATATTGTCCAGTACAGAGGACAACAGTGCCGAACCCCAGAGAATCAATACCAGCATGAGTACCAGCTTGCCCTGAGTGATATTCAGCATGCCGTTGGCCAGAATGCGGATAACGCCCACTTCCTCCAAACCGCCGACCAGAATGAACAATGCGACAAAGAAGAACAGCGTTGCCCATTCGATTTCCAGCAGCACCTCTTCCGGGTCCACCTTGCTGATGAGCATCAGCACCGCCGCGCCGATGAGGGCAACCGTTGCCGACTCAAAGCCGAGGTATTGGTGGGCAACAAATCCGCCGATGGTCAGGCCCAGTATAACCAGGCACTTCTTCAGCAAAACCGAGTCCTTAATCGCCAGTTTCTCATCCATCTGCATAATCTTCATGCGTTTCTCTTCGGTGATATGCAGAGACTTTCTAAAGAGCAATCGGAAAATGAAGATGACCACAATCATAATCACGATGATGATCGGGGTTAAGTTCTTAATAAAGTCAATAAAACCCAAGCCCGCCGCGCTGCCGATCATGATGTTGGGCGGGTCACCGATGAGGGTGGCCGTACCGCCGATGTTTGAAGACAGAATCAGCGGCAGTACAAACGGTATCGGGTCAGTTTCCAGGGTATCGGTGATAACCAAAGTAATCGGGATAATCAGGAGAATGGTGGTGACGTTGTCCAACATAGCCGATGCCACTGCTGTAAAGATGGAGAACACAACGATGATTCTCCACGGTTCACCTTTCACCGCCTTGGCCGCCCAGATGGCCAGGTATTCAAACGCGCCGGTCCGTCTCGTGATGCTCACGATTATCATCATGCCGATTAAAAGGCCGATGGTGTTAAAGTCTATTTTTGAGAGTGCCTGCTCCTGAGTCAGAATTTTGAACAGCAGCAGCAAACTGGCGCCAAAAACCGCTATGGTCGTTCTGTTGATCTTTTCGGAGATAATCACCATATAGATGGCAACAAAAATACCCACAGCCGCAATCACGTGGTAAAGTTCCATGAGTTCCCTTTCAAGTTACATAAAAATATTTAAATATCCGCCGGCTTTTGATGCGCCCCGCGTTTATTCAATTCAAAATAAATATGATGAAGCATGCTAAAACAGCCCTCCGGCCGCAAAAAATCAATCCCGTTGCGTGCGGATTTCTCCCGCAGACGCAATCCGGCTATTCTTCGATGACAAACTGCTGTAAGTCGTTGACCAGATCGTCGCAGTTGTTGTCGTGGATATCCACTTCAATCGGCTTGGAAAGATCCAGGCTGAAGATACCGAGAATCGATTTGGCATCGATGATGTATCTGCCCGAACGCAGGTCGATATCATAGTTGTACTTGGATGTCACACGCACGAAGTCTTTGATATCCTCTGTCAATGAAAGCTTGATTGTGATTGTTCTCATCTCTCGTTTAACACCTTTTTCTCTTCTGTGATTTTTCGTGCAGCAGGGATACCTTTTTGCACACGGTAAAATAACAACACTTCAACAACATTCTATATAATTATCTATAAAAATTCTATTAAAATTCCGATATATTTTTACAAAATCAATACAAATTAATCATCCAGCCCCGCAAAAGGTGCTTGATGCTCAAAATAACGACCACCGAACCGATGATAATCAAAAGCGAGCTGACTTGAAAACCCTGGAGCACCAAGCCCAGCGCCAAACCGGCGGCCGGCGGATGTTCGGTATTGGTCATGGTCATCAGCACCAGCGCCAGCCCCACAGCCGCGGCCCCCAGCACACCGTAGACGATGTGAACGCCCTGCCTCGCATACAAAAATCCGGCCAGCAGATTTAGCCCCACCCCCAGAATGATGCCGATGGTGTATCCGCCCAACACGCTTCGGGGGCGGCTGGTGCGGGTATGCGGCAGCGCAAAAATCGAAAACGCTGTGGCGCCGAAGGACGCAATCATCACTTCCTTAAACATGGTGTCAACGGTGAGCAGGACAATCATCACGGCGGCCGTGCCCATCAAACACTGTATAAAATAGTGCGCTTTATTGGCCTTAAACCGCGGGTCAATCACGCGGATGTCTTTGTTGAATATCTTCATTTATATGTCCTAATTATTCGCTTTTCTTGTGTCCGCACCGACACGCTTTAAACTGGCTTTAGCGCGTCCATGTCTTTCTTTCCCAGTCGAACTGAAACGCGGTTTCCAGCGCGTCATATCGGTTCTTGTCCGGGTTTTTGTCGATGAGCTTCATCAGTGTGCCCATATCCGGCAATGCGCTCACCGCGTCATAAGCCGCACAGCACAGCGCACCTGCCATGCAGGCCGCCCGCGCCGCATCAAAGACATTCTTGCCGAGCAGTGCCGCCGCCAGAAAACCGGCGATGGCAGTATCCCCCGCGGCCAGTGCCGACTTGAAATCCGCGACGTGGTAGGATTCCTGAAACAGTGCCTGATTTGCCCACTCGGCCGGTTTAGTCCCCAGCGTTTGTTCCATACGTGCCAGTCTCTTGGCAGACGCCGTCTGGATGTACATGCCCTTTTCGCCGCATTTCACCCCGGCCACTGCACAGCCCATGTCCAAAATCCGCTGTCCCAGTGCACAAACTTTCTCCAAGTCCAGTGCCGAAGTAAAATCGCGTGCCCCCGCGTCATGTTTGACACGGTTGAATTCCTCACGATCAAACACATACAGCGCTTCCTCCGCACTCGGCAGAAAGATGTCCACATACGGCAGAGTTTTTTGCATCACATCCAGCCAATCCACCTGGCCGGATTCAGACGCGTGATCGGGCAGGCTCATGTCTATGGATGTGACCACGCCATAATCGTATATACGCCGAAACATTTCGGCCAGCATTTTGCCGCCGTTCTCATACATCTTTTTCATCAGCGGCGGATAGCCGAAGTGAAAGAGCTTGGCACGCCGAATTTTCTCAAAATCGATGTCCGCAAGGTCAAACGCGTTGTTGCCCGCCGGGTCGTGAAAGATGATGCGGTCCACATCCTTAACGGACAGGATAATCGAATATGACGTTGTGATTCCTGCTTTTTTGGGTATCGTGATGCCGGTATGCTCCCGCACGATGCTGCTCAGGATGCCGCCGAAAGCATCGTCCCCGATGCTGGTGACTGGAAGAACGGCGACTCCGAGTTTGCGCAAAGCAAACCCCGTGTTAGACACCACACCCCCGCCGCTTAAGGAGACGCCCGAGAGGTTAACGAGCCCTCCGGGGACAAACAACTCTTGAAGCTGGTAAGCGTCCCCGCCCTCGATGATGGGGTGCATATCCAGACAGATATGCCCGGCGACCACTGCATCGTATGTCTTTTGCATGATTATCCTTCTTTCAAAAAATAAACCGCAGGTTAGAGTACCGTATCATATTCGTTGCACAGCGGATGCACCGGCGCTTCATCCTCTTCCAGTGCCACATACCGCGGCATTTCGGGATTGAAGTGGTTATCCGTATTGTCGTCGTTGACCGACGAAACCTCGCCCACCACCAGATCGCCTTCGCCTTTTTCGGCCCAGAAGCTGTGGTACATATAAGGCGTCAATGTGATGCTTTCGCCTTTTTGGATATATACCGGCTCGCCGGCCTTCACCACGCGCCGAACCCCGTCGGTATACACCACCACGTCCGATTCGGTATCCACGCTTAAATCCTTCCTGGCATTATGCAGCTTCAGCCCCAAAACCCCGCCCGCGCGGTTGATGATGTCCTCGGTTTTGGTATAGTGAAAATGCGTGGGCAATCCCTGCCCATCCCGAAGCAGAATATACTTTTCGGCATAGGGCACACCGATGGTCCTGTCCTTCTGGTCGCCGTTGCGGACGGTAAACAGCACCCCGCCGACGGCGTTGTAGGTGCCTAAGCTATAGTCGGTCACGTCCCAGCCCAGAATAGCTTTTTTCACCATATCGGCGTCGGTGTGTTCCGCCCATTCGCGCAAGGTCCAGTAAGCAAACGGCGGCAGTTTGATATTCTCGCTGGCCAAAAGCGCTTTGGCCCATTCTATTTCGCGGTTGACTTCGCTTCTCTTCATCGTGTTCTTATCCTTCTTTCAAAAATTCGGTTTATCCGTATCGTCACCTTCCCGCGGCTCCTGGAATGCTGAAATAAAAAAACCTCCAATGACATCGTATAATCGTTGTAATCATACCATGTTTTTGGAGGGGAATTCAATCATGGCGGACGTAAAGGATCGTCCCCGGTCCGCCGGATATTTTGTTTAATTTATTGTTCAGGCTTGACGCGCTTATACCCCCACGCGCGTTTCTGCGCGCTGTCGTAGGCCGCTTTGGCAAACGCCACAGCTTCCTCCACATTTTCAAAGAAAGCGTGCTCGCCCATCTGCTCGGTGATGCCGGCTTTGGTCAGCGCGGCCAGCGGCTGTTCGTTGATGCCGGTCACATAGACCGTAATGCCCTTGCGTTTGCAGCTTTTCAGTATCTGCTTAAACGCCTTTAAGGCTGTGGCATCCATAGCGGGTACGTTGCGCATACGGATGATCAGGGCGCGCGTCCGATGCCCCAGTTCGCTCAACGTGGCCACGAATTTGTCCGCCGCGCCGAAGAAGAACGGTCCGTTGATCTCGTAGATTTCCACCATATCCGGGTGCTCCACCTGTTTGCTCGCGGTTACAAAATCGAAGGGCTCGTCGCCCTCCTCGGCCGCATCCAGCGTGACCGGATTGATGTTGGAAACCTCGGACATCCGCTTCATGAACAGGAAGACCGCCAGCACCATGCCGATTTCAATCGCCCGAACCAGATCGACCAGCACGGTGATGATAAACACGATGAGCATGACGAGGATATCGCTTTTTGGCGCCTTGAAAAGCCCGATAAACTCGCGCCATTCGCTCATGTTGTAGGCCACCACGATGAGCACCGCGGCCAGCGCCGCAAGCGGTACCTGCTTGACCAGCGGCATAAACAGCATCATGATGAGAAACAGCACCACCGCGTGCACCATCCCGGCCACCGGTGTTCTGCCGCCGTTTTTGATGTTGGCCACAGTGCGGGCGATGGCGCCCGTGGCGGGGATGCCCCCGAAGGCCGCCGACGCAATGTTGGCCGTGCCTTGCGCCACCAGTTCCATATTGGAACGGTGCTTGCCGCCGATCATGCCGTCCGAAACCACCGCCGACAACAGGGATTCCACTGAACCCAGGATAGCGATGGTGAACGCCGGTTCCACCAGCATTTTCACCTTGTCCATGTTGAGCTCGGGGATGTGCAGCGCGGGCAGGGCGGCCGAAAGCGTGCCGTACTTGGTGCCGATGGTGGCCACCGGCAATTTCAGCGCGTAGACCAGCACCGAGGTGACGATAAGCGCCACAAACGCACCGGGTATTTTCTTGCTGATTTTTCGCCAGCCGATGATGATGATGAGTGCCAAAACACCGACCAGCACGGTCATCCAGTCGGTGGTGTCAAAAGTCTTCAAGTAGATAGCCCATTTGCCCAGAAAATCGGCCGGCAGTTCGTCCGTGGTCAGCCCCATGAAGTCCTTAATCTGGGACGTGAAGATGGTCACGGCGATGCCGCTGGTAAATCCGGTCGTAATGGGGTACGGGATGAATTTGATGACACTGCCCAGCTTAAGCAGGCCGAAAAGAATCATGATGACACCCGCCATCATGGTGGCAATCATCAGTCCGTCCAGCCCGTACTGCATGACGATGCCGTAGACGATAACCATAAACGCGCCGGTGGGGCCGCCGATCTGCACGCGGCTGCCGCCCAAAAACGAGATGATGAATCCCGCGATGATGGCGGTATAGATGCCCTTTTCGGGCGAAACGCCCGAAGCGATGGCCAGCGCGATGGACAGCGGAAGGGCAATGATGGCGACGATCGTTCCCGCCGTCAGGTCCTTGAAGAACTGGGCTTTGGTGTAGCCTTTGAGTGTGGTAAATAGTTTGGGTGACAGCGTTGACACTTCTTGTTTCTCCTTATGCATTCTTGCCCGAAAACGGGCCTCTTTTTGTTTTTTTGTCGGCGCCCTTAGAGCGCATAGAAAAAGCGTGCGGCCCTCGGGTGACCTTTGGGTTCTGCACGCTGTGACATCTTGTGTCTATTTATCCTTGCTGAAGAATGATCCGATGTTGATGAAAAAGTTCTTGATGGAGCCAAAGAAGTTGGAGACACTTTCACCGGCGTTCTGCACTTTGGTCATGGTTTTGCTGAGCCCGACAAGCCGGGTCTGCAATTCGTTTAAATCCACCTTTTCCAGTGTCCGGCACAGCCCGATAATCTGGGTGATGTTCTCCTCGGTCAGCGACACATTCTGTGCCTCGGCAATCAGGAGAATTTGTTCCCGCAGTTCCGCGTCGGTCATGGTTTGGGTCTGGTCCAGAATCTTTTTGAGCTCGCTCACCACTTCCACGGCCTGCTCGCTGCCGATGGTTTCGGCCAGATCTCCCGTGACAACCAACTCCTCGGTGGCCGCTATCTTGTTGATGTCGTCGAGGGGAATGC
>ERZ1645192.2170-NODE-2170-length-16337-cov-12.045265_pt1 | contig 16337 bp, 15 predicted proteins | sample MGYA00575354_ERZ1645192 | MGnify/ENA primary metagenome ERZ1645192 (study PRJEB40844, sample SAMN11349763) | freshwater sediment metagenome | isolation source: river sediment | host: Sediment | place: India: Faizupur Khadar , New Delhi | collected 2017-02-21 ... | reverse complement strand
GTTTCAACGATGCCAGTGATTGTAAAACCCGGTTGATCACTGTCATAGTAATAGTTTGAACTCCTTATCTGCGAGCCAATCAATTCTTCGACTTTGGTTACATTCAAATCTTTAAGTTGTTTTGTATCAATCAAAGCTTCAGCAACCCATAAATCGATGGCAATCTCACGATTATTGTCAGGCATTTCTCCATATTTTGGTGTCAGTCCTTGCAATTCAGACAATTTTACCGGAAAGACTTGTTGAGGAATATTAGCTTGTCCTTGATAAAAATCTTCATAGTTCAACAATATTTGTGTAGATTCAACATAAGGCGAGATTCTTACGCCATCAGTTTCATCGAGAATTTCCATAATGTCATCATATGTCATCTGCCTGTCATAAATATCTATTGCCATCATATCTTTCGGGGAATAGATAAAATCTCTTTCGTCAACAAAAGTGTTTCCACCATATGTTGCGAGTTGGAATACAAGAATAGCTGAAACGATGAAATATCCGAACAAGAACAATTTGCCAACTAGTTTCTTTCTCGAGAATACGCGACTGAATCCAGCCTTAATCGTCGACTTCCATCTGATAAAGGATTTTTTATTTTTATTGTGTTTGATTTTGTCAAATTGGGAAAGGTCGAAATCATATTCGGAAACATCCGTGATTTCTCGTTTTTTGTAGTGGTCGTCAATCAAACGAATTTCTGAGCTTTCATCGAGATACTTAATCTTTCTTTTCGAGTTAACCTTTACATATAAACTGCCTTTAAATTCGATAAGTTTGATATTGAGACTTTCATCTTTCTCATGATCATAATAATAATCGATTCCACTGCTCTTCAGATTTTCATCCAAGTGCAAGTCTTTAAGATAAATGTTTCTTTCATCGACGTGATCAAAACCGGTCTGGGTATTGTTTTCATAATCATTTACTACCACACCGTCTTTCAATTCTATGATTCTGTCTGCGTAGAAATCAACCAAACCGCGTTCATGAGTGACCAAGACGACCAATCTTGTTTCTGATATTTTTTTGATGATGCTCATGATTTCAAAAGTATTGTTGGCGTCAAGATTTCCTGTTGGTTCATCGGCAAGTACTACATCCGGATCTTTGGCTAAAGCTCTGGCAATGGCTACTCGTTGTTGCTGACCGCCGGATAAAGCTCTGACATTTCTTTTGCGGTAATTATACATGCCGACGCTTTCTAGAACATAGTTGATTCTTTCTTCAACCTTTGCTTTGTCATATAACCCAGCCATATTCAAAGCTATTTCAATATTTTCATACACCGTTTTGGAAAGGATCAAGTTATAGTTTTGGAAGATATATCCAACTTTTTCGTTTCTCAACATATCCCATTGCAGAGGGTTATAATGTCTTATTGATACATCGTTGAAGATAATCTCGCCACTATGAAAACTATCCAAACCACCGATAACATTCAGAAGTGTCGTTTTACCGCAACCGGAAGGTCCGGTCAAAGCGACTAATCCCGTTTTCGGGAAATCTAAAGTCGTGTTGTTGATGACGTGAATTTGATTCGATTTATTCTTATTGTAATACTTATGTAAATTTCTTAAACTAATCATGATTTTACTCCAAATCCGTCTTCAATGTCTTGGAAACGCTGTTGGAGAAAATCTTGTTACAGTATCTTCTCGAAACAAACAATGACATTAAAACCAATAATATTAAATATATGAAGTAACGATAAATATCAAAAACCTTAAAAGCATTGAACGGTTCCATTACATTCATTGGAATTGATAAAGACAAGGCTAAAAAAACAATGAAGGCAACCGCTACAATATAGAGGTTTTCTACGTATATGAAGGTTTTTATCACTCGATGATTTGCACCTATGGTTCTAAAAATAGCGTAATCATGCAATTTTGTATTGATAATCATCTTAAAAATCACATAAGTGATGAAGGTCGAACCAACCATAGTAACTATCAATAAAGCAATCATACCTATGCTTGCCATCAATAGAATCAAAGCTTGATAACTTTCATAAGGAGCAGAATCGAATGGATATACCAGTTTATATTTAAAAACCAACCCATCCCTCACTCTGGCAATTTGATTGACTAAAGATTCTACGTTAATGTCGGATTTTGTCATAAGACTTACTTGATAAATTTCATCATAGAAGATTTGGTCATAAATGTTTTGATTGACATAAACTGAAAAATCCTGGATGCTTGTGTCCATAATCAAGGTCATTGGCAGGGTTTCATCGACATAATAATCTTGTATATTTAAAAATCCAGTCGTTTCACAAAGGTTTTCAATGCAGAAATAACTACCGTTCATGTAACTATTAGGTAATCTGACTTCATCATCCGAAAGTGTCGGATCTATTTTTAATCTGTCATAATCCAATTTGGTATATAAATTGCCAGCGTTAATCATCACGCTGCCAAATTCATTCAAGTATTTGCTTTTTTGAATCATTTCCCAATAGTTGTCACTGACATAAACATAGTTGTTGTAAACTGCCGTTACGCCCAACATATGATCGTTTGTAACCAAACCGGCAACCTCAAATTTGACTCCAGCCAATTGGTTGGAATACATCGATTCCAGAAAAATCCCGATTGCTTCTTCGCCGTCTCTGATTGTATCAGGGTTTCCGGCGATAACTACTTGATCATCTTCGGTAGGCAAACCGCCATATTCAAAAACTATATCCGTTGGTAACATGGATAAAGGTAAGAAACTAACTTGAAGATATTCAAAAACATTGATATTTGAATATAAAGCAATACTGAAATCTAAAGCATAATCCTTTTCAATCACATGCTTTACTTGTGAATATCCGCTTAATTCTGCCAAGTCTTCAGCACTTAGCGGTTGGTTATCGGTTCTTTTGACCACGATTCGGTCCGGACCAGTATAACTGAAATGATAATTAGAATTGAAACTCGCTTGATCACTGACGATGACATAACCGCCATAAGCCAAGCCAACAAAAATGGCAAAGAAAGAAAAAACTACTATCATCAGTAAAGTCTTCTTCGGTACCGCCATTAAGTTTCTTAAAGATATTCTCAACATCGAGAAAAAATTGATTTTAAATTCTTTGTCTTCTAATTTAGGTAAATTGGCTTTTTCAACTTTTTTCAGTTCTTTGTCTTCTACTATTTCTCCGTCATAGATTCTGATTTTCCTGGTTGCAAATTCTGCGACTTGAGAAAAGTCATGAGTGACCATGACCACTAATTTATCTTTGGCAATTTCCGCCAACAGTTTAATGATTTGTGTAGCTGATTCGCTGTCAAGATTTCCTGTCGGTTCATCGGCAGCGATGATAGGGCAATCTTTGGCTAGCGCTCTGGCAATGACGACTCTTTGCTTTTGCCCGCCAGACAGTTTTGTCGACTTATGATGGGCGTGAGCTTTCAATCCGACTTTTTCGATGATTTCCATCGCTCTTTTCCGGATTTTGTCTTTTGGATAACCCGATAACAATAAAGGGGCTTCAACGTTTTGTAAAACCGTATATGAATCAATTAAATTGTAATCCTGGAAAACAAAAGCGACATATTTCTTACGGTAGTTTTCCATATCGGAAACGCTGAAATATGAAGTTTCTTCCCCATTGATGTACATTTCTCCCTCTTCATAAGTGTCAATGCCGCTGATAACATTTAAAAGGGTTGTCTTACCCGATCCGGATTCACCGACAATCGCCACAAATTCATTGACGTTCAATTCCAAATTGACCTTCCTTAAACCTAAGGCGATCACGTCATTGGAGCTATAATATTTTGAGACATTAGTTAACTTAATCATCCGTATTTCCTCCTGTTTAGCCAAAGTAAATTATAACATTTATCACCAAATAAAAAAATTACTTTTGTAATAATATCAAAATCTTATCCAAAAGTCACCAATTGTAAACAAAAACAGTCTAGTTGACAACTAAACTGTTTGCTTGTTTTATTTATTTACTTCCACGTCGGTGAAATCGAGTTCCATCGATGTTTGTCTTTCAAACATTTCAATAAGAACATGAATTTTACCCTTATCTTGATCGATGTTTTCCACAATAACTTCTTGCCCCTTGAAGTTGCCGTTGATGATTTTGACTTTTTCACCAGGTTTGACATTGAATTTCTGAACTTGCAACATGCCGCATTTTTTTAAGATTGGATTGATTTCATCCGGTTTTAACGGCACTGGTTTTGTTCCGCCGCCGCTACTGCCCAAGAAGCCTGTAACCCCTGGAGTGTTTCTGACCACGAACCATGAATCATCAGTGACAATCATTTCAATGAAAACATATCCCGGGAAAATTTTAACAACTTTTTCTTTCGGGTTTTTATCTTTTTTGTCTGCGGGAATAATCTCTTCTGGAATCATGACTTGAAAAATCAAATTTTCCATGTTCATTGATTCAATTCTTCTTTCCAAACTGACTTTGACGGAGTTTTCAAGTCCGGAATAAGTTTGAACTATATACCAAAGCTTTCTTTGGTTGATATCGTTTGTATTAGCCATTATAATCCCTATTAGTTACCATAAATGAGTTTGAATAAAGGATCGAAAGCCAAACCGTAAAGGAAGAATACGAACATCAAGAATAGCAAGAAGGAAAATACTCTACCGCTATTGGTTGCTAAATCCTTGCCACTTGGCCAATTTACCTTTTTCATCTCGGAAATGCTTGGTTTGATATAAGGAATGAAAAGATAAACTAAAACTAGAACTCCAATTAAAACCAAGAATGAACCGGTCAAGATTCTCTTTAAAGTCGTATTGAAGAAAAAGTCAATGATGCCAATCCCTGAAGTACCCAAGATTTCTGCTAAAGTTGGTGTTGCAGCTCCGAACTTGCCAATTAGAATATATACTCCGTATAGGATTAAAACCGGTGACAATATTGCCAACAGCCAGTTTTCAAATTTATACTCTTTTTTCAAAATTGACATTACTTTACTTTCAGATTTAGCCGCTTTTTCATTAGTAGGTTTTATGTTATTTACTTGTTTTTCTTTTGCCATTTTATTTCCTCCTACTTTCCCTCTTTGTGGATAGTATGTTTTTTGCATTTTTTACAGAATTTCTTTACTTCGAATCTGGTTGAGTTATCGGTTTTTTTAATCTCATAATTGCGAGATAAGCATTCTGTACAGATTAAAACTGTTTTATTTTTCATTTCATCAACTCGCTTGCTTTATTAATTTTATTAAAAAAAGAACTAAAAGTCAAGAAAATCATGTCATTAAATGCAATTTAATTTTTTTTCTTATTCTATCGATGGCATTATATACTTTTTTCTCTTCTACCTTGAGAATTTCAGCACATTCCCGAACTGTTCTGTTTTCAATTATCTTGATTTGGTATACTCTTTTTTCAAACTCAGAAAAAGAATGTAGTGAACGATAAATTTCTTCATCAGTATAGAAAGTTGCTTCATTTTCCTTCAGGAGATAATCGCATAAGATAGGCAATTTTTCTGTCTTGAAAGTATAATAACGCATCTTTTTGTTTTTGTAAGATATTAAAAAGTTATGTAAGTTCGCTTCAAAATATCTTGTGAATGTTTTATTGAAAGTATCATCGAACTTGACAACTGATTTGTGTAGAATCATCAGGGCTTCCTGAAAACAATCTTCATAGTCTTGTGTCAAGTTGAAACTTTTGACTTTTTTCGCAATAAGAAATTGATATTTATCAACTAATAATCGAAATGCTTCATCATCGCCTTCTTTAATTAGATTGATAATTTCAAAATCATTATAATTGCGAAATATCATATTTTCATTTTTTTCCTTAAGATGTCAAAAATGATAATTCCTGCGCTTACCGAGGCGTTGAGACTGTTGATCTTGCCAACCATCGGTATTTTAACATTGAAATCAGCTGTTTCTTTTATCAATCTTGAAATCCCCTTGCCCTCGCTGCCAATAATGACACACAGAGGTCTGTCAACAAAGATTTCGGTATGAGTCATTGTGGCGTCAAGACTGGTTCCTACAGTCCAAAAGCCAAGTTTCTTTAATTTCTCCAAGGTATTGCGCAAATTTGTAACTTCAATTATTTTCATGTTTTCAATTGCGCCTGAACTGGTCTTTGCGGCTATGCCACCGAGTTTCACCGAACGATTTTTAGGTATAATTATGCCTTTTACTCCTCCAGCTTCTGAGGTTCTGATGATTGCTCCAAAATTATGGACATCAGTAATTCCGTCGAGCATCAGCAACAAGGGAACTTCATTCATATCCAGTAGTGGTATAAACTCTTCTAGACTATATGTTTTATAATCTTCCATTTCCAAAACAATGCCTTGATGATTTCCTTGGAAGGACTGTTTGAACTGCTCTTTGCTGAGGATTGTGGTTGGGATGTTTTTCCGTCTCAAAACGTTTAAAAAATCAGAAGTTGTTCCTTCCATTACATAGGCTTTAAATATTTGTTTGTTACTGTCTAGAGCTTCCTGGCAGGAGTTTTTCCCGTATACTTGTACACTCATTATCTCACCAATTATAGTTTAACATAGAATACTCATTCTGTTTTTGAAAAATCAACTTCATTATTTGGAATTTGATTCTTGATTTCAGCCAAATTTTTCTCAATAATCGATACTGTGAAATTAAGAATTTCATTTAGTCTCTCAAAATTCTTCTCCAAATAGAGATAGCCAATGACAGCTTCAAAACCTGTTGATTTATTATAGGTTTGCACATCGGAATTTTTAGGTTTATGGGTGGCGGTTTGGTTTCTGCCTCTTTTAAAGATTTTAATTTCCCCATCGGTGTAAAAATCATTATTTAGAATTGTAGCGACATAGGCTTGAGCTTTGGCATTGGTATAACTGACGGCCAAATTATGCAGATCATTTACCAATGTATAACCTTTGCTCAGGCAATATTGTCTAATCCACATCTCATAATAGCCGTCACCGATATAAGCCAAAGTCAAGCCATTGTAAAGGATCATATAATTCCTCTTTCGACAAGTTTGGTTCTAAGTTCATCGGCCAATTGGAAATTCTTGCCGTTTCTTGCGTTTTGCCAATCATCATATAATCTGCGGTCTGCATCTGTTAAACGTTTAAGTTTGGCATCAAGTCCCAAAACATCCATCATATATTTTATTGCTTTTAATTGTTGGTTCAGATAGTTTGAGTCAGTGTTTTTTCGCAATGATTGATTGATCGACTTAATCATTGTTTGCACTGATGTAATGGCATTGGCAGTATTGAAATCATCTTCCATGGCAGTATTGAAATTGTCAACTTCAGCTAAGATATCCTTTGATTCGATTGCAATTTCTTCATTCAATTCATTACCAAGTTCCAGTTTGAGGAATAATGATTTGACAGCTGTCTGAAGCTTTTGCCATTCTTTGATATACATGGAAAAGCTTTCATCGTCGTAGTTTAAAGGAGCGCGGTAGTGGGTGCTCAAGAGAAAATATCTTAATGGCATTTTCTCGGGAACATCCTTTACCAAAACAACATTCCCTAAACTTTTGGACATCTTTTCATTCTTGAAACTCAATCTACCGTTATGCATCCAGTATTTGGCCAGGGTATGGCAATGCAAAGCTTGAGATTGTGCAATTTCATTTTCATGGTGTGGAAATTGCAAATCAACTCCGCCACCGTGAATATCAATTTTTTCATTAAAAATATCATCAATCATCGAAACGCATTCAGTGTGCCAGCCTGGTCTCCCTAAGGAGAATGGCGATTCAAAATTGATTCCAACAGCAGTTTTTTTCCAGAGAGTAAAATCTAGGGGACTTTCTTTTTTGGGATTGATGTCAATTCTGCTCCCGGAAATTAAATCCTCAATGTTTTGATTGCTTAATTTTCCGTAATCCTTGATTTTATCCACGCGAAAATAGACGTCACCGTCAACGTTGTAGGCATAGCCTTTATCAATTAAATCTTGAATGAATTTAATAATAAAGTCCATGTATTCAGTTACCTTTGGTTGAATGTAATCCGTCTTGCAATTGAGATCGCTCAAGTCTTTTAAAAACGCATCAATATACTTTTTACTAATTTTTAGTTCATCTTCTTTTTCTTCCAAAGCTTTTTGAATAATCTTGTCGTCGACATCAGTAAAGTTCGATGCGAATTTAACTTCGTAACCTTTTTTTTCCAAAAACCTTTTTACAGTATCAAAAAACACCACGGGACGGGCGTTGCCGATATGAATATAATTATAAACCGTAGGTCCGCAGACATACATATTCACCTGATTGGGATGAATGGTTTCAAACTCTTCAATTTTGTTGGTGTAGGAATTGAATATTCTCATATTTTACCTCTTCTTTTTAAACATACTAATTATAGTTGATAAACGTCTGTTTTTCAAGTTAAACCAATGTTTTCAAAAAAAACAGCATTGACAATAAACTCAATTAAATAAACAAGAGTAAAATAAAAGGTCACATGAATGCGACCTTTTACTTTTTTGTACTATGTTTAACAAAAGTTACTATAATCTCACGATATTTGCAGCTTGAGGGCCTCTGTCGCCTTCGATAACGTCAAATGTCACTGCTTGACCGTTTTCTAGTGATTTGTACCCATCGCCTTGAATAGCTGAATAGTGTGCGAAAATGTCTTTTCCGTTTTCGTCAGTGATGAATCCATAACCTTTTTCTGCGTTAAACCATTTTACTGTTCCGTTCATTTAAATCTCCTTTATTTATTTGATGCTAAGGTTATTATAACGTTATTTTCGATTATTTGCAAGCCAAAAATAAACCTCAGCATATTTAAACTTCTTCAATTTCCTCTGTTTCTTCAGCTTCACCAATTCCGCTTTCGAGTCCTACATTCTTGATATCGTGGAAACGATTATGAATTTTTTCCACCCTGGTGTTGACCTGATCGCTGTTCTTTTTAACGGAATCAATCGCTCTGGATAGTTTCAGCCAATCATCACCGAAACGATTGAATTCCTTGCTTAATTTAATCAATTCTTCCGTAATCAAGCTTGTATATTTATTTCTTTCCGAATCGATTATAAAGGCTTTGAAAGAAGATAAAAGCGGAATTATGGTAGTGGGTGAAACTATGGTAACATTTTTTTCTCTGGCATATTCGACAATATTAACCAGTTTTGAATGTAAAAGCGTCAAAATACCGTCACTGGGAACGAACATGAAGGCGTAGTCAGTGGTAAGTGGTGGAATAATGTATTTCTTCGAGATATCATTGATATGTTTTTTCACGTCTTGACCAAAGGCAGCTATTATTTTTTGCTCTTCTTCTTTGGTCAATTCTTTATTGTCGAAAAGTTGTGAATAAGAAGAATAAGGAAATTTGGAATCTATCGGTATCATGCCATTGGGTTTCGGCATAAAAACAACTGCATCTGCCCTAACGTTTTCTGCATCCTCTTTTAAAGTATATTGCATCTGATAGAGTCGGTCATTGACACCAAAGACCGATTGCAACAGTTGACTTAATTGATATTCTCCGAAAGCTCCACGAGCTTGATTGTTGGATAGAATGTTTTTTAAAGAGATCATTTCTTGGGATAAAAGTTGGATGTTCTTCTGCGCTTCATCAATCACTTCTACGCGTTTGGCAATGTCGATAAAAGTTGTGTTTGCCTCCTTGAATCCCTTTTCAAATCTTTCTTCAACAATCAAATTTATTGAAGTAATTCTTTGATCGATTGTACTTTTCAATTCCCTGAATTCAAAATTGAAACGGTTGTTCATTCTTTCCTGGAAATCATTGATGGTCTGATACAGTTTCTCCTTTAACTCGGATATATTGCGATTGGCTAAATCTCCCGATGACAACAACTGATTGTTAACCTTGTTCGCCATATCGATCAAACTGGAGTTTAGTAGATTGGATATGGAGGTTTCCATCTGTTTTAAATCAATTTGGATTTCCATGTTGTTTTTCGACTTTTTTCTATCCAATGCAAAGTTTACGATTACTAGAGTAAACGTAACTAAGACTACTATCAAAACTATGATCAATATGATTCTTTCAAAATCCGTCAACTTAATATCCTCCTGATAATTTTAAAACATTGGACTGAATAGATTGAACCATCCTTGTATAATTCGTTTGATGATCCCTCGTTTTTGCCATGATTTTAGATCAATGTTGTCTGATTTGGTCAAGTCATCATTAAAACTTTTAACCAAATCGAAAACAGCTTTATTTTCAAAAATACTGGTCACTTCAAAGTTTAGATGAAAGCTTCTCGGATCCAAGTTGACGGAACCGACACTGGCGACTTTATCATCGATAATCAAGATTTTGGAGTGGACGAAAGTATCTTTATATTCATATATTTTTATTCCAATCATTAACAGTTGTTCATAATAGGATTGAGTGGCGTAACCTACAGTAAAATAATCGTGTTTCCCGGGTACCAACAACTCGATATTCACTCCGGATTTGGCAGCTATCTTCAAGGCGGCCATCAATTCCGGTTCAATTATCAGATATGGAGTGACAATTTTTATACTTTTTTCCGCCCTGGTTATCATTTTAAGATATACGTCTTTAATCAATCCGTTTTCAAAATCTGGTCCGGATTCGATGATACTGAATAATCCCGGAAAATTCTTGCTTGATTTATCCAACGGCTTATCCAAAACATCACCAGTGATGTAATACCAATCTTTCACGAAAACATTTTGAATGCCAGTTACACCGTTACCCTTCATCATAACATGGGTATCTCGCCAAAATTTGAATTTAGGATCGCGGTGATAGTATTCATCTCCCAAGTTTAAACCGCCAACGAATCCAACCATTCCGTCAATGACAATAGCCTTACGGTGATTGCGAAAATTGACGTTGGAGTTGAAGATTGAAATGGTCTGCGGATCGAAGACTCCAATCTTGACTCCAGCTTTTTTCAAGGTTTTCAGATAGCGATGATTGATGTGTTTATTCGAACCAAAATGGTCATAGATAAGATAGACATCCAAACCTTCTGAAGCTTTATTTTTCAGTATGTCCAAAACTTCTTTGCCGATATCGTCGGTTTTAACGATGTAGAACTCCATAAAGATATAGTCTTTGGCTTTCTTTAACTCGCTAATTAAAGTAGGAAAGAAATTATCGCCATTATCAAGGATTTCGACATATGTATCATCTTGATAAACCGCTCTTTGGGTAGTCGTCTTGATAAACTTGAACAAATCTCCGTAACGGTATTCATGATAGTTGATATCGGTAGATTCCTCTAAACCCAAAAAGGCTTTTTCGGCAATTAATGGTCTGGTTTTCCAAAACTTCTTGGTTTGAAAATCGCGAGCGAAGATATAATAGAGAAAAACGCCTAGAATTGGATTTAAAACGATGATTAAAATCCAATAACTCTTGTTATAGGCGTAGGTTGGTTTCAGTAAAACCCTGATTACGATTCCCAAAGCTAAAAACCAAAAAAACCCCGCTAATACGTAAAGCACGATTTTCGAGGAAAATATCGAAGATAATGAACTTACATAGGTATATTGTACCAGGGTAATCGTGTAAACGAAGATACCTACAACCCCTAATGCAACAAGAACAAAAATCCTTTTCATAATCAGCTCCTATTATATGTATATCTTACCATAAAAACACTAATTAGTACATAGAGTTAAAGCGTTAAAAAACCACCGAAAATATCTTTCGGTGGTCTCTGAATTATCGATCTATATTTCAACTACTTTGGCTTTTAATCCGAATTTACGAACTGAATTGATGGCAGAGATGCAGTTGGTTTTTACCGGGTATGTTTCTCCTGTCAATAACAGTTGATTGGTTGGCGAATAAAGATTGAATTGATAGCGATTTTGTTTGTCTTTGCCAACGGTAAAACGGTTTTCGGCTATTGCGGCTTTGATTGTCTCTAAACCTTGTTTGGCGGTAGCTTTGCTGGAATAACCTTGAGAGACAAATAAAACTTGCGAATTATTGGCCTTGAGCCGAATCAAGAAATCTTTGTTCTCCTGATATATTTCATATTTCCCTGTGGCGTTTTCTTCTATTTTTTCAAAAACGACCAATTCTTCCCTTATTTCATCATCAGCAATTTTGGACAAAGTTTCAATCTTATCGGTTTTGTAGAACCTTTTCACCGATTCAACGGCGGATTCAGCTTGCTTCAAGGTTGAATAAAACTCCCCGACCATGATTACACGTGCCTTATTGGCAGTATATAGTTGGTATTGAGAGTAATTGCTTTTGTCAGTATAAATTTCAAAGACACCAGCCTCGACATTCTTCTTGAAAGTTTCAATACCTGAATAAGCACCTTTTTCCGTGGTGTACCGTAAAGAAACCGCAAGTATTTCTCCGTTTGAGGCTTTCAGTCGATACTTGAAAGATCCGGCTTCGGGATAAACTTCGTATTTTCCCATATATTTGGTTTGGGTTTCTTTCTTAGTTTCTGGTTTTGACTCTGTTTTTGATTTTATTTGTGTTTCAGTTTTTGGTTTAACTTCTGGAACTGGTTTTGCTTTAGTTGTTGTAACTGATTCTAGTTTTTCTTCTTTTTTTGGCATATCAAACTTTTGAAGTTGTTCGGTTACCACAGGCTTTTCAACTTCTTTAGGCAATTCTTCGGCTGTTTTAGTTTGTTTCATTTGGTTTTGATTAGTTGATGCTTCAGCATTGACGTCTTTTTGTTTTTTCTTCTTTTTAAAAAACCAACACATATTTTATCACCTCACAATTAGTATTATAACAAAACTTGAGATATATTTAAATCGATATGGAAGTAAATCATGTCCAGAATTCATTTTTTATATATAAAAATAAAAAAACACAGGCTGTGGAGTCCTGTGTCTTTTACTTTTGGCATTTTAACGTTTGCTGAATTGCGGTGCTCTACGTGCTTTCTTAAGACCGTATTTTTTACGTTCTTTGACACGTGGGTCTCTAGTTACTAATCCAGCTGGTTTAAGAATTTTTCTGTAATCAGGGTTAACTTCCATCAAAGCTCTTGTAATCCCTAAACGGATTGCTCCAGCTTGTCCGATAAGTCCGCCACCATTTACATTAACATCGATATCAAATGTATTTTCGTTTCCGGTTAAGACTAATGGTTGTGAAACGTCTAGTCTTGCTAGTGCAGATGGAATATAGTCAGTGAACTCACGTCCATTAACTACGATTTTACCATCGCCTGGTCTTAATATTACTCTTGCAACTGAAGATTTTCTTCTTCCAGTTCCGCGATACATAACAGATTTTGCCATCGTTTCCTCCTAACCTTTTAGTTCCATAACAGCAGGTTGTTGTGCCTGATGTTTATGTTCGCTACCTGCGTAAACGAATAATTTTCTGTAAATTTGATCTCCGAGTTTATTCTTTGGTAACATACCTTTAATAGCTAATTCAACCATTCTTGTTGGTTTTTCAGCCATTAATACTTTAGCCGTTTTTACTTTTAATCCACTTGGATAATTGGAATGAGTATAATACTTCTTATCTTCCCATTTATTTCCAGTAAGGACGATTTGATCAGCGTTGATGATGATTACATAGTCGCCGCAATCTACATGTGGTGTAAATGTTGGTTTATGTTTCCCTCTTAATACTGATGCTACTTCAGTAGCTAAACGACCTAATGTTTGTCCAGCCGCATCAACAACGAACCACTCGCGTTGAATTGTCTTTTCATTTGCCATGAATGTTTTCATTTTATTACCTCCTTAAATTTTTATTAAAGAGCTAGTGGGCTATAAAATAAAAAATGTACCTTTATTATCATATCACTTGTCTATAATTAAGTCAACAATTATTATCCGTTAATAAACGATATTTTCTAACTGATTTTATCTCCCGGTTTCATCTCTTTAGCAGCTTCAATAACATGTAATTTCCCGCTCTTTTCCTCACCTGCAAGAATCATGCCTTCAGATATAATTCCTCTGAGTTTTACTGGTTTCAAGTTACAGATGACCAAAACATTTTTCCCAATTAAGTCTTCCGGTTTATAGTCTTGGGCAATGCCGGAGACGATGGTTCTTACTTTATCGCCGGTATTGATTGTAAATACCAAAAGTTTTTTGGCGTCCGGATGTGCTTTACCTTCAAGGACTTTACCGACCCTGATATCGACTTTAGCAAAATCATCGATGGTTATTTCTGGTAAAATTTCAATTTTTTCCGGTTCTTCCACTTCAACTTGAGGTGCTTTGTTTTGTTCCATCATGGTTTTGATTACCAACTCTTCTTTCTCTTGATCAAGTCTAGGAAAAAGATGTTCTGGTTTCTCAACTACTTGATAAGCCGGCTTAATTCCAAAGTGCATGCTGCAGAAGTTTTGATTGATGCTCTCAATATTGAGCATTGCAAATACCTTTGGTGCTGAATCTATCAAAATTGGCAAATACATGATATTAATTAACCTGATACTTTCCAACAGATGATACATCACCGATTCCAAAACATCGGATTTTGCGTTGTCTTTAGCCAGTTCCCAAGGGAAAGTGTCATCTATCAATTTGTTGGTTCTTTTGACCAAAACACTGACTTCTTGCAGGGCTGCCGCGACCTTGAATTCATCCATGTTAGTTTGATAATTGGTAAAAACTTCTTGAGCTACATTCTCCAATTCTTCTTCAAACTTCTTGTATTCGTGATTGTGTGCTTTTTTAGATACCTTACCACCAAAATACTTATTCACCATGGAAATGGTTCTTGAAACAAGATTACCAAAATCATTAACTAAATCAGTATTAATTCTCGCTACATAATCTTGAGGAGTAAAAGAACCGTCATTTCCATATGTCAATTCTCTGACTATATAGTACCTAAAAGCATCAAGACCATATTTTTCAGTCAATTGTTCCGGATAAATTACATTGCCTTTGGATTTGGATATTTTGGAGTCTTTCATCAAATACCAACCATGGGCGAAAAGACGGAATTTGATGGGAATATTAAGCGCCATCAACATGATAGGCCAATAGATGGCGTGAAATCTCAGGATATCCTTACCGACGACATGGATGACTTCATCACCATTAACCCAATATTTTTGATAAAGGGCATCATTTTTTGAACCGTATCCCAAAGCGGTTATATAATTGCTCAAGGCATCAATCCAGACATAAACCACATGTGCGGGATTTGACTTCACTTTGACACCCCAAGAAAAAGCTGTTCTGGAGACGCTTAAATCGTTTAGTCCAGATTTAATAAATTGAACTACTTCATTCTTTCTGGTTTCAGGAACGATAAAGTCAGGGTTATCTTCAATAAATTTGAGTAGTCGGTCTTGATATTTACCCAATCTCAAGAAATATGTCTCTTCTTTGAGCAGTTTAGTGTCAGAGCCACAGTCCGGACATTTATCGCCTTCAAGAAGTTGAGTCTTAGTGAAATACGTTTCACAAGACACGCAATAATTGCCGGTATATTCACCAAGATAGACATCATCGTTAGCCAATAATTTTTCAAAGATATCTTCAACTACCGTTTCGTGTCTTCTTTCTGTCGTTCTGATGAAATCATCATTGGTAATTTTAAGATTTTTCCATAAGTCTTGGGATAATTTTGCATAATAATCCACTGATTCTTGTGGCGTCATATTATTTTTCTTGGCAACTTCTTCGATTTTTTGACCATGTTCATCATTCCCGGTCAAAAAATAACTGTCATAACCTTGCAAAATCTTATATCTTTTCAAGGTGTCGCAAAGACAGGTGGTATAAGCCGATCCAATGTGGAACTTTCCACTTGGATAGTAAATTGGTGTAGTTATATAAAATGTTTTCAAATGATTCACCTCTAATATTTAGTAATACATTCTCTTTTTTAAATTTTCAAGAGCTTCTTCGCCTTCAACATTTTTTACTATCTCGAAAACGAAATCATAAACTGCTCCTGCACTTTTTCCGGTAACTATTTTGCCGTCTGAAACCGCCTTTTTCTCAACGCGAATTGCCTGTTCTCCCATCTCTTTTTCCGTACCAGGAAAAGAAATGTATTTTTTATTTTCCAAAAGACCAAGCATGCCAAAAACCGTTGGTCCGGCACAGATGGAAAATAACCATTTGTTCAATTTGTGAAATTCCTTGACTATTTTCCTTACTTCTTCATTCTCTCTTAAGAAATAAGCGGCTCTTCCTCCAGGGATAAACAAAGCGTCATACTCATGAGGCAAAAGCCAATTCATCATTAAAAGATCGGTAACTACGGTTTTATATGAACCCGTAACCTTGTCGTTGCCATTGACACTAAAAAAATCGACTTGGTATCCAGCTCTTCTAAGAAGAGCGCTGGTGCCAAGAGCTTCTATATCTTCAAAACCATCGGCCAATAAACAAGCAATTTTCATTTATTTATCCTCCTTGATTTTCTTTTCCAAATATTCTTGATAAATGATATTTTTTGGTAT
>ERZ1645192.2169-NODE-2169-length-16340-cov-13.068898_pt1 | contig 16340 bp, 14 predicted proteins | sample MGYA00575354_ERZ1645192 | MGnify/ENA primary metagenome ERZ1645192 (study PRJEB40844, sample SAMN11349763) | freshwater sediment metagenome | isolation source: river sediment | host: Sediment | place: India: Faizupur Khadar , New Delhi | collected 2017-02-21 ... | reverse complement strand
AGGTCGTGAGGGGAATGTTCAGATCGCGGTACTTGCGGGAGACCTGAACTGCCTGTATCAAGGAATCGAGAAAAGCCTGTTCAAAGTTCATTTTGTTACCAGGAAAGCGACTTCGTTGGTAAAAGAAAATTCCTGGATTTTCCAGCCACGACCAGCAACAAGCTGATCGAATTGCGAGCGATAGGTTTCTTCCATCCCTTTTTTACGCCCTCCCAGGCTGCGGAGGGGGTACGTGACCAGGATATGCTCAGCATTCAGGTTGTCTAGGATCTTCTGTGCCAACCCATGTTCGATCTGTTCCATCAAAGGGAGCGTCTTCATCAGTAGTGCTAGTTGCACCGACTGGCTGGGAATTGAGTAAGAGAGATCCAGGATTGACGCGTTACCAGGTATGCCAAATAGCTCGAAGTAATGCCATAGAAAATAAACCAACGGACTAACCACATCGCTGGCGAAATAACTGAAACCGTCCGCCAGGGGCATCCAGGGGATGGAGAGAGGATTTAGTCCGCAAGCCAAATCCAAAACCGACTTAACCGGACTGATGGAAGCAAGTGTGGTTTGAAAGAAGGTGGGTAAAACGGCGAGGCGCTCGGCGGTGGAGGCGTGCAGACGCATCATTTGAAGACTTGTTGATTTCAAGGCTTCTTGATCATTTGACGCTAAGGATTTGAATTTATCCAGCCACTGCGCATAGTCTATCTTAGGGGTAAGGTATGCGCCGGTCAATTGGTGTAGGCGGGTACGCGCGGACTGGATGATGTCCTGTTTGCTTTTATGCTTTTTGGACTCCTCCCAGGTGATCCGCGAAACAAGCGTGCCTGCCAGTTGGGCATACTTTTCTGACCGACTGACCTGATCGATCAACTCCTGGTCGGCTTCATTTTCAGGCATTCGGATGTCGCAATCTTTCAATCAGGCGGGTCATGAAGCGCAGGTTGTGCTTGGTGGCAAGGCGCATGTAGGATGAATCGCGCATTCGATAGAGATGGAAAAGGTAACCCATCGAGTATTCCCGGCAGCATTCACAGTCGCAATCGGGTGAGATTGGACCGGAATCGCGGAAGTTATCTTCCGTGTTGATGTAGCGGAATTTCAGCCAGCGACCGTCCGGCGTGAGAGGAGCCTTCGCTTCGGACCAGGTGTAGAGCCGCCCATGCCGCGCGTCGCGGGTGGGCAGGGCACAGTCGAACATCTCGTACCCCAACTGGTAGCTGGTAACGATCCCGGCTGGATGACCAATTCCAAGCGCGTGGATTGGAAACTCGCGTGGAATTAGAGAGCGTGTGTACTCAAGAATGTCCGTTATCAGGTTGGAGTCCTCGTCCAATGGCCAGCCGCCAAAACCGAACCCGTCAAAGCCGATCTCCAGCAAACCTTCGGCGCAGCGCCGGCGCAGATCCAACTCACCACCGCCTTGGATGACCGCAAAAAGCAGCGGGCGTTCCTGGTCAGTCCACTTACGGGATTTGAGCTGAGTTTGATAACTGGCTTTCGCCCTGGCAGCCCAGGCGAGCGTGCGGGTGACGGAAGCTTCCTGTTCTGCCCGGCTGGCGCTTACATGTGTGCAATCATCCAGGCAGACCAGGATATCCGAGCCGTAGCCCATCTGGAGTTGGATGCTTTTTTCGGGGGTCAAGAGCAGTTTCCTGGAAGAACCTTCCGGGAAGAAGACGATCCCTTTCTCGGTCAGACTGCCAAATTTAGCGTTTTGGCGGATGAGAGAATAAGCCTGAAACCCGCCAGAGTCGGTCATGATCAGACCATCCCAGGCTGCCATTTTATGCAAACCGCCAAGGGTTGAAATCAGCGAGGAACCTGGTTTTTGCATCAGGTGGAAGGCATTCATCATCAGGATCGGTAAGCCGACTTCTTTGAGGTCAGAAGAGGTCAGGCTGCGAACATAGCCATAAGTTGCATCCGGCATGAATACCGGCAATTCCAGGGAGTGATCACGCACCTGAAGAAACCGTGTGGAGCTCAAAACTTCCTCCGTTGGGGTCTGTCCATGATCAAGATAAACTCCGCTTTTCTGCCCTGCACTTGCGTGGTAACATCCTGAACTGTTCCGAGGTAAGTTGCTTCAGAGGGCAGGGTGAGATCGAGCGCAAGGAAAATTTGCTGCAGTCGACCAAAAGTTGTGCTCACTTCATCCAGCAACTTGCCCAATCGATACGGGGTGTCCATCAGGATGATGGGATAATCCGAAATTTTGTGTTTCTGCAGGACCGCCGCGCGTTGCTCCGTCTTGGGTGGAAGAAAGCCAAGAAAGGTAAAGTTTTCCATGTCGAAGGGGCAAAGCGAAAGGGCTGCCATCAGGGAGGAAGCACCAGGGACGGGCACGACTTTTATGCGCATTTCAGCCATGAGCTTCAGGAGCTGCTTTCCGGGGTCCGAGAAAACTGGCGTCCCGCAGTCCGAAACCAGCGCCATGTTCTTGCCGTTCATCAGATCGATCAAGATTTGCTGGATCATGTCGGTTTCGTTGTGTTCGTTTAGCTCGATCAGCGGCTTGCCTGCAATCCCCAACTGCTTCAGAAGACGCGATCCATCCTTGCGTTCCTCGCAAATCACGGCGTCCACGGACCTGAGGGTATCAATAGCCCTCAAGGTGATATCCTGCGGATTGCCGATCGGGGTGGCGACAATAAACAATTTACCGAATTGAATTGGGTCTGTCATGATTTACTATCCATCCTGAAATTATAAAGCATTGGTTATGCCCAATGAGAAATACCTTGGATTGTGTTATTCGAGCAAACTTTGAATTATCGACCACTCTGGGGCTTTTAGAATCACAATTAGCTGGGTTTTTGTCTTGCCCGAGTTGTGGCATAATTGGGACGATTAACCTGGAGCGATATGAAAAAACTAAGCAAATTATCCAAAGTATCTTTATTACTGGCGGTCCTGTTTGGGATCGATAAAATCCTGGGCGTAGCCCGCCAAATGATCATTTCACGGCAATTCGGACTTTCGGCTGAGCTGGATGTTTTCAATGCCGCGAATAACCTGCCCGACATGCTTTTCATGCTGATTTCGGGTGGCGCGTTGGCGATCGCCTTCATCCCGGTATTAACCGAAGTGCTGACCAAAGAGGGACGCAGCAAAGCCTGGGACCTCTTCTCGAACATCCTGAATATCGCGTTTGTCCTTACTGCGGTGGCGGCGATCGTGATTGCGATCTTTGCACGACCACTCGTGACCAATCAGCTTGGTATCGCGCCGGGCTTCACCGCTGCACAGACGGTCGATACGATCCGCCTCTTGCGCTTGAACTTGATCTCGACGCTGATCTTCTCGTTGAGCGGCCTGGCGATGGCAGGTTTGCAGGCGAATCAGCACTTCCTCTTGCCGGCTTTGGCTCCGATCCTCTACGACCTTGGTCAGATATTTGGGGCATTAGTGCTGGCTCCAACTGAACCTCTGAAACTTGGACCAATCAGCCTGCCGGCGATGGGTTTTGGGGTGGATGGATTGGTTTACGGTGTGATCCTTGGTGCCCTGCTTCACTTATTGATCCAGGTGCCGGGGCTGATCAAGTACCACTTCCGCTGGCATCCGCGAGTGGATTTCAAGGACCCCAACACGCGCAAAGTCTTGCGCCTGATGGGTCCCCGCTTGGTAAGCATGCTATTTATCCAGCTGATCTTCCTGGCACAGGATAATCTTGGTTCACGCTTGCCAGAAGGTTCAGTTTCAGCATTGACTTATGGCTGGTGGATCATGCAGGTTCCACAGACTTTGATCGGCACATCGATCGCGACTGCTATCCTGCCGACCCTCTCTGAGATGTTCAGTAACCAGCAGTTTGATGACATGAAGGTGAAGATTGAACGAGCAGCCAGGGTGATGTTGACCCTGACCGTACCGATTGCCATTATCGCGGGCATGGTTTTGCTGCCCTTGATCCGCAGCTTCCTTGGGCTGGAGGAATCTGCAACCATGCGCGTGGTGAACGTCAGCCAGGTCTTTTTAGTGGGGATTGTTGGACACTCGCTGGTTGAGCTATTTGTGCGCTCTTTCTATTCACTCCAGAAACCACGTATTCCTCTGCTGGGTTCTGCGTTCACCCTGGTTGTGTTTATCCTCGTCGGAATTGTGCTTTCGCCCGCGCTTGAGGCAGTCGGCGTCGCTTCCGCTAACACGATCGCCTATACACTCCAGTCCATCCTGCTCCTGGTATTGTTGAGCAAAACCATGCCCAGCCCATTCAGACTGGGAGGTTCCTTGTTGAAAAGTATGTTGGCAGCACTCATTGGTGGAGCTGCAGCATATGCCATCATTAATTGGGCACCAGTTTTGGCAGGCAGCCTGTTTGGGGCTGTGGCAGCTTTTGGAATTGGAGTTCTTTTGGCAGCTTTGGTTTTACGAAAGGATCTGCGGGAGATCGCAGAGCTTTAATAAAAGGTATAATCTCGATTTATGGACAATAACGCATCTGAAAAAAAGGATCTCTCTGAAGAGCGATTGATTGAAGAATTTCCTGCGACCGAACTGACAGATAACAATGCTGATAGTTTGACCACGGATATTGAAGATGAGCAATCGCCAATACCTGGAGGAAAACAACCCCATAAACGGGGCGGCAAATGGGTTTGGGTGGGAGTGCTGGTTTTTGTGCTTTTCATCGCAGCTGGAGTATTTTTTGGCTATCGAAATGGCGTTCAGCTTAGGTTAGCGAACGAAAAAGCGCTCCTGATGGAACAGATCTCTTTGCAGTTGGAATGGGCTTACAAGGATATGGATGCCGGGCGATATGAAAATGCCAAAGCCCGCCTGGATTATATTCTTGATAAGTATCCGGAATTCCCGGGGATTGCGGACTTGATGGCACAGGTCATTGGCAAACTAAGCGAACCTGTTGCTACTCCAACCCTGGTAGTGATCGCAACTCCCGTACCCGGAGTGACGGTTACACCTGACCTGCGCGGCGCGGAAGAAAAGTTTGCCCAATTGACGCAACACATCAACAACCAGGAATGGGATCTGGCTGTGCAGACGGTGCAATCGCTCAAAGAGAGTAATTTCGACTATCGAACCATTGACGTTGATGGGCTGTATTTCATCGCTTTGCGTAATCGTGGTATTCAAAGAATTTGGGCTGGCGAATTGGAACAAGGCATGTACGATCTCTCGGTCGCTGAAGAATTAGGCGCATTGGACGCCCAGGCTGCTGGCGCCGAAAGCTGGGCAACCACCTACCTGACTGGCGCCAGTTACTGGGACGTGAATTGGCCAGGAGCGGTTGACATCTTTGGGCAACTTTATGCCCAGATGCCATATTTCTCGGATTCGACTGGCATGACCACGGCTGAACGTTATCGAATTGCACTTTACAGGTTGGGCGATCAATTCGCGGCGCAGGGCGACTACTGCACTGCCAGTTCCTACTACAGCCAATCGCTGGCAGTTGGGGGTAATTTGGATATCCAGGTTACTGCAACAGCATATGCGGAAGCTTGCGCCAATCCAGTCACCACGCCCGCACCGCCCCAGGATGTGACGCCAACGCCTCCTGCCCCTACTGAAAGTCCGCAGCCAACGGTAGACCCGTCAGCAACACCATAGGAAAATGATAACCTCCAGAAGTGGAGGTTATTCTTTAACTTGCTGACCGATAAGGTCGTATTCGGTCGTGTTCGTGACACGGATGGATACCAGGTCGCCTTCCTCGGCAGTGCCAGTAGCAATGGCCAATCCATCAATTTCGGGAGCATCCCGGTAGGTGCGCCCGACCAACAGATGCTCCTCAGCGTTAACTCCTTCTACAAGCATATCCAGAGTTTCGCCTTTTAGTTTCTTGAGCCTGGAAAGGGATATTTCGGATTGGAGTTTCATCAACTTATCCTTCCGGGCTTCCTTCACGTCAGGCGGAATTGTATCTGCAAGGGTATAAGCAGAGGTATCCATTTCGGGAGAGTATGTAAAGACTCCCAGGTGATCAAACTTCATATCCCGGACCAAGTTGAAGAGAACTTCGAAACTTTTTTCAGTTTCAGTTGGAAAGCCGACAATCATAGTAGTGCGAACAACCAGGTTGGGGATGAGATGGCGCATCTTTGTGATAGTTTCGGATACCCACTCAACATTCGAAGGGCGCGACATGGCTTTGAGGACACTTGGATCAGCATGTTGCAAGGGCATGTCAAGATAAGGCAAGAGTTGATTATTGCCGGCCATCAGCTCGATCAGCCGGTCGGTGACCATGCCCGGGTAGGTGTAGAGCAGGCGCACCCACGGGACATTCGGGATCATTGGCAGCAGATCGGTCAGCAGGTTCGCCAACGCGTCGCTTTCTCCTCGATCAATGCCGTAAGCAGTCACATCCTGGGCAATAAGGTTGATCTCCTTCACACCCAAGGCTTGGAGCGAAAGGGCGTCGCGGATCACAGAGTCTCTTGATCGGCTTACCAGCGGTCCTTTGATCAGCGGTATAGCACAAAAGGCGCAGGTGCGATGGCAGCCATCCGCGATTTTGAGATAGCTGCTACCGCCCTGGATGATCGTGTTGGAAAGATTTGCGTCGACCATGAGCTTCGAATAGGCTGGTAAAGTGTCTTGTTTTGGTTTTGCTGACTTGGAAAGGTCATCCAGTAAGTGTAAAACGTCCTGGAGGTTCCTGGTTCCCACCAGACCATCCAACGAGGGGAATTGTTGGTACAACTCCGCATTCAAACGCTGGGAAAGACAGCCGCTGGCAATCACATACTGACCTTTTCGGCGATTTTTCAGCGCGTCCGCGATAATTTCCTGGGATTCGACCCTTGCATCATGAATAAAGCCGCAGGTATTGATAATGATGAATTGGGCTTCCTTCATGGAGTAGGCATGCTGATAACCAGCTGATGTGAGTATCTGGCTGATAACGTTGGAATCGACCAGGTTTTTGGCGCAGCCGAGATTAATCAAATAGATGCTGTTTTTCTGTATGGGAGTCAATGAAATGTTCTCCGATCATGGGGTTGGGGTAAGCTGCTGGTCCGGAGAAGCGATTGGAAGTTCCTGGATGCCATCAACGGTAAAAATGATGCGCGCGGCGGTACCAAGGCGGTCGCTGAGCGGCTCAAGCCTGGTCTGATTGTGCATGATCTCCAGCGCAATGATGTTTCCAGTTTCAAGTTCCAGCGATTCCCGGGCGGTGAAAGACTGCACTGCGCCATCCGTCAGCCTGCCTTCAAAGATGACCTTACCGTCGCTCGTAATGCGCAACCAGACATTCTGGCGCGCCAACAAGACTACCTCGATTGGCGCATCGGAGACGACCCCGGTGAAGAAAGGCGTTACTGTCGGCAGAGTCACTGCTCCCTGCTCGGAAGTTGGTTCAAGCGCGGTCGGAGTGGGCTCAGTCGGTTCAGAGAGAAGCATCTCAGCCACGGCTGGCAGGGTGCCAGTAACCTGGGGGGCTTGCGTGGCTTCCGACATGCGGGCAATGCCCCATATCAAGAAACCCAGGATCCCGAGAATAAGCAGCGTGCCAAAGAAAAGGTCCAGCGTGAAGAGCCTTTTCAAGTTAACGAGGATTGGTGGAAGGACCTTGCCCGGCTTTCGCTGACGGCGTTTTGTGGCATTGGTTTCCACCCGGCGCTTCTGGAGTGCGTCAGCATAACGGATCATGATCGACTCAACATCCAGGTTCAAGAAGCGGGCGTAAGTTTGTAACAGACCCTTGTATTGCATTGGATTCGTCATCGATTTAAGATCGCCACGCTCGAGAGCTTGGATCTGGACTTTGGGGATATGGATCTGCTCCTGGATGACATCCCAACCAATGTTGAGATAGCGTCGACGGGCTGAGAGTTCACGCCCGATTTTTTCGAGAATATTCGTCGATTCAGTACCGCCAGAATCGGTTTCCGCAGGTTCTTCTTTCGGTTGCGGCGGGATGACAGTTTTCTCTCGAATTTCAGCCTTTGGTGCTAGTGCAGGAGAACTGATTGTCGCTGGCTGTGGATTAGGGGTTGATACCTGTTGACCAGATTCCGGTAGAAAAGCGGGTAAGGTGGCAGCGGGTAGCTCCGGCTCTGCTTTGTCAAGACCGAGGTAATGGGCATAAAGTCGGAGAAAACCTTTGGCTTGGGCTGAAGAGCTTAGCTCAGAGTAAGCATCGTCCTCAAGATCTTGTAGAATGGACAAGCGGATGCGAGTTTCACTGGCGATTTGTTCCAGTGGGATGTTACGTTCCTCGCGGATCTTTTTTAGTTCTGAACCTTTGAAATCTGGCATGCGGTGATTGTAACAAAAAACCGACCTGCTATAGAAGCAGGTCGGTACCCTTGTTCATCAAAAAATCTGTTTATGCTTCAGCAGTTTCTTCTTCAACTGCGACTGTCTCGACGACAACTTCGCGGACAGGTTCGGGAACGACAACTTTGCGTGTTTCGCCTTCACGGTGCACAATGACTTTGATCTCGGGAACAAGGTCAAGCGTGAGGTTGACGGGGATGTCATACTCGCCAAGGTTGCGGATGGGTTCCATGAGCAACTGGTGGCGGACAATCTCGATGTCTTTCATTTCTTTGAGTTTGTCGATGATCATCTGAGCAGAGACTGAACCATAGAGTTTGCCTGTTTCACCGGCTTTGACGGGGAAGCGAAGTTCAAGACCCTGCAGGATATCAGCCACACCCTTGAGCTCGTTGTTGAGCACAGCGCGGCGTTCGGAAGCTTTTTTGCCGATTGATTCGGCCATCTTGATGGAATTGGGGGTGGCGGGGATGGCAAAACCCTGGGGGATCAGGAAGTTGCGTCCGTAACCATTGGCGACCTTTTTAACATCGCCAGCACGACCTAATTTGTAGACGTCTTTGAGAAGTAATACTTTCATTTTCAAGCCCTTTCCAGCTTAGTTTAGTTATTATCGGATGAAGGGTACAACACCCGAGCCGAAGAATATTACCACAATTCTTCCATTTGTGAAGAGGTAATTTAACCTGTTTTGCTGCGTGTTTTTTGCTTGCAGAATCCGTGATCGCCAATTTTTGATGGCAATAGATTATACTTAGCCCGTTGGTCACATTCCTAAAACATGAGGAGAGACATGACGGAACAAGACAATTACGAAAACTGGCAAGATAAGGTTTACAAACCTGCCATCAACAAATTCCCCGAAAGAAAACCAGAGTTCATCACTGACTCGGGCATCACCTTGAAGCCAGTTATTCCACCTTATGAGATCCCTTCAGACAGGGAATCCAGCCTTGGATATCCGGGTGAATATCCCTACACGCGCGGCGTACAGCCCACGATGTACCGGGGTAGATTGTGGACTATGCGGCAGTATGCCGGCTATTCCAGCGCGTCTGAATCGAACAAGCGTTATCGCTTTTTGCTCGAACAGGGGCAGACTGGCCTTTCGGTGGCATTTGACCTTCCAACCCAGATTGGCTACGATGCGGATGATCCGATCGCATTGGGTGAGGTGGGTAAAGTTGGCGTGTCAATTTCCTCAATTGAAGATATGGAGACATTGTTCACGGAGATTCCGCTGGATAAAGTGTCAACCAGTATGACCATCAACGCGCCGGCAGCAGTGTTATTGGCAATGTATATTGCAGTCGGCAAAAAACAAGGTGTACCTGCCTCTGCTTTGCGTGGAACCATCCAGAACGACATCCTGAAGGAATACATAGCACGCGGCACCTACATCTTCCCGCCGACACCGAGCATGCGCCTCATCACAGACATCTTCCAGTATTGCCAGACCGAAGTACCCAACTGGAATACCATCAGCATCTCCGGATATCACATCCGTGAAGCAGGCTCTACCGCGGTGCAGGAAGTGGCGTTCACCCTGGCGAACGCGATTGCCTACATCGAAGCAGCCATTAAGACAGGCATGGATGTGGACACATTCGCTTCCCAGCTTTCATTCTTCTTCAACTCCCACAATAATTTTCTGGAAGAAGTGGCAAAATTCCGTGCCGCTCGCAGGCTGTATGCAAAGATTATGAAAGAGCGATTTGGTTCCAAGGTTGCGAACTCGCAGAAACTGCGTTTTCACACCCAAACTGCCGGGTCGACCCTGACCGCGAAACAACCCGAAAACAACGTTGTGCGCGTGACTTTGCAGGCGCTGGCAGCAGTTTTGGGCGGAACACAATCGCTGCATACCAATAGCATGGATGAAGCGCTCTGGTTACCTACGGAGAAGTCAGTGCAGGTAGCTCTGCGTACCCAGCAGATCATTGGATATGAGTCTGGCGTGGCGGATACGATCGACCCCCTGGCAGGCTCCTACATGGTCGAGTACCTGACAGATGAGATTGAAAAGCAGGCTACGGAATACCTGCGCAAGATCGACGAGATGGGTGGGGCATTGAAGGCGATCGAGAACGGCTTTATCCAGGGTGAGATCCAGAATGCAGCCTTTGCAGCGCAACGCCGTCTTGAAAATCGTGAGGATATCGTGGTTGGCGTCAACAAGTTCACGGTTGATGAAAAGATCGAACTCGAATCACTCAAAATCGATCCCAGGATTGAATCCGAACAGCGGGAACGCCTGGCTGCTTTGCGCGCTAACAGGGATGCCGACCTGGCAGAAGCCTTGTTGGATAAACTTGAGAGTGCGGCGCAAGGCGACGAAAACTTGATGCCCATCATCATTGAATGCGTTGAAAACAAACTGACATTAGGCGAGATCTGCAACAGATTGCGAAAAGTCTGGGGCGAATATCGCGCGCCAAACTTCATTTAAGGAGACTCAATGAGCCAAATTAAGAAGATCAACCACGTCGCTATCGTCGTCAAGGACATTGATGAATCGCTCAAGTTTTGGGCGACTGCACTTGGGCTCGAGCTGCACCATGTGGAGGACGTTCCTTCACAGGCTTCCAAAGTGGCCTTCATTCCGGTTGGCGAGAGCGAAATCGAGTTAGTACAGCCCACCACCGAAGACTCGGGTATGGCGGCCTACCTTGAAAAACGCGGCGAAGGAATGCACCATTTGTGTATTGAGGTGGATGACATCGAAGCCAAGATGCAGGAATTGAAAGATGCGGGCATTCGGTTGATCAATGACGTGCCGCAAGTGCTTCCCGGCCGAAAAATGGCTTTTATCCATCCAAAATCCGCCAGCGGTGTGCTGGTGGAACTTTACGAGATCACTGCTGAGGAGTAATCTCTGCGGTTTCGGGGTTTGTTAGCCCAACGGAGAAAAGGAACAACAATGATCATTACCAACGGCAAAATTGTGACCTGGGGCGACCCAAATGAAATCCTGGAAGACAAGGCGCTCCTTATCCAGGATGGCTTGATCCAGGAGATCGGGACTGAAGCAGAACTAAAGGCTTCCCATCCCAGTGAGGAAATCCTTGACGCTCAGGGGCAGATGGTGATGCCCGGGTTGATCTGCGCCCATACCCATTTTTACGGCGCATTTTCACGCGGCATGGCGATTCCGGGAGAACCTTCAAGGAATTTCCAGGAAATCCTGGCGAACCTATGGTGGAAACTCGACAAAGGACTTGACGAAGAAGGCGTAAGGTATTCCGCGCTGGCACTCCTGGCAGATGCCACCAGGTACGGCTGCACAACCCTTTTTGATCACCACGCTTCGCCAAATTGCATTGACGGGTCCCTGGATATCGAAGCTGACGCTGTGCAGGAGTCCGGCTTGCGGGCTTCACTTTGTTATGAAGTGACCGATCGTGATGGCGAAGAAAAAGCGCTGGCTGGAATTCGGGAAAATGGGCGGTTTATCACTGGCGTGAAAGCCGGTAGTTACAGCCCGACGCTCAGAGCGCATTTCGGTTTGCATGCCAGCCTGACAGTCAGCGATGCAACCCTTGAAAAATGTTTCGCAGAAAACAATAATAGGGTGGGGTTTCACAGCCATGCGGCTGAAGGGATCGTGGACCAGGAAGACTCCCTGACCAAATACGGCAAGCGGGTGATCGAGCGGTTTGCGGATGCCGGCGTCCTGGGCGAAAACACGATCCTTGCGCATGGCGTGCACGTCACTCCGCATGAGATTGATCTGCTGGCGCAAAGCAGCACCTGGCTTTCTCACCAACCGCGATCAAACATGAACAACGCGGTTGGAGTTGCGCCGATTGAGGAAATGATAAAGCAGGGTGTGAAAGTCTGCCTTGGGAATGATGGTTTCTCAAATGCGATGTGGCAGGAATGGTTCTTTGCTTACCTGATCCAGAAGGACCAGCAGGCTGACCCGCGGGCGATGAACGGCTACGATGTGATCAGGATCGCAGTCGAGAACAATTCGAGGCTTGCCACCCAAACTTGGGATGGGCTGCGCATAGGCAAGATAGAGAAAGGTGCTGCGGCTGACCTGATCCTGGTGGATTATCAGCCGATCACACCGATGCACGCTGGTAACTTGCCGTGGCATATCCTGTTTGGTTTCCGCGATGGGATGGTGACGACGACAATCGCTGGTGGTAAGATCGTGATGAGAGACCGCAAGCTGTTACTGCTGGATGAAGTTGAAATCGCAGCCAAAGCACGCGAAGCCGCAATCCGAACCTGGAATAGAGTTAATTCGTGATAGAGGAGTGAGAGATGGCATACACAATTGGAATCATTGGGGGAACGGGACGTGAAGGACGCGGGCTTGGTTACCGCTGGGCGAAAGCCGGGCACAAGATCATCATCGGGTCGCGCAGCGAGGAAAAAGCACTGGCAGCCGTGGAAGAGCTGAAAGAACGACTGCACGGAGAAGGTGATGTCAGCGGGACCACCAACGACAAGGCAGTTCAGGCTTGTGAAATTGCTGTACTTACTGTTCCATACTCGGCTCATCGTCCAACCCTTGAAGGTTTGAAGGATGAGCTACAGGGGAAGATCATGATCGATGTGGTTGTGCCGTTGGTGCCGCCCAAAGTCACGCGCGTCCAGATGCCCGAAGAAGGCAGTGCAGCCCAACAAGCCCAGGCGATTCTTGGAGATGGCGTCAAGGTGGTGGCGGCCTTCCAGACAATTGCTTTCGAGCACTTATTAAACGACGAGGATATTGAGTGCGACGTTCTGGTCGCCGGCGGGGATAAAGCCGCGCGCGAACTTGTCATTGCTCTCGCGGAAGATATCGGTCTTAAAGCTTGGGACGCGGGTGTCATCCAGAATGCAGTGGTTGTTGAAGGCCTTACCTCCATCCTGATTGGATTGAACATCAAGCATAAGGTGCCCTCGTCCGGTATCCGCATCACAGGGATCAATGACGCTGCCTAAGCAACTGACATATTATGCGCTGCAGGGGATACCCCAAATCAAACCTGGAGATAACCTGCCGGAAGTCATTTTTGCAGCCATCACGGAGAATGGTCTGATCTTGCAAGACGGGGATGTATTGATCCTGGCACAAAAAATCGTTTCAAAATCCGAAGGGCGGCTGGTTAACCTGAGCACCGTACAACCTTCTCAAAAAGCGGTCGAGTTGGCAGCGTATCTCGGAAAAAGACCTGAATTGGTGGAGTTGATACTCCAGGAGAGCAACGAAGTCGTACGCACCCGACCCGGAACCATCATCGTCGAGCACAAATCCGGCTTTATATGTGCCAATGCCGGGATTGATCACTCAAACGTGAAAGGCAACTGGGGCGACGATGAGGATTGGGTGCTGCTCCTGCCGGAGGATTCCGACCTTTCCGCGGCGATGATCCGCGCGGAACTGGAAGTGATAAGTGGTGTCAGGCTAGCAGTACTTATCATCGATTCACACGGGCGAGCCTGGCGCAATGGCGTGCTCGGCACAACGATCGGCGCATCCGGATTGCCAGCTTTGCTCGATATGCGTGGTGAGGAAGATATGTATCATTACAAGCTTCGCGTCACCACGATCGCCACGGCGGATGAACTGGCAGCAGGCGGCTCGCTGATGATGGGGCAAGCAAGCGAAGGCACACCGGTCGTCCTCGCAAGAGGCTTCCCATATCCTCTCAGGGAGGGCAACGCCCAGGAACTGATCAGAAAGAAGGAGAACGACCTCTTCCGATGATCCCCAAGTTCGAGGAAGCTTATAAGAATCTCAAAGTAACCGCGCTGGCGGGGGGAGTGGGTGGGGCAAAGCTGTTAGTTGGTCTGGATAAGGTTCTAGAACCAGGTTGTTTGACAGCGATTGTCAATACCGGTGATGACTTCACCCATTTTGGACTTCATATTTCACCCGATCTTGATTCTGTTTGCTATGCGCTGGCCGGGCTGGCTGATCCGCTGCACGGTTGGGGGCGCAAGGATGATAGCTGGCAGGTACTCGAGGAACTGCGCAGGATTGGCGCACCGGACTGGTTCGCGTTGGGCGATAAGGACCTGGCGTGGCACCTTGAACGACGAAGGCTTTTGGATGCTGGACTAAGCTTAACCGAGGTTACTGCTCGATTTTGTGAGGTAAATAATATTCGATCCAGAATCCTGCCGATGTGCGATGAGCCAGTTCCGACCCTGATCAAGTCTAACACAGGTGAATGGCTGGGATTCCAGGATTACTTTGTTCGGCAAAAATGTCAGCCTGAAATTGCAGAAATTGCTTTATTGGGAAATAAGGAAGTTGCACCGAGTGAAATGGTGATCCAGGTGCTCCAGGAAGCGGAACTGGTTGTTTTGGCACCTTCGAACCCATGGGTCAGCATCGATCCGATCCTGGCTTTGGAAGATGTGCGCGAGATCCTGGCAAGAAAACCAGTAGTGGCGGTTTCTCCAATCGTCCAGGGAAGCGCATTGAAAGGCCCTGCTGCCAAGATGTTCAAAGAACTTGGAATTGAACCATCAGCCCCAGCTGTGCGAAAGCATTACGAAGGCATTTTAGATGGCTTCATTTTTGACGAGCTTGATGTCCTGGCTGCCAATAATTGGGAGCCGTCGACTATAATTAGTGAATCTTTTCAAACAATTATGAAAGACGACGCGGATAAGGTTAATTTGGCAGAAGCGGTCATCTCACTTGGAGTGAGGATCAAACAAGGTAGATGATCACATGGGCAGTCTTACCAGTGAAGCGATATTCTATTGGCAAATCGCGCCTGAGAGATTTGTTTTCAGTAACAGAGTTGGTTGAACTCAATCAGCAATTGTTTGAGAGCACTTTTACAAAAATGCAGCATTCAACCGGGATTGATAAAATTCTGGTTGTTTCAAGGGAAGATCACGCACTGCAATGGAGTTATGACCACGGAGGCGTGGCACTACTTGAAAACGATCCCAGTACGCTCAATTCCGCGATTACCCAGGCCCAGAACCACATCTGTAACCATGGGGGCGGCCGGATCATGGTTCTGCCGAGTGATCTCCCTTTGGTGACGCCAAACGATCTCGAGAGTCTGATTGGCTTGGCGGACGGAAAACGCAAGCTGGTAATCGTGCCGGACCATTTCCAATCCGGTACAAACGCGCTGGTTATGAGCGAACCGCACCTGATTGAACCGTGTTTTGGTACAGGTTCTTTTCGCAAACATACCCGCCAGGCTTTGGAGAAAAATGCGGAATTGGTCGTCTACTTGAATGAAAATATCCAATGGGATCTCGATACTTCACTGGAGTTATATCGTATTATTAACATGCAACCCGAATTAACAATTTTGAGCCAACTAAGAAAGGAAATCTCACCATGACCCAAAAATACGCTCTTTACCTGCAGGACGCACACGATTTACGCGATGGGCTGGATATTGCCCGTTACGCGGAGGAAAAAGGAATAGACGGCATTTGGCAAGCCGAGAGCCGCCTTGTGCGTGATGCAATCGTGCCAATGGCTGCTTACGCAGCAGTCACAGAGCGCATCAAGATAGGTTCGGCAGTTATTAATAACTGGACGCGCAACATTGGATTGCTGGCATCAACCTTCCTGACCCTGGATGACCTGGCTCCAAACCGCATCATCTGCGGTATCGGCGCCTGGTGGGATCCGCTGGCAAAGAATGTAGGCATCGACCGAAGCAAACCCCTCAAGGCCATGGAAGAAACTATCATTATCTTGCGCCGGCTGCTCAATATGGAACGTGTCAGTTTTGATGGTGAATTCCACAAGGTGCATGAGATCGAGCTGGATGTAGTGCATGGACGGCGAGAACCTCGAAATGTTCCGATCTACATCGGCGCCACTGGCGGCAAAATGATCGAAATGACTGGTCGGATCGCCGATGGTATCGTCATGAATTACTGCGTTCCGGTGGAATACAACGACGAAGCGATCGAACAACTAGAAAAGGGCTTGAAACAATCAGGTCGCAAGCTGGAAGATTTCGATCGTCCGCAGTTGATCGTTTGCTCGGTGGATGAAGATCACGATGTGGCAATTGACAGCACACGTGAGCTGCTTACTCAATACCTGGCACAGCAGCCCCACATCGCCAAGGCTTCTGGCGTCTCGATGGATATCGTGGAGAAGATCC
>ERZ1645192.2167-NODE-2167-length-16349-cov-12.395299_pt1 | contig 16349 bp, 15 predicted proteins | sample MGYA00575354_ERZ1645192 | MGnify/ENA primary metagenome ERZ1645192 (study PRJEB40844, sample SAMN11349763) | freshwater sediment metagenome | isolation source: river sediment | host: Sediment | place: India: Faizupur Khadar , New Delhi | collected 2017-02-21 ... | reverse complement strand
TCCTCCTCGCCGTCGCCTTCGTCCTCGGAGTCCTCGTCCTCCTCGTCGTCACCGTCGTCTTCGGAGTCGTCGTCCTCGGAGTCGTCGCCGTCGTCCTCGGAGTCCTCGTCCTCCTCGTCGTCGCCTTCGTCCTCGGAGTCGTCGTCCTCGCCGTCCTCTTCGTCTTCGGAATCCTCGTCGTCTTCGGACTCTTCGGCGTCATCCTCTTCCGACTCTTCGCTCTCCTCGGTCTCCTCGGTCTCCTCGGTCTCTTCCGTCACCTCGATGGTCTCGAGATAGGTCTGGACGTCGAAGGATTCGAAGCGACTCCATTCGCTGCGTTCGGCGAAACCGACGTAGGTGGTGAAGTCTTCGGCGACGAAGGTGTCGTAGGGCACCACCACATCGGCGAAGAGATCGATGGTGATCTCGAGATAGTCGACGACGGTGTAGGGCACGATGACGAAATCGACACCCTTGCCGTCGTTGGTCACCGGATCGGCGTCGTCGAACCACACGTCGCGCGGTGGCGGCAGCGGAATGCGCGGCACGAACACCCAGCAGTCTCCGAAGTTGAACTTCGGATTGAGCAGGTAGTCGTAGGGCATGTAGCAATAGCCCTTGTCACCCCATGCCGAACCCCACGAATTGCGGACGATGAACACCTTCTCGGCGTCGTTGTAGCCGACCGCGCACATGGCGTGCGCGCCGTGCGCCTTGCGCCCGACGTCCTCCGGCGACGGCATCGGCACCACGCCACCGCGGGCGCTGCACTGGTCGAACGAACCGAACAGGGCGCAACCGAAGATGATCGGCTTGCCTTCCGCCAGCGCCTGCTTCCAAGCGTCGAGCTCGAGCGGTACCCGTGCCATGTCCTGGATGCGGTTCGATGCCGCTTCCTTGTAGGCCTCTCCCCCGGGCTTCTTCAGGATCAGGCGCTTGTCGAACGGCCAGGACTTCTCGGCGCAGGCGCCGAACTTCGACAGGCTCTCCATCGCCAACTGGATGACACTGCCGCCGTCCTTGTCCTGAGTGCCGTTGCGCCAGCGGGCGTTGTAGTAGACGAACAGCCGACTGACGTCGGTTTCCTTGCGCGTCAGCCGCTTGACCCAATATTCCCAGGCGCCCGCCACCGCATTGGCGACGCAGGAGCTGGTTCGCCCCTGGTCCTCCACCGGCGTCATCAACGTACGCAGGTCGACCTTCGGCGGCAGCTTGGTGTACTTGACCGACAGGCCCGGCTGGTAGGTCGCCGCATCCGGCCGAGCCGCCATCGCCCGATAGCCGGACGCCCGGCCCTCCGGGATGACGCTCTCTCCACCGGCGCCCGAACCGAGGAGCCCGGCGGGCTTCACCGCGTCGTCCCCGCCTCCGCCGTCGCGCGCCTCGCTCTCGTCGTCGTCCGCGTCCGCGTCCGCTTCGGCGGTCTCGACCGCATCGTCCGCGTCCGCATCGTCGCCGTCGCCGTCGCCGTCACCCGCTTCGGCGGTCTCGACCTCGTCGTCCGCGTCCGCCTCGTCACTGTCGCTGTCGTCGGCCTCGGCGGTTTCGGAGTCGTCCTCTGCCGCCTCGGCCGATGTCGGCTCGGGGTCCTCGTCTTCCTCGCCGTCCTCGTCGTCCTCGCCGCCCGCATCTTCGGCTTCGGGCTCGCCGGTGGAAGCGGCGGAGCCGAGGAGCCCCACCTTGGCGGACGAGGCGGCCGGAGCCGCGGCCTCACCGCCGAACGAGAGCGGTGCCGGCGCTTTCGCCGCCTCGGCGGAGATCAGGCCGGCAGCGGACAACACGCCGCCGATCTCGGCGATCGACTTGTCGAGCGCCATCAGCGTCAGATAGCGCGGATCTTTCTTCAGAGACTCGGCGACACCGGCACGAAGAACCTTGAGCTTATCCAGAATCTCGGTCGGCATCCCGACACCCCCCGAATGGAACGAGCAACGACTGCACCCCGGAGGCCGGGATCGGCCGCCGGGGTGAACCGTCGCACGAAAAATCGAAGGAAATCAAGCACCCCGCCGATCGGGCGATGCTCGCCAGGGGGCACCGATCGGGCGGATGTCGCCGAAAAGCGCCGTATCAGCCGATCGCCGCCGCGGTACGCGCACCATCCGAAACCTCTAGACCCGCGCCCAGCGCGCCGCTCTCGGCGAGCACGTCGCGCAGGGCCGTCGCCATCGAGGCGACACGGTCGGCGGCGTCGATTTCGCCTGCCGGATCGATGGTGGCGAGATCCGCCTGAAGGGCTTCCAGCCGACGCAGAACGAGAGGCAACATGGGGATCCTCCTCATGGGATCGGAACGCTCAGAAGAGATGATGCCGGCCGATCCTCGAGAAAGTCTGAAGGTGACGTTTCGAAACGTATCGATTCCCGCCGAACCTCGTTTGCCGATCACCACGGACACGCTAACGTGTCGGCCCGTCACGATCGGCCGCACCGGCTCACCGCCGCGGCATCGGACCGATCCCGCCTCCTTCGAGGTGCCCATGCTCCCTGTTCTCGCCGGTATCATCTTCATCGTCGTCTGGCTCGGGGCCGCCGGTGTCTGGGCGATGATGTCGGCGATGGGCGGCGTGATGGCCAACGACGCCGGCCGTGTCGATCCGGAGCACCATCTGCTGATGTTGATCGTGATGTTCGCCGGTGAAGCTCTGGTCGCCCTCGCCGGGATCTGCGGCGGCTCGGCCTTCTTCCTGCCGACGATGCGGGCGACCCTGTGGTGGAGCTTCGCCGGTCTCCTCGTCGTCGGCGCCGCACTGCAGGTGTGGGCGGTGTGGTCCTTCCTCTCCGCCGCCGCTTGAACCGGTCCGAGACACCGCGTCGTCAACAGCGCGTTAACCATGCCGGATGCACTCTCGCCGACAGTCGGAGTCCGTCTGAACATGTCCTACCGTGGGTGCATCCTCGTCATCGAAGAAACTCCTCGCCCCGAGACCCGAGTGCTCTGGGACGGCATCCGCGCCGAAGGCTGGGACGTCCATGCGGTGCCGCTCTCCCGTACCGTCGATCAGACCGTCGCCGGCCATCCCGATCTCGTCGTGCTCAACCTCGCCGGTGCCGACGGCGACGTCACCCGGACCCGCTATCTCGACGCCGCCGCCCGCATGTCGCTGATGCGCGCCACCCGCCGCACCCCGGTCATCGCCGTCGACGACGGCGACCTCGTCGAAGACGAGCGGCCGATCGGCGTCGCCGACGTCATCCGCGCGCCCTGGTCGGTCGGCCACGTCGCCGCCCGCATCGGCTCGCTGACCCGCCTCGCCACCATGCGGGCCGAGATCTATCGCCGCCTCGACACGGCGCAACGTTACGGTCTCTCCCTGCCCGATCTCGAACTCGGCGCCGCGCTCACCGACGCCCACGTCCTGGTCGTCGGCGCCGGCATCCGCTACTTCACCATCGAACGGGCGCTGTCGAAGCGCGCCACCCTGGTCGGCGCCTTCACCGTCGAGACCGCTCTCGACTATCTCGAACGGCGCCCCTTCGACGCGGTGGTGCTCAACCTGCCGCTCGACGACGCCATCGACTTCGTCGAAGTGCTGCGCCGCAACCCCACCTTCTTCGCTCTGCCGGTCGTGGTGCTGACCGGCGACACCGACCCGCGCATGGTCGAGGCGGTGCACGAGGCCGGAGCGAGCGACGTCGTCTTCGCCGACGAGAACGAGAAGGTCTTCGCCGACCGGGTCGAGGCGGCGATGAACGAGCAACGCCTGCGCGAGACGCTGAAGGCGGCCTATTCGCGCGCCCGCCATCAGGCCACCAACGACGCCCTGACCGGGCTCTACACCCGCGGTTTCCTGATGGATCACCTCGGGCTGCTGATCGGCGACGCTCGCGACACCGGGGAACGGCTGACCGTCGTCGGCCTCACCGTCATGGATCTCGCCGAGACCAATGCCGAATGGGGCTGGGCCGGCGGCGACCACCTGATCCGTCAGATCGGCTCGTTGATCGGCCGTCTGGTGCGCGGCGAGGATCTGGCCGCCCGCGCCGGCGGCGACCGCTTCGCCCTCGTTCTGCCGGCCACCGACGGCGAGGATGCCGCCCGCGTCGCCCACCGCATCGTCGGCGTGATCGAAACCACCGCCTTCACCTTGCCCGGTGCCACCGGCCCGGTCTACGCCTCGATCGCCGTCGGCATCGCCGAATGCGAGGCCCACGACGACCCCGACAGCCTCTACGCCCGCATCTTCGCCGGTCAGGAGATCTGAGGCTGCGGTATCGCGACGCGCTCCGCCGGATCCCTCATGATGCCACCACCGTTCGCCGTTTCATCCGCCCGAGCCGGATTCCGGCCGCGGCGAGATCGGTGAGGAAGTCGTCACCGGAGAAATAGGCCCATTCGCCGTGACGTGCCGCCGCGATGGCATCGCCCGAGGCCGCGCCCGCTCCCGGTCGCGCCGGATGACACATGGCGAGCGGCCGCTCACCGGCACCGTCGAGGAAGCGGCGGAAGTTGGAGCGGTAACTGCGGTCGGTGGCGAAGGCGGTGACGCCGCGGAAGCCGTCGTTGACCAGGATGCCGCGCGCCGCCGCCTCGCGCGCCATGCCGGCCGAGAGCAGCGAGACGAACATCGTCTTCGGCACCTCGATGCCGCGCCGCACGATGGTCGCCACCGATTCGTGGCAGTCGCGCACCCAGGTGGTCCGCGCATCGAGGGTTCCGTCCTCGAAGGCCGCGAACAGGGCCCGCCGCACCGTCGGCAACACGTGGACGTGCTGGTGGCCGTCGACGAAATCCGGAGAACGCCCGAAGACCTCCCGGAATCGGCCGATTTGGCGCCCGATCTCCGCCGCGATCTCGGCATAGACGAGGCGTCCCGTCAGCGACCGGGCGAGCACCGACCCGAGCCGCTGCGGCCGCCCGTCGGGCGAAAAGGTCGGCATGACGCCGAGCGGAGGTAGTTCGGTGAGGGTGAAGTGCAGACCGATGTCGGCCCGATCGGAAAGGGCGGCGAGTCGCGGTGCGTCCCGCTCGAAGCGGTCGCCCGCCACCATGCAGCCGGTCGCGCTGAGCCGCCCCGCCTCGATCAACGCCAGGATCGCCTCGTCGATCTCCTCGCCCAGCCCGAAGTCGTCGGCGCACAGCACCAGGTCGCGGACCGCCGTACCGGCGCCCACTCGCCTCGTCCGCTCGACCTCGCCCGCGACGTTCATTCCCACCGTCCACCTTCGACAAGACCGGATCGCACCATTGACGGATACGGGTATCCCGGCGACACCTGTCGGCACCCCTTTCGGCCGGATACAACATCCCGCCACCCCGAGGAAAGGAAAATGACATGACCCGCGCTCCGGTCACGCCGCAGCGGAACGGCACCCCCGGACCGATGGTGAGCGTCGTCCTGCCGATGCGCAACGAAGCGCGCGGTCTCGACCGTCTGTTCGCCCGTCTCGCTCCCGCCCTCGACGGACTCGACCTACCTTACGAGATCATCACGGTCGACGACGGCTCGACAGACGACACCTTGGCCCGTCTGAAGGCGTTCCGCGGTGAAGTCGCCCACCTCAAGGTGGTCACCCTGTCGCGCAACTTCGGCAAGGAGATCGCGGTGACCGCCGGCCTCGCCCGCACCACCGGCGACGTCGTCGTGGTCATGGACAGCGACCTGCAGCACCCTCCGGAATCGATTCCCGCCCTGCTCGCCCCCTGGCGCGACCAGGACTACGACCTCGTCTACGCCCGCCGCAAGAATCTCGATCGCGGTGGCCTGCTGCGCAACGCCTTCTCCAAGGCCTTCTACAAGGCCTTCGACGTCATGAGCGACATCCGCGTCGACCGCGAGACCGGCGACTTCACCGCCATCGACCGCTTGGTCGTCGACGCCTTCCTCGCCATGCCGGAACGCAATCGCTTCAACCGCGGCCTCTTCGCCTGGGCCGGCTTCCGCACCACCACCGTCGACGTGGTGATGGAGGAACGCCACGTCGGCACGTCGCAGTGGGGCTTCGTCAAACTGATGCGCCTCGCCATCGCCGCGATCACCTCCTTCGGCACGCTGCCGCTCAAGATCTGGGCGGTGATCGGCTCGCTCATCTCGGCGACGGCCCTCGTCTACGGCGCCTATGTGCTGGTCAAGACGCTGCTCTTCGGCGCCGACGTGCCCGGCTATCCGTCGCTGATGGTGGCGACGATGTTCTTCGCCGGCGTCCAACTGATCGGCCTCGGCATCATCGGCGAGTATCTCGGCCACGTCTTCTCCGAGGTGAAGCGCCGCCCGCTCTACTTCGTCCGCGAAGCCATCGGTTTCGACACCCCGCCGGCGACCACCGCCCACACCCCCGGCATCACCGTCGAGGAACCCGCCCGTCATGGCAACTGATCCCGGCGCCGGCCGCTTCCGCGTCGATCTCCACCTCGTCGGTGCGATCCTCGTCGTCGCCGCGGCCTGGGCGGTGCTGACCCACCCCTGGCTTTCCGGCACCTACGCGGTGCCGTGGGACGCGGAGGCGCATTTCCGCCCGCAGATGGCCTTCCTCGCCCATTCGCTTCGGGGCGGCGGCGGGGTGTCGTGGAACCCGTACGTCTTCGCCGGCTGGTCGCAGATCGCCGATCCGCAGTCGTTGATCTTCTCCCCCGCCTTCCTGATTCTCGCCTTCCTGGTACGCGATCCCGGCGCGGTGGCGCTCGACGCCACCGTCTTCGCTCAGCTCGGCGTCGGGGCACTCGCCCTGCTGCTGTGGTTCCGCGACAAGGGCTGGCACGCCGCCGGCGGCACGGTGGCGGCGATCGCCTTCGCCTTCGGCGGTTCGGCCGCGTGGCGCATCCAGCACACCGGTCAGGTGCTGAGCTTCGGTTGGATCCCGATCGTCCTGTTCCTGCTCGAGCGCATGCTCGCCCGCCGTTCGATCGGCTGGGGCTTTCTCGCCGGCCTCGGCGCCGGCTTCCTGGCGCTCGGGCGCGACCAGATCGCCCTCCTCGGCCTCTATTTTCTCGTCGCCTACGCCGTCGTCGAGATCCTGTCGGCACCCGACCGCTGGTCGCGGCTCCTCCGTTCGATCCTGCCCGGTCTCGCCGCCATCATCGGCGGCCTCCTCGTCGTCACCGTACCGGTGGTGATGACGCTGCTGCTCGCCGAGCACTCCAACCGCCCGGAGATCGATTTCGTCGGTGCCGGCATGGGTTCGCTCCACCCGGTGTCGCTGATCGGCGCGTGGATCGCCGACCTCTTCGGCCAGGGCGCCCAGGACGTCGACTTCTGGGGACCGCCGAGCGCCGCCTTCGGCGTCACCGACCTCTATCTCGCCCAGAACATGACCGCCGTCTATGCCGGGGCGATCCCGGCCATGACCCTGCTGGTGTACGGCATCGGCCGCGGCCTGCTCGCCCGCCGCGCCGTTCTGTTCCATACCGCGGCCGCGGTGGTCTTCGTGCTCTACGCCGTCGGCTGGTACACGCCCGCCTTCCGCTTCTTCTACGACCACCTGCCCGGCGTCGGCCTGTTCCGCCGGCCGGCGGACGCCACCTTCCTGATCGGCTTCTCGCTCGCCGTTCTCGGCGGCTTCCTCGTCCACCTCATGGTGACCGAGGATCTGCCTCCCGCCGCCCGTCGCACCCGCATCTTCCAGGCGGCGCTGGTCGTCACCGTCTTCGCGGTTCTGCCGGTCGCCTTCGGGCTCCACGCCAACCGATTGGCGTTGGTGTGGAAACCGCTCGCCACCGCCGCCGCCTTCTCCGCCGCGGCGCTGGTGGTGGTGGTCTTCGCCGCACGCCTCGTTCGCCTCGGGGCGTCGGGCGCGCTCGCCGGAATCGTCCTGCTCGGCGCCTTCACCACCGCCGATCTCGCCTGGAACAACGCTCCGAACGAGTCGACCGCCTATCCGGCCGCCACCTACGATGCCCTCGCCACCGACACCCGCGACCCGGTCGTCCCCTTCCTGAAGGACAAGGTCGCGGCGACCCGCGGTCCCGACCGCCGCGACCGTGTCGAACTGGCCGGCGTCGGCTTCCACTGGCCCAACGCCGGTATGATCCACGGCCTCGAGAACACGCTCGGCTACAACCCGCTGCGCTTCGACTTCTACGCCAAGGCGACCGGCGCCATCGATCACGCGGCGCTTCCCGAGCAGAAGGAGTTCTCGCCGCTCGAGCCGTCCTACGACAGCCTCCTCGCCGACATGCTCGGCCTGCGCTTCATCGTCACCGGTGCCCCGGTCGAGACGATGGACAAGAAGCTCGGACCCGGCCGACTGACCGAGATCGCCCGCTTCCCCGCCATCCCCGGAATCCCGCCGGCTCCGGGCCGGCCGGAGACCTTCGTCTACGAGAACCCGCGGGCACTGCCGCGCGTCCTCTACGTCGCCACCGCCCGCCCCGCCGATTTCGATGCGATCATCGCCTCGGGCACTTGGCCCGACGGCTTCGATCCCCGCCGCGAGGTGCTTCTGCCGGCGACGGCGCTACCGGCCGGCGCAGTCGCCGGCGACGCGAACACGCCTGCCGGTCGCGCCGCGATCACCCTCTACCGCAACACCCGGGTCGACATCGACGTCGACGCCACCCGCCCCGGCTGGCTGGTGCTGAACGACGTCTGGCACCGTTGGTGGCGGGTCGAGGTCGACGGCCTGCCGGCGAGCCTCGAACGCGCCGACGTGCTCTTTCGTGCCGTCCGCCTCGAACCCGGCCGCCACCACGTCTCCTTCTCCTTCCATCCCTTCGCCGGTCTGTGGGAGGACGTGAAGGCCCGCCGCACCGCGCAGTGACGAGATCGCCACGACAGCCGCGCCGTGCGGCGACGGCGGGGGACGTCGCCCAGGTCGTACCGAAGGGCCGCCATCCTCCGAAATGATCGGTCCGAACCTGTCGGAGACCGTCGACAACGGGCGACCTTCGGCACATTTTCGAGGCGGGTCTCTCTGCTGCGAGTCACGAGCGGGGCGGGTCGCCCAAAACCAAGAAACGAATGTCGAGGAACGTCATCGATGAGTGCCGCAACGACCACGTCGCAAGGAGATCGTGTCTGGACCGTACGGCTGCGCCGCTACTGCGAACCGCGTTTCGCGCGCAGCCTCGCCGAGATCGCCGCCACCTTCCTGCCGCTCGCCCTCGCCTGGGGTCTCCTGGTGTGGGCGGTGGAGAGCGGCAACTGGTGGCTCTATGCCGTGTTGCTGCCGCCGGCCGGGCTCTTCCTGGTGCGCGTGTTCATGCTTCAGCATGATTGCGGCCACTATTCCTTCTTCACCGCCAAGCCGGCCAACGACTGGTTCGGCCGCCTCTGCGGGGTACTGACGCTCACCCCCTATGACCACTGGCGCCGCTGTCACGCCATCCACCACGCCTCCTGCGGCAACCTCGATCGCCGCGGCGTCGGCGACATCGACACCCTGACGGTCGCGGAATACCGGGCACGGGGGCCACTGGGTCGATTGCTCTACCGTGCCTATCGCCACCCGCTGGTGCTGTTCGGCATCGGGCCGTCCTTCGTCTTCATGCTGCAGAACCGGATTCCCACCGGCAAGCTGACCCGCGGCCTCATGCCGTGGATCAGTACCCAGTCGACCAACCTCGGCATCGCCGCCCTCGCCGCACTGGCGATCTGGGGGCTCGGACTCGGTACCTTTCTCGTCGTCCACCTGCCTGTGGTGGTGATCGCCGCCACCATAGGGGTCTGGCTGTTCTACGTGCAGCATCAGTTCGAGACGACCTCGTGGGATCGCACCGAGACCTGGAACCTCCAGGAGGCGGCGCTGCGCGGATCGTCCTATTACCGGCTGCCGCCGGGCCTGCGCTGGCTGACCGCCGACATCGGCATCCATCACGTCCACCACCTCGCCAGCCGCATTCCGTTCTACCGCCTCTCCGAGGTGCTGAAGGACCATCCCGAACTACGCGACATCGGTCGGCTGAGCATCCTGCGCAGCTTCGCCTGCGTCCGTCTCACCCTGTGGGACGAACAGAAGCGCCGCCTCGTCTCCTTCCGTGACGCGCTCGCGGCCACCCCGACGCTCGGCACCGCTGCGGCGTGACCGCCGGCTCGTCGCGGTCCGGACCGGGCCCGACCGAGATCGAGACACGGCAGAGAACCGGCGAATGGGCACCGCCGCGAAACGACGATTTCGTCCTATCGCGCTCATTCGTCGTTCACTCTGACCAGCGAAAGCGGGCGACGCGAGGCGTGCGCTTTCGATCTTCTTCACGCCCACCGGGTCATGGTCGCCGCACCACATCATGCGGAGGTCGTTTCCGATGCCGAAGATATTCGCTCTCACCGCCGCCATCGTCGCCCTGACGGCGAGCACCGCCGCCGAAGCCGGCATCACCGCCGTCTTCGGCGGAGCCAAACCGGCCCTCGTCGTCGATGCCGCCGTCTGCCCCGCACCGGCCGGCGCGCTCGACCATCTCGGTCGGTTCGCCGCCGCCGATCTCACCATCGACGCCGAGGCCACCGCCTCGAGCCAGTGAAAGTTACCCGGTCGTTAACCCCCTCTCGAGAGTTCCGCGCCACACTCGAACAACGATTCGTCCGCAAGGAGTCGCATACGTGTCGATCGTCGCCAGCCTGTCGCTCCTCGTCGGCATCGTCCTCGGCCTGCGCTTCAACGTCCGCGCCGTCTTCTCGGTCTGCCTGGTGGTGATGATCGGCGGCATCGTCGCGGCGCTCGGCGGTTTCGCCGCGGTCGGCGATGCGGCGCTCTTCGCCGTGTCGGTGACCGTCGCCCTCCAGGTCGGCTATTTCGTCTCCATGGTGATCGGCGCGATGCATCTCGCCGAAACCCCCGAGCCGACCGCGACTCCCCGGACCGAGCCGCGCGAGCGGTTCGAACTGCCCCGCTTGTGATACCGGCGGGCATCGAAACTGATCGATGGCATTCCTGAGGTGAATTTCTCCTGTTCATGACGCATATGAGAAATTCGCGTTTCTTCGAAGGTCGGGTGCGTCGGCACCTTCGGCCTTCGGTGTGAGGTCGCCCGGCTTGCCGGAGAGCGATCCGACGAGGCGATGCACGGATGTCCATCTCGGCCGCCCGCCGCCGCCTCACCCGTCACCTGCGATGGCCCCTGGTCGCGGCCACAGTCCTCGTCTTCGCGCCCGGCCGGTCGGCGAGTGCCGGTGATCCGCCGCCGCCACGGTCCGGGACCGAGCCGCCGATCTGGACCAACGTTCCGACGCGCATCGATCGCGACAGAGAGACGCGTGAGCGCATCGAGCCGCCACCGGGCCCACCGGTGGAACCGCGACTGGTGATCCGCGGCGACGCGCGTGTCGTCGATGCGACCACCATCGCCGTCGACGGACGGCGACTGCGCCTCTTCGGTCTGGTCCCGGTCGAACGGGGCCGCATCTGCGACGTCGACGGCCGCTTCCGCTGGGCCTGCGGCATCCATGCCCGCGCCGCCCTCGGCGCCCTGACGAAGGACCGGACCCTGCGCTGCCGTATCCTCGCTGTCGACCCGGATGCCGACACGGTGGTCGACTGCCTGTCACAGGACCGGTCGATCTCGGAGCGATTGGTCGAAGGCGGATGGGCCGAACTCGACACCGACGGTCGCGCCACCCCGGCACTCGCCGCCGCCCGCGCACGCGCCGAGCGCGACGGTCGCGGTATCTGGTCGAAGACCGGCGCGCCGTCCGAGGACCGGTAGGCCCGGCCGATCGGAACCGAAGCGCGCGACCGCGAGAATCGATTCACGCGAGACCGACGTGTTTCCGAGCCGGTCCGTTCCGAACGGAACCGCTGGATCGGTGATGCCCGCCGTCGGTCGACGGGACAGCCGATACGGGCAGCGGGCCCGGGTCGCCTCGCTCTGCCGGCCCGGTCACGCCGGGGCATCACCGATGGTGGCGACATCTCGCTTCGCCGGCCTCGGCGCCCGCCGCGACCGGCGGTGAACCGAACACCGCCCGAACGACGTTCCGTTCGCACAGGGTCGCCGCGACCGGCCGTCGGCCATGTCGCGCAAGGCGCCCCGGCCGACCACGATGCGGCGCTCGACTTCGCCCTCACCCCGGCCGACCACGACGCGGTGCTCGATTTCGCCCCGGCCCCGGCCGACCACGACGCGGTGCTCGATTTCGCCCCCGCCCCGGCCGGTTTGACCTCGAGCGATTGACCGAGGCCGTCCGGGATTCTATTATGCGCATAGCCGCATTTGCTCATGAGAAGATACCGTGTCGAATCCTACCGATCTCATGGCCGCGCTCTCCGATCCGACCCGCCTCGCGGCACTCCGCCTGCTCTGGGACGGCGAGGAACACTGTGTCTGCGAGCTCATGCACAAGCTCGGGGCGAGTCAGTCGCGCATGTCGCGTCACATGAGCGTGCTCAAGACCGCCGGTCTCGTGACCGATCGGCGCGACGCTCAATGGGTTCGCTATCGTCGCAGGCCGCGCCTCGCTGCCGGCATCGTCGCCGTCGTCGATGCGGTCCTGGCCCTGCCGCTGCCCGCCCTCGACGAGGAGGTCGCGGCATGACGGCCTGCTGCTCGAGCCCTGTCGCTCCCCCGAAGCCGAAGCCGAACACCGCGGCGTGGGTCGCCGGCACGGTCGGCTCCGTCATCGCCTGGTTCCTCCTCTACGGGCAGCTGAAGCCCGCCGCCTACGCGCTGACGGCGCTTCTGCCGGTCGAGCCGGGCGGCCACGCGGCGGACGCCGTCGCCTTCTTCGTCTACGACACGCCGAAGGTGCTGATGCTCCTGACCCTGGTGGTCTTCGCGATGGGTATCGTCCGCAGCTTCTTCTCCGCCGAACGGGCCCGCTCTCTGCTCGCCGGCCGCCGCGAAGGGCTGGGCAACGTCGCTGCCGCCGTGCTCGGCATCGTCACGCCCTTCTGCTCGTGCTCGGCCGTACCGCTCTTCATCGGTTTCGTCTCCGCAGGCGTGCCGCTCGGCGTGACCTTCTCCTTCCTGATCGCCGCACCGATGGTCAACGAGGTGGCGCTCGGCCTCCTCTTCGCCCTGGTCGGTTGGAAGGTGGCCCTGACCTATCTCGTCTTCGGGCTCGCCGTCGCCATCGTCTCTGGCTGGGTGATCGGGCGGTTCCATCTCGAACACTGGTTGGAGGACTGGGTCCGTCACGTGCGTGCCGGGGCGATCGATCTGCCGGTCGAGACCGTCACGGTCGTCGATCGGATCCGCGCCGGCATCGACGCGGTGAAGGACATCGTCGGCAAGGTGTGGATGTGGATCCTCCTCGGCATCGCCGTCGGCGCCTTCATCCACGGCTATGTGCCTGTCGATCTGATCGCAGCGATCATGGGGCGCGACGCATGGTGGTCGGTTCCGGCCGCCGTTGTGATCGGCATCCCGATGTATTCGAGTGCCGCCGGCATCATCCCGGTGATCGAGGCGCTGATCGCCAAGGGCGCTGCGCTGGGCACCGTTCTCGCCTTCATGATGAGCGTGATCGCCCTGTCGCTGCCCGAGATGATCATTCTGCGCAAGGTTCTGACCCTGCGCCTGATCGCCGTCTTCGTGACCGTCGTCGGCCTCGGCATCCTCGCCGTCGGATTCCTGTTCAACGCCCTCTTCGTGTGAAGAGGCCCTGACAAGGAGATACAACATGAAGGACGTCAAGATCCTCGGTCCGGGTTGCGCGCGATGCCGGACGACGGCCGAGATGGTTCAGGCCGAGGCCGATCGGCTCGGTGTGGCGATCACGCTCGAAAAGGTCACCGACTATGCCGCCATCGCCGGTTGGGGCATCGCCTCGACGCCGGGCATCGTCGTCGACGGCAAGGTCGTTCACGCCGGCGGATTGCCCAGGGCCGACGACATTCCCGGTTGGTTGAGGTGAGCATCGGCGCCGCCGGCGGATCGAGGCGACTCGATCCCATCACGGGTACGCGGTAGAAGCGATCGGTACGAGGTGAACATCACCGACGGAACCGAAGTGAACCATCCGATGAACGACAGCGGTCTGCCGGTTCGCCATGCCGATCGCCCCGTCTGCGTGGCGGTCGACTGGGGCACGTCGCGCTTTCGCGCCCATCTGGTCGCCGAAAGCGCCCGCCTCCTCGACAGCGTCGCCTCCGACGACGGCATGAGCCGGGCCGAGCCGGGCGGGTTCGAGGCGGTGCTGACGCGGATGTGCGGCCCGTGGCTCGCCGCGCATCGCGGGATTCCTGTGTTGATGGCGGGCATGGTCGGCAGCCGCAACGGCTGGCGCGAGGTACCCTATGTCCCCTGCCCCGCCGGACTCGCCGAGATCGCCGACAGCATCCTGTCCTTCGAGATCGCCGGAGGCACCCGTGTCGCCATCGTTCCCGGGCTCGTGGTCGACGACGCCACGGCCGACGTCATGCGCGGCGAGGAGACACAGATCCTCGGCGTCGGCGTCGACGATGCGGTCGTGGTGCTCCCGGGCACCCATTCCAAATGGGCGCTCCTGCGCAACGGGCGGATCGAGAGCTTTCGCACCTTCATGACCGGCGAGGTCTTCGGCCTCTTCACCCACCGGTCGGTATTGCGCCTTCTCGCCGAACCGTCGATCGAAGGCGAGGCCGAGCGCGCCGCCTTCCGAGCCGGCCTCGCGGCGGCGACGGCGGGGGGCGGGCTCCTCCACCGCGCCTTTTTCGCCCGCGCCGGCGTGCTCACCGGGAAGCTGGCCCCGTGCGACGTCGAGCCCCATGTCTCCGGGCTGCTGATCGGCTCCGAGGTCGGCGAGGCGATGAAGCTGGCGCCGGACGATCTTCCCCTGGTGCTGGTTGCCGACGGCATCGTCGCCACCAACTATCGCGAGGCCATCGCCGCGGCGGGGCGGGAGGTCGAGCTCGTCGACCCCGAACGGGCGTTCGTCGACGGGCTGATCCGACTGGCGCGTCTCGGCAAGGGGGTGTCCGATGTCCGCGTTCGCTGAGTTCCGCGCGGCGCTGGCCGCCTTCCCGGTCGTCGCCATCCTGCGCGGGGTGCGTCCCGACGAGGTCGTCGGCGTCGCCGAGGCGCTGATCGCCGAGGGTATCCGCATCGTCGAAGTGCCGCTCAACTCGCCCGAACCGCTGCATTCGATCGCCGCTCTCGCCGAAGCCTTCGCCGGCCGGGCGATCATCGGTGCCGGCACCGTTCTGCGGGCCGCGGACGTCGAAGAGGTCGCCGCGGTCGGTGGCCGGCTGGTCGTGTCGCCCAACACCGACGCTGCCGTCATCGCCGCCACCCAACGGCTCGGCCTCGTCTCCTCACCGGGGTTCCAGACGCCGACCGAAGCCTTCGCCGCGATCGCGGCGGGTGCCGACGTGTTGAAGTTCTTCCCCGGCGAGGCGGCGACTCCGGCGATCATCCGCGCCTTGTCGGCCGTCGTGCCGAAGTCGGTGCCGATGCTCCTCGTCGGCGGTGTCGCCGCCGACACGGTCGACCGTTGGCGCGACACGCCGATCGCCGGCTTCGGCATCGGCTCGTCGCTCTACCGGCCCGGCGACAACCCGGCGACCGTCGGCGACAAGGCGAAGGCCTTCGCCGCGGCGCTACGCGTCGCCGGCCGCCTGTGAGGTCTCGGCTCCTGGGAGACACCCCGTGAAGATCACCAAGCTCACCACCTACCTCGTGCCGCCGCGCTGGTGTTTCCTCGAGATCGAGACCGACGAGGGGATCACGGGCTGGGGCGAGCCGGTGCTCGAGGGGCGGGCGGCCTCGGTCGCGGCGGTGGTCGCCGAACTCGCCGACCACCTCGTCGGCAAGGACCCGTTCCTCATCGAGGATCACTGGACGGTGCTCTACCGCGGCGGCTTCTACCGCGGCGGCGGCCTGCACATGAGCGCGCTCGCCGGCATCGATCAGGCGCTGTGGGACATCAAGGGCAAGGCCTTCGGCGTCCCGGTCCACCAGCTCCTCGGCGGCAAGTTGCGCGACCGCATCCGCGTCTATTCGTGGATCGGCGGCGACCGCCCCTCGGACACCGCACAGGCCGCCCGCGACGTCGCGGCGCGCGGCTTCACCGCAGTGAAGATGAACGGCACCGAGGAACTGCAGTTCGTCGACAGCCATGCGAAGATCGATGCGGTCCTCGCCCGCGTCCGGGCGGTCCGCGAGGCGCTGGGGCCGGATTTCGGCATCGCCGTCGACTTCCACGGCCGCGTCCACCGGCCGATGGCCAAGGTGCTGGCCAAGGAGCTCGAGCCCTACCGGCTGATGTTCATCGAGGAGCCGGTGCTCTCCGAACACGCCGAGGCGCTGAAGGACATCGCCGCGCACACCTCGACGCCGATCGCGCTGGGCGAGCGGCTCTTCAGTCGCTGGGACTTCAAGAAGATCCTGTCGGAGGGGCTCTGCGACATCGTCCAGCCCGATCCGAGCCATGCCGGCGGCATCACCGAGACGCGCAAGATCGCCGCCATGGCCGAGGCCTACGACGTGGCGTTGGCGCTGCACTGCCCGCTCGGACCGATCGCGCTCGCCGCCAACCTGCAACTCGACGCCGTCTGCTACAACGCCTTCATCCAGGA
>ERZ1645192.2166-NODE-2166-length-16355-cov-4.870123_pt1 | contig 16355 bp, 11 predicted proteins | sample MGYA00575354_ERZ1645192 | MGnify/ENA primary metagenome ERZ1645192 (study PRJEB40844, sample SAMN11349763) | freshwater sediment metagenome | isolation source: river sediment | host: Sediment | place: India: Faizupur Khadar , New Delhi | collected 2017-02-21 ... | reverse complement strand
CCGCATGTTTGCAGGAGAAGGAGGCCCCGAGCGAACCAACAAGCGTTTTCACTATGTTTCAGCCGGGATGCCTGCCCGCAGGCTTTCAACCGCCTTTGATTCTGTGACACTCTATGGTGCCGACCCGGATGTAAGACCCGATATTTATGGAAAAATCGGCAATGCCGGCGTTTCGATAGCCTGTCTTGACGATGCCAAGAAGCTTTACTCGGGGTTCAACCTGGTAGATGCCGCCACCTCAGTAAGCATGACCATCAACGGTCCGGCACCTGCCCTTGTAGGTTTCTTTATGAATGCGGCCATTGACCAGCAATGTGAGCTTTACATCAGGAGTCATGGTCTGGAAGCTGAGGTTGAGAAGAAAATTGCTGATTTGTATAAACAGCGCGGAACTGACCGACCGGCTTATCAGGGTAGTCTGCCTGAAGGAAATGATGGTCTGGGTCTTATGCTGCTGGGGGTTACCGGCGATCAGGTGCTTCCGGCAGAGGTTTATCAGAAAATCAAAACAGATACCATATCAAAGGTAAGGGGGACTGTTCAGGCAGATATCCTTAAAGAAGATCAGGCGCAGAATACCTGCATTTTTTCAACCGACTTTTCACTCAAGGTGATGGGTGATGTTCAGGAGTATTTTATCCGGAACAATGTAAGGAACTTTTATTCGGTTTCCATTTCGGGGTATCACATCGCGGAAGCCGGGGCCAATCCCATCACCCAGCTGGCGTTAACCCTGGCCAATGGTTTTACCTATGTTGAGTATTACCTGTCGAGGGGAATGAAGATTGATGATTTTGCCCCCAATTTCTCCTTTTTCTTCTCCAACGGCATTGATCCGGAATATGCAGTGATGGGCCGTGTGGCCCGGCTGATCTGGGCCAAGGCCATGAAGGTGAAATATGGAGCCAACGAGCGTTCCCAGATGCTAAAGTACCACATTCAGACTTCAGGGCGTTCGCTCCACGCGCAGGAAATCGCCTTCAACGATATCCGCACCACACTTCAGGCCCTGTATGCCATTTACGACAACTGCAACTCCCTGCACACCAATGCCTATGATGAAGCCATCACCACCCCGACCGAAGAATCGGTCAGGAGGGCCATGGCCATTCAGCTCATTATCAACCATGAACTTGGGCTGGCAAAAAACCAGAACCCGCTGCAGGGATCATTCATCATCGAGGAGCTGACCGATCTGGTTGAGGAAGCCGTATTGCTCGAATTTGACCGGCTTACCGAACGCGGAGGGGTATTGGGAGCTATGGAAACCATGTACCAGCGAAGCCGGATTCAGGAAGAATCGTTGTATTATGAGAAGCTCAAACACGACGGGAGTCTGCCCATAATGGGGGTGAATACCTTCCTTTCTTCCGAAGGTTCGCCCACGGTTATTCCGTCAGAAGTGATCCGTTCAACAAAAGAGGAAAAGGATTACCAGGTTCAGATGCTGGAACAGCTTCACACAACCTGGAGGCCCGAAGCGGAAGCAGCCCTCAAGAACCTTCATCATACCGCCGCGGCCAACGGGAATGTGTTTGAATCGCTCATGGAGGCTGTGAAGTTCTGCTCTCTGGGTCAGATTACACGTGAATTGTTCAGGGTAGGAGGGCAGTACAGGAGGAATATGTGAGTTTTTAAAATCCCAAAGCCAAAAGACAAAAACCAGAATCTGATACCCAACAACCCAAAGCCAAAAGCCAATAGCCAATGGCCAGGATTAATCTGTCCGTTTTTCCTTGATTCTGTTTGCCTTATCTGATCTGTACTTCAGGCGCGAGATCGAAACCTCCAGGGGTTGAAACCCGATTTTCCGGAATTTACCCGGAAAAACTATAGAAAATAATTTACCCTATCGGTAAGAACAGGATGAATGCTCTTTTTATTACCTGAAATATGGAATGATATTCCATAATTTACGCCAAAATATGGAATAATAGTGTAATTTTGCCAAAATCGAAGTTCAATGAAGAGCAGGACAACAGCACAGAAAATTTCAACAATAAGCCAGTCACCGATTGGAAGAATTGTTGTTTTGACTGGTGCCAGACAGACCGGGAAAACGACATTGGTAAAACTGCTTTTTCCGGATTACGAATACATCTCTATTGAGGATCCTGTGATGCGAAGCCGTTATGCTTCACTAACAGCAGACCAATGGAGAAAGTTATATCCCAAAGCCATACTTGATGAGGTTCAGAAACAACCCGGGCTGATCGAAAGCATTAAATCCGTATATGATCAATGGTCTGAACCCAGGTATTTATTATTGGGCTCCAGTCAGGTTCTTTTGTTGGAGAAGGTTAAAGAAAGCCTGGCTGGCCGAAGTGTGATTTTTGAAATATATCCACTTACATTGCCTGAGTTAAGGACTGGTTCATGGATGGATAAAGTGGAGGATTCTCTGTTTCAGCGGTTGCTTTCCGGAGATGATATTTCTGATATTTTACCATCATTTTATCTTGATAAACGCATGACCGAGAAGCAGCAAGCCCTGGATCACTGTATAAGATATGGTGCTTATCCTGCGGTTTCAGAGGACAAGCTGACGCATGAAGAGAAAATCATCTGGTTAAAAAATTATGTTGCAACTTATCTGGAAAGAGACATACGCGATCTTGCTATGGTGCGTGATCTTGAGCCGGTAATCAAGCTGCAGCGCTATCTGGCTCTTCATACAGGATGCCTGATTAATGCAACTTCAATTGCCAGTGAAATCGGAGTCACGACCAAAACTGTACAGCGGTACATCCGGTATTTCGAGTTGAGTTATCAGGCTGTACTCTTGCCTGCCTGGTCGCTCAATGCTGGTAAAAGACTGGCGAAAATGCCCAAATTCCATTATCTGGACAATGGAGTTCTTTTCAGTGTACTTCAAAAGCAGGGTGGATTAACCGGGAATGAATTTGAAAGTCTGATTATTTCTGAGATTTACAAGCAAATTTCAACAGCCGGACACCCGGCGAAACTCTACCACCTGCGTTCTCATGACGGACTTGAAATTGACCTGCTTCTCGAAATGCCGGACCATTACCTGGCATTTGAAATCAAAATGTCTGAAAAAGTGAGTTCAGGGGATGCACGAAACTTAATGGGATTAGGAGAAATCCTCAACAAACCGCTCAAGCACTCTTTTATACTTTCAAATGACCCGGAAAGCAAACATTTCGGGAAGGATGTTTCAGCGATAAACGCTGCTATGTTTTTAGGGTAATCCTTGAAAGTATTTGAAATAAGAGCAATCCTCTGCCAATGCATCAACCTTATTATTTCAACAACTCATCCAGAAGCCGGATAAGACAGAAGAATCAATCCACGGATTGGCGCTATCTGTAAATATCTGGATCATTGCGGTACCCATTCAGATTGGAATACCAGTTGACGTACTGAGCACCGGCTGACTCGGCCCAGCTCCCGAAATAGTTGTATCCCAGAATAATGGGAGTTTGCTCAGGGGTGTAGTCGAATTTCACCGGGAGGTTCAGTGCCCAGGGGAGATTGTTCGATGTTTTGTAGTACCGGCCTGCTGAAGGATTTGAATCGTCATTCCCGGTTCCGAAAAGCCCGGCATCGGCAAGGGAAGTCGGTGGATAATCTGCAAGATGAATTTCAAGCTCCCGTTGCATGTCTTTGATCATAAAGGCATTAAATGGAGGGGAGCCGACCACGGCCTGAGCAAGCGGGGTATTCAGGTGAATATTAACACGGAGGGTGTCTCCATACCCTTTTGGATCGCCGGGCACTGTGTTGAAAAAGGTAGCTCCTTCACCACGATGTACCACATTGTTGAAGTTGTCGAACACAACGATCACAGCCTTGTCCTGATTGCTTTCAACCCCGTTGGGGCTCAGTGAGACAATGGAATTATCCGGTGAACAACCACTTACCGATGCTACCTGGCCTGGCATAAGACCATCGATCTGAATCCCGAAGCCATTTCTGAATCCTGCTCCTGCAGCCCTTACCGAGTAGGAAGCCTTGATATCAACTACCTGATTTCGTGCGTTGGTAACCATTTGGTACTGGTAATCCACCACAAGATCATTGAGGTCATAGTCGGCCTTGTATGGCCACATGTCTTCAAAGGCCAGTGTTCCAAAACCTACCTGTGAGGGGTAATAATTGTTGAATGCCCGTCCTGCATCGGCCGGATACTGGTCAAGATCGTCGGTCACTCCGTCTCCGTCGCTGTCGGGAGGCCCGGGGGTACCTCCATAACCTTCGGGGTTGCACTCTGATACGGGTATTACATTTACACCGTTTTCAATGCTCCGGAGGGTGGCACCGTTGATGAAGTTTGAACTGTTTCCGGGCGAAAGTGTGCCGGAAGTGGTTACCATCTCAATGGGGCCGCTAACCTTGTTTGAACCATTGATGTATCCCTGTCCGGAAATAACGATCTCATTGCCCGATCCGCTTCCCTGAACGTTAGCATTCTGGCCATAGCTGCCGGCAGAGATCATCGAATTGTTCTGCAGCAGCAGTGTGCCTCCAGAATTTATCTGAAAGAGGTTGTTTACCTTCAGATAACCGCCATTCAGGATAATACTGCCCGTATTCAGTGTCAGGTTGTTATCGAGTAGCAATTTACAGTTCTGATTCAGGGTCCCGCTGTTGAGGTTAAAAGTTCCTGATACCAGCATGGTTCCGTCGTTGGTGAGGGAACTGTTCATGTTGAAGTTCCCGTTAATGTCCATGGTTCCGGTGTTGATGAAGAGTCCGGCATTGGCATTGATGTTGAGGCCCCCGTTCATGGTGATTATACCATAATTTTCAACCGAACCATTGGGAGAGAACTGTGAACCTATCACAAAATCATCGCAGAAGTTGATGATTTTGGATGTTGAACCGTTCATGTTCATCCCGTTGACTGCTACATGGCTGTTGCTATAGGCTACCAGTCGGCCGCCGCTGTTCAACACGAGGTTGTTTATCGAAAAAGTTCCGCCCGGGGCAACCTGTATGATGCAACCAGTGCCTGTGTTGTTAATGTTCTGTGCATTCATAGTGCCGCAAACGGTAATGATGCCGCCGCTGCCGCCAAAATTCACCGAACCGGAGAAGGTTCCTGTTACATAATAATTGCCACCGTCGCTGATGTTGTAGGTCTGGTTGCCAGAAAGGGTGGAAGCAGGCGTTGCACCGCTGCAATCAGGGTCATTGCCAACAGTTTTGAAACTGTTTTTTATGGTTTGAGAGAAAACATAGTTTACCTGATCGGTGGTGGCAACTGAATCAATTTCAGCAAAACCATTGCCGGTCTCTGCCTTAAGGTAAATCTTCAGGAGCGTGGAAGGAATCCGCAACTGATACTCAAAAGGTGATTCATATCCGGCAGCACCGGAAATCAGCAGTTTGCCGTTTTTGTCGGGATGATGATCATATACAGAGATGCGGCCGAGTTTTCCAACGGAGCCAGGCAATAAATCGATTTTTACAGACAGGTGAATCAGCCGGCTTGATTCCCAGTCAAATTCAGGTGAAACCCTGAGTTTATTCATTGAGATGCCGGATTCTTCATAAAGATCCATTTTCCGGCAACTGCCCGCTACCGACAGCAGAAGCAGGATGATCAATCCTTTTACAGCGATTCGGTTTTTCATGAAGGGTGGAATATTTATACACTTATATATGTATTATATCAGGATCGCTGATTTGTAATGGCATTTCAGGCCGATATTCTGTGCGGAAGTATAAAAAACTCCATTTTCTGCTTCCAGGTTCTATCGGGCATGTTTCTTAAGTACCGGGTGTACATAAACTATCGGTTATTCCGGTTTCTCAGATGAAACCGGAGCCCGAAAAAAGCAGATGCCGGTGTAGCGGGGTGATTTTACCTGACAATTTAAGTTTCAGATTCAAACAGAAAGACTTCTTCGATGGTGATACCGAAGACTTTTGCGATATCGTAAGCCAGCCGCAGAGAAGGGTTGTACTTGTTCTTCTCAAGAAATACGATGGTTTCCCTGCGTACATTTACTTTACGGGCAAGATCATCCTGGGTCATATTGTGTCTGGCCCTCAGTTCCCGTATCCGGTTATTCATGGCGCATTCCCCTGAAATTTAATATCAGCCAGCACAAAGCGAAAGTTATCGCCATCCCGAGTATGCCTGTACCCAGCAGCTGCTCGGTATCCATGTTTACCCTGTCTTTGATGTAGATCATGGCAACCCACAGGTACAGGGAAATGTAATACGAAAAGGCAGCGGTTTTCTGCAGTATACTTTTCGACAGTTCATCTTCTGCAGGTTCACCACGCCTTTCGCTTTTCAGACGTCTGAACCCAATGAAAACCGCGAAGGCAACCAGTAGTCCGATGACACCGAACTGAATGGTGTCGGTAAGATCAGCCATTCCGGCCGAATTAACCATCCAGAGCAGGCTTGTGAGCAGTACCAGCCCTGCAACCAAAAATACAAGAACAGATCTTTTCATGTTAATGTTATTTAAATCTAACACAAAGTTAGAATTATATAACATTAAAGTCAAGTATTCTTTAGATTATTTTTAAAATGACCAGCCCAGGTTGACATATCCGATGATGGCATCCGTTTGCGGGCTGTACGAAAAGGTAAGTTCAACAGGGCCAAGCAGCGAAAGGTAGCCCAGACTCAGGCTGGCTCCCAGAACAATGTTCCGTTGGTAGGTTGCCTGAGGGAGTTTATCAAGAATAAAGTCATAGGCAAGGGCATTCACCAGTCCGGTTGTATAAACATTGCTGCCGATGTGGTATTGCAGTCCCCAGGCTCCTGAAATTAAAGCATTGGTAATGATTTCATATTCATTGATCCCGCTGAAAAGAAACTGCTTGTTGAGAAATTCTGAAGTGCCCCCTACATTAAAACTGTTGATAAAACTCCCGTCATTACTGAAGTTGTATCCACCCTGAAAGCGCAGAATATGGGTGGTTTTTTCTCCGGAAGGTATATATGATTCCCACCGCAGAGTAGTCTGAAGAAAGGTTTTTATGTGTACATCAAGCTCGCTCAGGGAGACTGCATCACCTTCGTAGTTGTAAGCGGTCAGGTCCGGGTTCTGGTTGTGAATCAGCGAAAGGTTCAATTTGATTTTCTTACCACTTTGAGGGAAGGCATTCCGGTTCAGGGTGTGGTGGTTCCAGCTGGCGAAGCTTTCAAAGCCATTGTTGTGTCCTTTGATGGTCAGTCCCGTAAGTATTTTAGGACTAAGTTTCTGAAGAAAGAAGGAGGTGCCGAATGAAAAATAGCTGCTTTGACCCGTAATGGTATTTCCTGCCAGAATGAATTCAACCCGCGACTGTCTGTAGTTGGATACTTTACTGAAGTTGTCGTAAACAGGAAATTCGAGCGAAAATCCTTTGGAAATCAGACTTATCCAGGATTGCTGATTGTAGCTGGTGAAGACTGAAATTCCGGCTTCATAGGCCGGGTTTTTGCCGATAAGCATCCTGGCGTAGGCATTGGTATTGTCAATCAGAAACTTACTGGATTTCCATCCTGCAATAAGTCCAATTCCGTTGAAGGATGTGAAGTTCACCGCAAACAACAGACGGTTGACCGGTTTTTCACTTACATCAAGGTTCAGTTGAACCTTGTTTTTGTCGGATGAGGGGGTCAGAGTGTAATTGATTTTTTCAAAGTTGTTGGTAGCAAACAGGCGGTTAACGGCCTTTGAAAAATCCGTGGCTTTCAGGGTATCTCCTGATTGCACCTGAAGACGTCCCTCGATGAAAGGCTTACCGGTTTGCTTATTGCCGTTGATTTCTATATTGCTGATGATAAAATCCTTTGTAAAATCCGGCTTTGAACTCTTGTTGCTGGTTTGTTTCTGTGAACGGAGAATTTCAGCCAGGCGGATTAACTGATCCAGGTTGTTACGTGCGGCTATCTTTCCACGTTCTATGATCTCCGCCGCGCTGGTGAAACTGGCTGCAGAAAAACCGCTCAGGTCGGGTTCGATATAAATGTCAGTAAGTACTTTGTCTTTCTCAAAGTTAAGTGCATCAACGTAAAACCCCATCTGGTATATGATATCCACCGGTGTATTCAGTTTATCAGCAGAGCGCAATCCCTGCGAAACGTTGACCCCGATCACGAAATCTGCTCCCAGGTCTTTGGCTACACTTACCGGGAAGTTTTTTACCACGCCTCCGTCAATCAGTTTAAGGTTGTCGTGGTTAACAGCCGTAAAAACGGAAGGAATTGCCATGGATGCCCTGATGGCTCCGGAGAGGTTCCCCGATTTCATGACCACCGGCATTCCTGTTTCAACATTGGTGGCGACACAGGCAAAAGGGATTGGCAGTTGTTCAAAATCGGTGATTCTGTATACCGGAAGAAAGATTTCATTCAGTGTATTCCACAATTGCTGACCTTCAATGGCACCAGTCGGCAACTTTATTTTTTTACCGTCAACCGCAAGTTCAATGATGCTTTTACCTGCCCTGCCCCGATCCTGTGGTGGCAGGTAATCAATGGCTGGCCGGGGGGAGAACAGAATTTCCCAGTCAATGGTGGTGGCAAATTCCTCTATTTCACGGGCAGAATACCCGGCTGCGTACATACCACCGATGATACTTCCCATGCTGGTTCCGGAAATGCATTTCACCTCAATGCCCAGGCTGTCCAGAATGTGCAGAACCCCGATATGGGCCAGCCCTTTGGCTCCCCCTCCGCTCAGGGTTAATCCCGGCATTGATACGGAAGAGGGAAAATCTTTCTGTTCGCGGGACTGGGATTGGGAACCAACAGAATACAATACCAATAACAGACTTAAAATCAGTCCTGTGATTCCTGGGTTGCCGGTCTTTTTAGATGTCATATCAACGGTTATTGTCTGTCCGGAACAGCCGGGACCCTATGTCATCCCGGCCACTACGGGGATGCTGCAAAGAAGATTACTGGCCGACCATTACTTGTTTTCCACAAGGTGCAATTCAAGGTCTGACATAATCCCGTCAAGATTTTTTAGTTTATTTTTTTCAATGTGAAAGGCAAACTGAACACCGGGAATTTTTCTCAGATCCGCAATCAGATCTGCAGCATTCAGGGTTCCGGTTTGTCCGTTGACAAACAGCAGGAAATCAGCCTCCTTTATATTGGGTAAAACCCGTATGTTCTCATTGTTGTTCATGAGAAGATAAAAATTCAGATGCTGTGACGGTTCGGTATAGGAATAGAGGCTGAAATTGGTGGTTGCCTTGTCTTTTTCAACAAATACAGGCAGATCTTCAAGTTTTGTCAGCATAAAACCGCAATCGCGGTTAACATAGTATGCCAGGCGGTAATCTTTCAACTGACTGGTAATTCCGAAAATGTACAGATCGGGGAACACATCAGGCTCACTGATCAGCTTACGTTTTGCCATATACAGACTTTCATGCAAATATAACAATCTAATGACAATCAGCCATCACTGAAATCTGTAAATTGTTGTCAGGCTGTTATTTAACTATAATGGATCTGCGAACAGTGTACTCTTCTTTTCCGGACCGGCGTAAACAGCAACCGGGTAGTAATTTTCTCAGTAGGGTTCAGGATTCAATGGATTTCGTTTTTCGGGCTGCCGTTGATGCCAAAGTATTCGAGTGCTTTCATTGAAGCGTTCTGTTCAGCACCTTTGATGGAGTAATCTCTTCCGGTTCCGGCAAGCGCGTTGTTCACCATAACATTAACGATGTATTGTTTCTGGTATCCGGTACCCACTTCTTTAACCACCACAAATTCAATCGGCATTTTTTCTTTCTGGGCCCATTCAATGAGCCGGCTTTTGAAATTCAGGTCGGTATTTACGAGTTCATTGAGATCGAAATTGTTCTTTATAACTCTGTTAATGAGTATTTTGCGGGTAAAATTGTAACCTTTATCGAGATAGATTGCTCCGATGAGTGCTTCAAAAGCGTCTCCTTTTATCGATTTATAAACATTGTTTTTATCCTGGGTATGTATAATAAGCTGATCAACGCCCAGTTTGAGGGAGAGTTTGTTCAACTGGGTGCGGCTGACAATTTTCGAACGGGTTTCGGTGAGGAAACCTTCATCCTTGAAAGGGAACATCCTGAAGAGGTAATCGGCCACTACGGTACTCAGCACGGTATCTCCGAGGAATTCAAGACGTTCGTTGCTGATTCTGATTCCGTTGTGGAGTTCTTCGGCCTGTGATTTGTGGGTGAAGGCGAGTTTATACAAAGAAATATTTCCGGGGTAGAACCCGAAAATATTTCTTATGGCTTCAAAAAAATGTTTTTCACCGGAAAGATAAAACCTGAGCGGTTTTAATTTCAGAGCAACCACCACACTTATTTCACAAATTTCCTGATGAGAATAGAAGCGTTGTGACCTCCGAATCCGAAAGTATTGCTGATGGCAGCATTGACGGTTCTTTTAACAGCCTTGTCGAACGTGAAGTTGAGGTTGTTGTTGATTTCGGGATCGTCGGTAGAATGGTTGATGGTTGGGGGAATGAGGTCGTTTTGTACTGCCAGAATGGTGGCGATGGCCTCAATGGCACCGGCTGCACCAAGCAGGTGACCGGTCATTGATTTGGTACTGTTGATGTTGATTTTGGGAGCGTGATCACCGAACAGGGTTGTGATGGCCTTGGTTTCAGCGATATCGCCCAAAGGGGTAGAAGTACCGTGGGTATTGATGTGGTCAATATCGGTGAGGCTGAGGCCTGACTCTTCGATGGCAGCTTTCATTGCCCTGCGGGCCCCGTCTCCATCGGGGTGCGGTCCGGTCATGTGGTAGGCATCGGCGGTTAATCCGCTGCCAACAACTTCACAATATATTTTTGCCCCTCTGGCAATGGCGTGCTCCAGTTCCTCAAGAATCAGGGCACCGGCACCTTCACCGATTACAAAACCATCGCGGTCTTTATCAAAAGGACGGGAGGCGGTTTTGGGATCATCGTTTCGGGTTGAGATGGCATGCATGGCATTGAAGCCTCCAACACCCGGGGCATTCACTGCAGCTTCGGAACCACCGCAGACAAACATTTCGGCTTTTCCCCAGCGGATGTAATTGAAAGCATCCACAATGGCATTTGCAGATGAAGCGCAGGCAGATACTGTGGCAAAATTCGGACCACGGAAACCATGTTTGATGGAAATGTGACCGGCCGTAATATCAGCAATCATTTTTGGGATAAAGAAGGGATTAAACCTCGGGGTACCATCGCCTCTGGCGAAATCGCTTACTTCATCCTGAAAGGTAACCAGGCCACCGATTCCGGAAGCCCAGATAACACCAATACGGTCGAGGTCGAGTTTTTCCGGTACAATTCCGGCATCGGCAATAGCCTCGTCAGAACTAACAATACCGTACTGGGCATAGGGATCGTACTTGCGGAGTTCTTTCCGGTCGAAAAATTTCAACGGATCGAAATTTTTGACTTCGCATGCAAACTGAGTCTTAAACTTACTTGCATCGAACCGGGTGATACGGTCAGCACCACTTACTCCATTGACCAATCCATCCCAGTATTCTGAAACAGTATTGCCCAGTGGAGTAAGAGCGCCTAGTCCGGTTACTACTACTCGTCGTAACTTCATTCAGGTTTTTCCTTATTTGGTGTTGTTTTCGATGTAGGCAATGGCATCACCTACTGTACCGATTTTTTCTGCCTGATCATCAGGGATAGCAATGTTGAATTCTTTCTCGAATTCCATGATCAGCTCTACGGTATCCAGAGAATCTGCACCTAAATCGTTGGTGAAACTTGCTTCGGGAGTAACTTCATTTTCATCAACGCCAAGCTTATCAACGATGATAGCTTTTACTTTTGTTGCAATGTCTGACATTTTTTCTCTTTTTATGGTTTGAGGCTGCAAAGAAACAAATTATTCAAATAACAAACAAAAAAAAGAACCCGGACGTATTTTTTTTCATTTGTAATTTACAGATATACAATTACATGTATTCATGAAGATTCTTAGCATATATTCGCTTTGAATTGTTCAACAAAATGATAAACAATAAGTTAACCAGGTTGAATTCTCTGCATTAAAATGTGCTTAAATTTAAGTCACGTTTTTATGGTTCATAGGTAGCCGGCATTTTTATCTTCTTTAAAAAACCACGCCTCATCTTTCTGTTCTGCATTGGTGCTCACAACTGCTTCTCCGTTAAAAATACCCTGAAAAATAGTTGCAGAATTATTGACAATTCAGATCTCATATCGTACCTTTCCGACATATCAGATTATTTTCAATATCAGGGACAAACTACTGAAAAACAATTGTTAACGGTGAAATATCCGCTCTCTGCACTTACTCTCTTTACCCACCCGCAAAGTAGCCTGTTCTTTTAAAACAGTTTTCCTAACGAATTAATGATGCGTTTATGACAAACCCTAAGACTGAACAGGGACAACCGCAACAACCCGTAAAGAAAAAGAAAAAAGGTTGTTGTTTCGGCTGCCTTATGACCATACTTGTACTTATCGGATTGATTATCGGCACACTGGGCTATTTCTGGTACAAAAGCCTGCCGAAAAAATCTGCAGTTGAAAAGGAATATTACACTATACCGGATTACTACGAAAAATGAGCCTTATGAAGCGACTTATAACACTTGTTCTGATTGCTGTACTTGTAACCGGGGCTTACGCCCAATCCCGGTTCGACCTCCATGTTCAGCCCGGTAAAACGGTGATGCCGGGTGATGGATTGGATTACACGACCCTGGTTGTTACAGCCCGCAATGCTGAAGGCGAGATCATGACCAATATATCTGGCAGGGTGAAAGTCGGTATCAGTTCGGGTTTCGTGGATGAAACAGAAATTCCGATGAACAGCGGGGTGGCCATGGTGAAATTTACGGCCCCCATGTTCGGGACACCCATCAAGTCGTCGCAAAGGATGGTGTATTTCATGTTTAAGTTCATGGAGAAGTTTATTTCCAGATCGTCCGGTTCTACCGACGAAATGGCCAACCGGAAACTTGCAACCGGTATTGCGCTGGAAACATTTAAGGAAGGACTGAATCCGGTGACTTTGCTGCCCAAAAAGAACGGGGAGAATGAAGTTTTTATCGTCTGTGAGATGAACGGGGTTAAAGGCAAGGCTAAAATCACCATTTCCAAAGAAACCGACAGCCCGAACGGAAACATCATACCCGGAATGTATTATGGTAAGGACATCACAGGACAAAGCAGCTGGTTTCTTGACATAAGCAGCGGAGGACAGGGACTGTTCGGTGAAGCCAGTGGCAGTGAGCAGAATGCAAATACCATTCTGTTTACTACTGAGAGTTTCAAGGAGTTTAACGATGCCATGGGCAAAATGGCCGGGATGACCGGTTTTATGAAGGCTTACCTTGGCCCTCCCGAAAGTGAAACGAAATACCTCGAGAACTACAACATCAGAGAAATGGGTATGGGTTCTGCGTATATGCCCATGCCCAACAACGGGGTATTCGTGTACATACCTCCCATTTTGTTTGAGTACGCCGGCCGGAAAACGGAGGAGACCCAGGGCGGAAGCGATGACACCGAAAAACTGAAATTCGAGAAAACAGGCATTGTTTTTTCTCAGGATAAGGTTGTTGGTGATGGCAGAAGCCGCACAAAGGCTGTGTTTCACTACGAAGATGAAAACGGGTTGCCGGTTTCGGGGAAGACCATCCGCTGGGAGATCCCGAAGGGACTGAAAGTATTGTCGGTGCAAACAACAACAGATGCAACAGGCAACGCCATGGTAGAACTGCAGGTACCTGTGGTAAAAGCCGATGGTGAAACCCGCGGTGACCAGGGTGGGCTGATTGAAAACTATGCGTTGTACCCCTTCAAGGTTCACTACACCTCACTGAAAGAAAAAAAAGAATCTACGCAGGCAACCCTGGTGGTTTACAAAACCCTTGAACAGGATCTGTATATACTGAAACCGGGAATGGAACTTGCACCCTACAGGGTTCTGTTGCCCCAGCTTGAGTATTATAACCTGGAGAGCAGCATATACGCGGTTATGCCGGAGAGTTATATGACAAGTAATACGGTAAAAATCCCTGTAAATGATGCCATGATCTTTGTCGGATCGGCCAATTTCGATAAGACAGAATTCATGCGGTTGTACGATATGTATTTTAAAAAGGACCGCAAGCTGTTCATGACTTTCCTTGAGAATGAAAAGGGTGGATTTTCTGCACTTACTGACGCCCGGGGTAAATTCAAACTGATCATCCGGGATTCAGAAGGCAAAAGAAGACTATACATGGGTGGTTACGACCGTAAGGTTCCGCTGGAACCCCTCGAGGCGAAGATTGCTGACCTTACGGGCCGCAGAAAGGGGGCACTAACGGAAGTCCTGGGTTTACTTTCTGCCGGAGCCGATGCTTCAGGAAATATTGCTCCGGATGACGGGACATTTACCGGACAGGGGCTCAATGCCCTGGATTATAAACAGAAAGTCTATCTCCAGCTGTTCGAAATGGAGAGGGTGTTGTGCAAGGGCAGTCATACCGAGGCCATGTACCTCGAAGAAAAACTGCACATTATCGGGATGCTGATGACCAACGCCAAAGGAACTGCCCGTTTTATGGGCGATACCGGCAAGGAAATCATCGAAAATGGCTGGGAGTTGCTTGGAATGGCCTGGGAATATGCTAACGAAAAATTTAAAATCACTGAAAAATTAAGTCAGAAGGTCGGACTGGACAAGGTGGGTGATTCGCTGGCTAAGCTGGGGATGAAGATCGAACTGGCAGCCTGGAGTAAGTACATGGGCAAAGATCAGAAATATGGCACCAAACGGATTATTCTTGAACAGATCAAAAAATATGTGCTGGCCTCGGATGCCCCTAATAAAAACAAGGCAAGTGCCGCCTATTACCGTATGATGGGTCAGGCGGCCGATGCCATTTCCGGTGAAGTGTGGGATGCCTTAACCGGAGGTATTTCTGATGCACTCTCCGAGGCCAATCCTGTTCCCGATATGATTGTTGATAAACTCCGCAACATGTTTTATGCGGGCTTGAGGGCTGAGGTGGATAAGTTTATGGCCCAGCCACCTGAAAAAATTCACGCCATCTATCCGCAGTTGCTGGAGGCTTTGCGCGACCGGTCCACAGAAATCAGGACCTATTATCAGGACATTGCGGCATCCCGCTTCAATTTTGAAATGTACAAGGCCGATGTGGACTTGTTCAGGGACGTGGTGGTGAAGGGAGCAATCATCATCTACGATGTTAAAACCCTCAACTGGGCAAAAGTTAAGGATCACCTGGAAAAACTGGAGAATTTCAACAAAGTGACCGATGCAGCATACACAGCCACCCGTTTCGCTCAGGAACTCTGGCGATACAAAAACCTCTGGCAGGAGGCAAGCGCTGCATTCCACTTTGCCAACCGAAGTGTCAGTCAGGGAGTACTGGTAAGTGAGATGCCCATTGATGAATGGCATTTCAGGCTGTTTCAGGAAGCATATGCTGCCCGGGTCAGTGCCGGCATACCTCCGGCAGTATCAACACTTGCCTCTGCTGATCTTTCGCTCCGCGGCAGCGCATTGCCCATTGAACAGATCAACAAAGTGATGGCTGCCGGCAATGCCCAGACTGCCTGGATGGATTCGCAAAGCGGAAGGCTGACATTGCTCAACGGGTTTCAACCCGAAGTAGCCGGTAAATTATACCAATCAGCCTCCGGATTTGATTATGAACTCACCCACCTTGTGGTTTCTGCCCTGGCTTATGCTCAGGAACAATCAGCACAGAACAGGCAGGCTTATGAATCTGCTGCCGGAAAACTGAAATCAGCCGGAACTGAACTTGCAGGCATTGCTGAAAAAACGCAATCTGCACTCGATGAGATCCCCGGATCGGTTACAGTTCCTGTTGAAGCGGTTGACAACTCCACAGAGGTGAAACCCTGGGATAATCCACTTTACCGGAAGATTGCGGGAGGTGCTTTGGCGGCAGTACTGTTGGCTTTCGTTATCTGGTGGGTACTCAGGCGGCGCAGATCCCGGCCTTCCTCAGTGTCGCAGCCTGACTTGCAGGCGGCACCGCCAAAACCAGCCCCTGCCAGTCCGGTTTCACGTCCTGCTGCCCCTGTTCAACAGGCTACTCCGCCAGTTACTCCCATTCCCGGACCCCGGTTTTGTCCTTCGTGCGGAAACTCATTGACTCCGGGAGCCAGGTTCTGTAAGAAATGCGGGAACAAAATAGTTTGAAGTACCCTTCAATAATGTCAGCAATGAAATATTGTGTGCAATGCGGTAATCCTTTGAAAGCGGAAGCCAGGTTTTGCGGCAAATGCGGGCAGGTTGTCATAACTGACAGGAAGCCTGTTCAGGATTTTCTGGCTCCCGGTACTTCCTGTGAAAATTGCGGGTTCACTCTTCCACAGGGAATCAGATTCTGCACCCGTTGCGGAGCTCCCGCT
>ERZ1645192.2165-NODE-2165-length-16355-cov-5.934785_pt1 | contig 16355 bp, 10 predicted proteins | sample MGYA00575354_ERZ1645192 | MGnify/ENA primary metagenome ERZ1645192 (study PRJEB40844, sample SAMN11349763) | freshwater sediment metagenome | isolation source: river sediment | host: Sediment | place: India: Faizupur Khadar , New Delhi | collected 2017-02-21 ... | reverse complement strand
TGTAGATGAAGGCACGCGCGTAGAGGGCGTAGTCGCCGGGTGAGAGCGGAACAAACTGGAACTGTGTGAGAGTCGCAGAGTTTGTGTTTTGCTGGGATGGAATGAGAGCATTCGAAACGGAGACATCGTCGAAGCGCCAACCTGTCTGATTATAAACCGGGTAGTAACTGCCGCCCTGGAAATCATAGTTGAACCTTACCTGCACCATGGCTCCGGCGTATCCGCCGAGCGGTATGGTCCTGAGCTGCCATGTGGATTCGGGTGTGTCCGTTCCCGGCTGGCTGAAAGCGTCGAACCAATCCCCACCGTTGATCGAGAGCTGGACTCTCGCGACTTCATCCTCTTTGGCAATCAACAGGCGGCTGCGAAAAGAAAGTTGTGTCCCAGACTGCGGGACAAACGTCTGATTCAGAGTGAGCAGTTGCGACGATCCTGTGGGGTGGTGAAGCTGAAAAGAGTAGGCGCCGGAATAGATTGTGTTGTTGTTGATGACATCGTAGCCCGGCGAGGTTTGCGCCATCCAGTTTCCCAGTCCTGATTCCGCCCCGTCGGTCAGGGAATAAGGAACGCGTTTCATGGAGAGCCACTGATAACTGGTCGCGTGGGGCACGCTTGTGAAGGTGTAAAGATTGGGCTGCCCCACTCCGGGCTCAGCCGGGCCCGATATAACGGGCCCATAATCGGGACCCGGCACTGAGGGATCGAATACGGTAACCGTGTAGTTCCAGTTGGTGGTTCCAGAGCCGATTCCGACATTGCCGATGCTCACCGAGTAAACGGTGTCCTGCCCGTTGAACGGCCACGGTGTGGATGATGATGACGTGTCCAGGCCCATTGGAACCCAGACGAGCGTCGGTTCTCCATAGTCGGATGAGGCTGATTCCTTGAAGACAGCGACGGGAACACCGTTGCTCAGCATCGAGACTGTCGCATTCGTAAAGTTTGCGCCGGGATAGGAAATGGACCAGCGCGGAAAGACCACGTGTCGGGGTGCGTAGCCTGCCGGCGGCCAGGCCACGAAGCCCGATCGGGTGCCGGGTCGCGTGTCTCCCCGGTGCCCGTCGAAAACCCAGACGGCGTTTGCAGGGTCATAGTCGCCCTGCCCGGGCACATCGCCCGTGCCCATGATTTGAGTCTGCGGATAGAGCAACCATCGCCGATGTCCCACAAGCGCATTGTTGGTTCCGTGGTCCTTGATATAGCCGGTGATGGTGTCGGGCCCGGAAGTTCCAATCCCGATATTTGAATTTCCAGCCGCCTCCGCGCCCTCGGTCGTGTAGCACGCCCACGTGTTGGTCGGATTATGGCTGAGAGTGCCGTTGCGGCTCATCATCAGAGCTGCCTGCTGATCTTTCCAATCGAACGTTTCATTTAGAATGACGCTGGACGGGATTCCCGCCATGGCGCGGTACCAATTGATTCTGCGCAGGACCGCCAGGCGAAAATCAGCCGAGTTGGTGCCCGGAATGCAACTGGCGGTGACGGCGGTCGAGTTCATTGGCACACCTTCTGAAGCCAGGTACACGGCATTGTAGAAGGTGCGGACTTCCTCACGAGACGAGGTGTTGACGGTGAATCCTCCGGAGACCCACCGGGCGGCGGACCTGCGCGGCAGATGGTCGAAGCTCTCGGGAGCGATGGGGGCGGGGCCAAGCCGCAGATCCGCCGCGTTGGCGCCGTGGCAAAGGGGAAGCACTCCAATGCAAAGAACTGTCCAAAATCCGGCAAAGACTTTTTGCATTTCCCATGTTCACACGAGTTGATTGCGAATGCAACCCGGACCCTGCCTTGTGTTCGCGCAGCTTCTTGAGGAAGCCCGGGGGCAAAACTCGGCTCCACAGCGACAAGACCGGCCACACTCCAAGCATTCAAGATTCCTTAAGCTTCCAATTCCAGGCTCTGGCGTCTAGCATCCGCGAGAATGGACTGGCTTTTGCAGATGGACGTCGCCCTGTTCCGCTATATCCATGACGGGTGGAGCAGCCCGTTTTGGGACCGGGCAATGCCGTTTTTGAGCGGCAATGTCTTTTTTATACCGACCACAATCATTGTGGGGCTGCTGTTCGTGTGGCGGGGCCGATTGCGCGCTTTTTTGTGTCTGGTGGTGATACTTCTTGGCATCGGAGTTGGGGACGGGTTTCTTTATCCCACGATCAAACAAAATGTTGGCCGGCCGCGTCCCCGAGAGATGCTTGCATCTAACAATCAATCCTCACCCGGGGGCAAGAGCATGCCTTCGGCTCATGCAGGCAACTGGATGTGCCTGACTGTGGTGATGTTTGTTTTCTACAGGCGGAGCCTGTGGGTCACAGTGCCGTTGACCGGGTTGGTGGGGCTTTCCAGGATTTACAATTCGGCTCATTACCCGATGGATGTAGTTGCGGGCTTCGTATTGGGGGGCGGTTGCGGGGCGGCGGTCTTATGGACTGCCAATAACGCATGGATACACTTGGGGCGTAGATGGTTTCCCCTTTGGTGGGCGAAAGTGCCTTCGCTTTTTTACCGCGCAATTCCGGACCGGGGGAAGGGCTCTGGCGGGTTCGAAGGAGGTGAACAGGAGGGGGACGAGGAACCTCAGTTTCGTCCACGCGGTGAGACGGGGGTGGCCGAACCGCGGCACGTGAGTGCCGACCAGCATTGGTTGCGCCTGGGCTATTTGCTTTTGCTCCTGACGCTTGGAGCGCGGCTGCTTTTTTTGGAGAAAGGCCCCATGGAGTTGAGTCCGGATGAAGCCTACCAGTGGCATTGGTCAAAGCACCCGGCCCTCTCCTTTTACAGCAAGCCGCCCATGATCGCCTGCGCACAGTGGGTGGGGACGGGGATCTGGGGTGACACAGAATTTGGTGTGCGATTTCTCTCGCCGATTATTGCGACAGTGCTGGGCCTGATACTGTTGAGGTGGTTCGCGCGGGAAGTCAACGCGCGAGCCGGGTTCTTCGTGGTGTTGATTCTCGCCACCACACCGATGATGGCGGCGGGCGCCATTCTGATGACGGTGGATCCGCTATCGGTGCTCTTCTGGACAGCGGCCACGTTTGCGGGATGGCGGGCCATTCAGGAGAAGTCCACCGCACGAGACTGGGCGTGGGTTGGATTATGGATGGGAATGGGCTTTCTGAGCAAGTACACGGCCTTGTTCCAACTGCTGAGCTGGGCAGTGCTTTTCTGGCTCTGGCCTGCGGCGCGGAAACACTTAAAGCGTCCGGGGCCGTGGCTGGCGTTGGCCATTCTGGCTGTGTGCAGCCTGCCGGTGCTGGTCTGGAACCACCAGCATGATTGGGTCACGGTATCGCATGTGGCCGAGGATGCCGGGGCGCACAAGCCATGGGAGCCTACGTTAAGGTATTTCCTCGAGTTTATCGGGGGAGAGGCTGGAGTGCTGAACCCGGTGTTTTTTGTGGCCATGATTTGGGCCTGCTTTTCCTTCTGGAGGCGCATGCGGAATAATCCGAAGCTGGTTGTTCTGTTCAGCATGGGGGCGCCCTTGTTCCTGGTGTACCTTCTTTTCACGCTCAAATCCCGCGTGCAGTTGAACTGGATCGCACCCTCCGTAATTCCGCTATTCTGCCTCATGGTGATTTACTGGGACACGCGCCTGCGGTTGGGCAGCCGGGTGGTGACGCAATGGCTGAGTGTGGGATTGGTCATCGGGCTTGTGAGCGTTTTCTTCGGGCACAACACGGACCTCATCAAAGAGGCCTTTGGCGTTGGCCTAACACCGGGCATGGATCCACTGAGGCGCGTGCGAGCGTGGCCGGAAACGGCGCGTCCGGTGAATTATCTGCGCGAAGAATTGCGGAGTGAAGGCAAGCCTGTTTTTGTCATCGGCCACAACTACGGCATCACGGCGGAGCTGTCGTTCTACATGCCGGGATCGAGGGAAGTGGCCGCCAGGGATCCGTTTGTCTATTGCCGGAGATCGAACCCGCCGCGAAACCAGTTTGATCTGTGGCCGGGCTACGAGAATCGGGTGGGCGAGAACGCAGTTTACGTTCGCGAGTTGAGCTTGAAGCGCAAGAAAACCCAGCCGGCACCCTTGGATGTGCAACAGCAGTTTGAGTCCGTAACCGAAGTTGATGTGAGACCGATTATCGAAAAGGGCGCAAAAGAGCCCGTGCGCTACCTGCAACTGTTCTTGTGTCGTGGATTGCGCGAAAGGCCATCCTGACGTGACGAGTCACACCTGGCACGTCGAGGACTACGACCTGCGTTCGACCCTGAACTCGGGACAGGCGTTCTACTGGCGGCAACTTGGCGAGGTTTGGGAAGGAGTGATTGGGCGCCGATGGGTGATGCTTTCACAAAGGGGATCAACGATTACCGCCACAAGCGCGGGGAATGTTTCAGATTGGGCCTGGGTGGAAGACTACCTCCAACTGCGCACGGATATTGGATCGATAATCGCGACATTCCCGAAAGATCCGCCGATGAATGCCGCCTTGCGTGCCTGTCGCGGCTTGCGCCTTCTGCGGCAGGATCCCTGGGAAGTGCTTGGATCCTTCATTCTGTCCTCGACGAAGCAAATTGTGCAGATCAAGCAGGTGGTTGCGGCCTTGAGGCGTTGTTTTGGAGAGCCGGTGCGTGTACCGGCCGGGCACGGCGCCGCCTTTGCGTTCCCGAGACCTGAGCGGCTTGCCGCTGCGTCGGAGGCCAGGTTGCGCGCGTGTAAAATGGGTTTTCGCGCACCGTACCTCAAAGCCGCGGCTGAGGCCGTAGCCTCCGGCAGTCTCGATTTAGAGAAGCTTGCTGGACTGCCAGTTGATCAGGCCCGAGCGGTGCTGGAGGAACTTCCTGGAGTGGGTCCCAAGGTGGCGGATTGTATCCTGCTTTCTGCATGGAACTATCCAACGGCATTTCCGCTGGATGTCTGGGTGTTGCGCGCGTTAAAAGATTTCTACTTCAAGGGGAAGCGTCCCACCCTTGGGAAGCTAAGGGAGTTTTCGCAAACTCATTTTGGCGAGTGGTCCGGCTACGCCCAACTCTATTTGTTTCATTATATCAGGGTCCATTTGAGAAGGGGGCTGAAATGACGGGCGAACTTTGGCTTTTCCGCCGATAGTAATACAAATAGACTTGCTCAATGCTTCGGAACGTTATTTTTGATTGGTCAGGCACTCTGGTGGACGACCTGCCGGCGGTGTGGAAGGCGACCAACCACGTCCTGGAGCAGGCGGGCCGGGAAACGATAACCCTGGACACATTCCGCGCGGAATTCTGCCTTCCGTTTACGATCTTTTACGACAAGCACGTTCCGGACGTTGCGGTGGACCAACTCGAAGAGTGGTTTCACACACGTTTTCGGCAGGTCCAGGATTCGGTTTGTGAATTGCCACACGCTAGGGAATTCCTGGAGTTTTGCCGCGAGCGGAACCTGCGAACGTTTCTCCTGAGCACCGTTCATAAATCGCACTTTGTAACGCAATCCGCAGCCACTGGCCTTGACAAGTATATTGACGTGTCTTACATCGGCGTCCACGACAAGCGGGAGAAGATTCACGAGATACTTGAGGCGCACGCGCTGACGCCTTCGGAAACCCTGTTTATCGGGGATATGCAGCACGACATTGAGACAGCGCGGCATGGCGGCATTCACTCCTGCGCTGTGCTGACCGGGTATAACACGGTTCAACAGCTTCGCATGGCGCGACCGGACGTGATTGTTGAGCATCTTGGAGAACTGCGTGCAATCCTGGAACGAAACGGTATGTGCCTGAGAGGTGTCGATGGAGAGGCCGTGCAGGAACGGTGTCCGGTTCCAACCGTTGGAGCGCTTATTCTTGATGGATCGGACCGTGTGCTGATGGTTCGGACCCACAAATGGTCGAATCTCTGGGGGATTCCCGGCGGAAAAATCAAATGGGGAGAGGCAAGCACTGAGGCGCTCCGGCGCGAAATTAAGGAGGAAACATCCCTGGATATCGAGGACATCAGATTTGTGCTGGCGCAGGACTGCGTGAGGTCGCCGGAGTTCTATCGGGAGGAGCACTTTGTGCTTTTAAACTACACATGCCGGTGCGTGGGCGAGTCGAAGGTTGTGCTGAACGAGGAAGCCCGCGAGTTTGCCTGGGTTACAATGGATGAGGCGATGAAGATGGATCTAAACCGGCCGACGCAGACGCTTTTGGCCGTGGTCAAAAAGAATCGGGCGCAACAGGCCTAGAGACTATGTCGAAAATAACCATTTACGAACTGGAGGTCTTCTTTAACGTCGGTGTTTCCGAGGAAGAAAGAGCCAAGGCCCAGCGGTTGCTGATCACCGTGGATATGAGCTACGATTTTGGCCCTGCGGCCTTGAGCGATCGCGTGGAAAAGACGATTGACTATAGCATGGTGGTTGAAAAACTGCTTGCGTTTGGCAAAGAACGAAGCTGGAAATTAATCGAGAAACTTGCCGTGAACATCGCTGACATGGTGCTTGCAGAGTTTCGCCCACAGGCCGTGCTGGTGGAGGTGAAGAAGTTTGTGATCCCACAGGCCAAATACGTTTCAGTCACCTGGACCAAGGCGCGCACGAGATGATCTCAGCGCAGCAGAGCTAGGCTGCCGATCGCTGCGGCCACCATCCACAGAACAATCACCGCATGCGCAGGGGCAAGACCCCGGCGGACGAGCCAATGCGATAAGTGATTGGTGTCCCCGATGTAAAAAGGCTTGCCCGCTTTGGTGCGCAGCATCACCACACGCACCAGGTCGAGCAGTGGCAGGGCCAGGACGAGCAGGGGAGCCAGCACGGCCAGCCTGCGGGGGTTCTCGCTCCAGTGGAAGTGAGGGAGGATGGCGAGTATGGAAAGAATGTAGCCGGCCAGGTGGCTCCCGGCGTCTCCTAGGAAGGAGCGCGCATTCGGAAAATTGTAAGGCAGGAACCCGGCAAATGCCCCCGCCGCAAGGAAGGCTGTGGAAGCCACGAGATATTGTCCCGCTCCTGCGGCCAGAAGCCCAAAGATTAAAGACCCGATAAAGCTGAGGCCGGCGCAGAGTCCATTCATGTTATCCATGAAGTTTATAGCGTTGACGATTGTCAAAATCCAAAGAACGGTTACCGCGTAACTGAACAGGATGTTCGGGACGAAAAGAGTGATGCGCACCCCGGCGGCCGCAATTAGCAGGGCGACGACAAGTTGCCCCGCAAGCTTTGCGGCGGGTTTGATTTCCTTTTTATCATCATACCACCCGAGCCCGAGCATTGTGAAACCGCCGAGCACGATGGCGCCCAACTGAATCGCGCGCTTCCCGAGCCCGTAGCCCAGAAGCGCCCGCGGATCATCCGAGAGCGGGGGCATCGATGGGAAAGGGTCTGACGGGTTGCGGAGCCAAAGCCAGGCCGCGCCCGCGAGAATCGGGAGAACGATGCCTGTCATTACAGCGAGGCCACCGGCCAGCGGGGTCGATACGGAGTGAATTTTTCTGTGGCCCGGGTCATCGACGTGCCCGGTTCTCAGGCACCAGCGCACCCAGAGGGGAGTCGCCCCGAGCACCACCACGAACCCGGAGAGAGCTGCCGCCAGATATGCAGTCAGTGGGAAGTTCATGTGCCTGCAAGTTTTAAATACAGGGCGTGGAGATCATCGACCATTTTTTGGACTCCAAACCTTGAGGAGACGAACCGACGACCTCGCTCACCGAACTGCATTCGCAGTGACTCATCACCCGCCAACTTCGTGATGGCCTGCACCAGACTGCTTTTGTCCCCGGTTGTGATCAGAAATCCCGTCTCGCCATCGAGGCACGCTTCGCCCGCGCCGTCGCAGTTGTATGCCACAACAGGTTTGGCGGCCGCAAGAGCCTGTGGCAATGCGCGCGGGAGTCCTTCCCGCGTGGAGAGGTGCACGAGGACGTCCGTGACTCCCACGTACCTGGAGACCTGTGACGGGGAAACAAGGCCGGCGAAGATGAATCGATCTGACAAGCCCAGTTGCTTAACCCGGTGCTCGAGCCAGGGACGGAGTTCACCGTCTCCGACAAGCAGGAACCTGGCGCGCGGACATCCGGCGACGATCTGTGCGGCGGATTCCACCAGATCCTCATGGCCTTTGAGCCTGGTGAGGCGGGCGATTTTGCCGATGACGAGGTCCTCACGACCAAGGCCAAGTTTGGAACGAAACGTCAGGTCGTTTGTCGCATGGAGAAAAGGTTCGAGATTAAAGCCGCTCAGCACCTTGGTGTATTGGCCCGGGTGACCGATGCCTTTGGCGAGGTATTGGTCGCGCATCGCATCTGCCACGACTACAAAGTGAGTTGTGACAGGCGCCACGTGTCTTTCGGCCGCTGTGAAAAGGAGGTTGGCTGCCCAACCCTGAAAAGGCCCGAAAGAGGGGCCGTGAATGGTGTGAATGATCACCGGCACGCTCGCTCTCGCGGCGGCCATGCGGCCAAGAACGCCCGCCTTGCCGCTGTGCGTGTGCACAATGTGCGGTTTCGCCGCGTGGAGCATCCGGGTCAATTTGCGAAAAGACGCGATGTCCAGCCACGGTCGCACGGGTCTCACCAGCTCGGGTAGGATTTTCAGCGTTCGAGGGTGGGAGTCGAAAGAGGATTCCAGTGTTCCTTCGGGTCCGAGACTTGGCCCGGAGATCAGGTCCACCTCGAGACCCGGCTTCTGCATAAGACCCAGGACGGAAGAAACGGTGTTTTCCTGGGCTCCCCCGACGATCAGGCGTGTGATAATGTGAGTGACGCGCATGGGGCAGCTATGGCCGCCCCCGCTTCAACTCTTTAACACGGTTGCGAACGAATTCGGCCTCGGCAGTGTTTGTGGGGGCATTGGCGAGGTAAAGGTTGTATTGGCGCAATGCGGTGTTCGTGTCCTTCTTCCGATAGGCGATTTCGGCCAGGCCGTAATAGAGCTTGAAGGCTGTGGGGAATGATTTCTGAAGCGTTTCGTAATCGCGTTCGGCGTCCCGGAGATTGTCGCTTTGGAGATAAGCGACTGCACGGTTAAAGAGGGCGGATTGATAAAGCTCGGAAGTGGTGTTGGTTTCGATATCCAGGGCGCGGGTCAATGGAGGGATCGCCTGGGCATACTGTTTTGTTTGCAGTAGCGCAAAACCCTTGTTCACGAGTGCCGGGCAAAGGTTTGGATCGATCTTGAGCTGTCGTTCGATTAGTTCCAGCGCGTTGGTGTACTGACTGTAAGTCATGAAGAGCTGCACTGCCGATGCGAGGATTTCCTCGTTCTGCGGGTTTCTGCCGAGGGCGGCTTGAACCGTTTGAGCCGCTCTCCCGGCTTCGCCCCTGGAGAGCAGGGCAGAGCCTTCTATGGTCATCATTTCGAGGTCGTTTGTGCGGCTGAGTCCGACTTTCTCGGCGTTGGTTTTGATCTCGTTCACTATTGCGAGAGCCTGGTCCGGCCAGCGGGTGAGGACATAGACCTGCGCGAGCCAAAGACGGGTCTGCAGGTGTTCGGGAACAAGCTGTCGCACTCGATTGAATTCGTGGGCCGCCTGGCGATAGAGATTGCCTCGCACGTAAACGCGCCCTTGCTCGAAGCAGAAGCGGGGTTCATCAAACGGACCATTCTCATTCATCAACTGGTCCCATGAGCGGTAACGCCCGAAGAGGTCCTCCACATCTTCGGTGAAAGGATCCGGCATGGTTTTGCCCGCCTGGTGTTGCTTGCTGTAATCGAGGTTGATGCTGGAGACGAGATTATCCGGGTTCAATTCGAGGGCCTTTTCGAGATGCTTTTGCCCGGTGGCCCAGTCGTTCGCTTTCTGCATGGTCACGCCCCAATTGTTCCGCGCGCGCGAGTAATAGGAGCCGATGACCATGAGATCCCGTGGAGCCTGTTTTTTCAGCCTTGCTTTAACCATAAGGCGCTCGGCAAGGTTTGCAGGTTTCTGGTTCTGTGCAGTCTTCAGTATCTCCAGCAGGCGGCCGACCGCATTTTGGTCTGCTTTGGTCCAGAAGCTTTCGTTGTAGGCAATGGTCTGGGCTGGCAAAGGTGGGGCGAGAAGGCTGTTGGTCTGATGCGAATTGAGTTGATAAGTCATTCCGCGCGGCTCCATCCAGAAGGCCTCGAAGTAATAGCCGAAGCTCGGATGCAGATAGTACACGGAATTACTCTGTGAGAGCTGGTGCAGGATTTGAACTAGCGAGGTGTCGTCCACCTGTCCTCTGTAGCCTTTCGGGACAAAGTTCTTCCAGCGCTGAGGCTGTTTCTTCTCCAAAAAGACGTGGTAATCGGACCATGTCAGGTGTTGTGTCTCAATGAAGAGGTATTTGTCAGCGGTGCCCTTTTCGGTCAGAACGGAGCGCACGAGCGTCAGTTTGCGGGAGTCATCGCTGAGCACGACAGCTCCATCCGGGGGCAAAGCGACCGCGGAGGCCTCGGCGAACTGGCGGATAGGTGTTTGCTTTTTGTTTGGGGGCAGTCCGTTCACGGATTTGATAACTGGCAGGTTTCGGTAGAGAAGAGCGGCGGGGATTATCAAGAGCATGGCCCATGTGATTGCCAGCACGGTTACGTTAATAATTGGGATAGAGGGAAGGCCAGGCCGTGAGCGACTGGTTGGTTTCTCGCCAAAGACAAGGGCAAAATAACCGGCAAGGTAGCCGACTGCGAGGGCCGAGAGGTAATAGAGAGAGAGCAGCGGCGTTCCAAACATCATGTTTCTCGGGCTGAAGGGGGGGTCGAGCATGACCCAGAGGCAGACACCGAAGAGGACTGCATGGAAGAAGTGGAAAATGAGGGTGGCGAGCACCACACCAAGCTTGCTCGGATCGCCGAAGTAAGAGGGCCAGCGGATCGCCATGATCAGCAGCGGCAGCAGGGCGGGCAGTCCGAGAATCCAGAGCGGGCGATCACTGAGGAAAAGGCTGCCCTTGTTGAAGACGATGGCTGACAGCAGCCCCTTCTGTGAGCCGAGGTTGTATTTAAGGGCCTGCCAAAAGGTCACACTGACATTGTTGGTTGCGGCAGCCACTATCGGCAGCAGGAGGTAGAGCAACAGACCCGCGAATCCCCAGAGAGCCATCCGGCCGAGAAATCGGCTTTGAAAGAAACTCAATCCCTTGAGCCAGATCAGGGCCGCGACAAACAATGGAAAGTAACCGATCATGCCCCAGTTGTTGGTCATGCCAATCGCGAAGACGAACATTGCCTTGATGAGCCAGCGTTGCTGCTCGTCAAGTCTGAACTCAAGCAGGCACCGAACGACGTAGGCGAACAACAGCAGGTTCAGCATCTCGCCGGAGGCCGCAGTTGCATTTTCCCAGAACGAAAGCTGCAAGCCGCAGACAAGGACGGCGAAGAGAGGCGGCATCCAGTCCGTGCGGGTTTCCAGCAGTGAGAGCGAGTTCTTCTCGTGCTGCCGCTGGTCTTCCGTGCGGTCATGCGGCAGTATAGCCACGGACCGGGCGAGCAGCCACAAGGTCAGCGTGGCGCAAACCGCGGCGAAGAGGTTGAGAGCAAGCGGGATTCTGGCTTCAGGCAGGAAACGCAACGGATAAGTCAACAGCCAGTAAAGAGGCTCCATCAGGGCCGGTTGCCACGTCCATCCGGTGACCTGCGCGACCTGTGTGAGGGAATTGCTCGCATACGGATGAATGGTGTAGCTGCTGAGCGCCAGCCAGTGATTCAGAGTAACGAGGTAAACAACCAGCGCTGCCGCAGCGAGGACCCAAGGCAGGCGTGCCGGTGTGAAGCGTTGGCTGGGATTGGTTTTCGTTGTTGTCATCCGGGCAAATAAAGATGAATCCATGCTGTGGCCTTTTGCAAGCTGGATTATGGCACGCCGGCGCGAATTGCAGGAAGCCGGGTTCTTCCGGCCCGGCTTCTATTCCTTTAGCTTCGAGTCAATAATGATCGTCACCGGACCATCGTTAACGAGAGACACCTTCATGTCTGCCCCAAACTCGCCGGTGGCAATGACTTTGCCGAGGTCGCGCTCAAGGCAGCGGATGAATTGTTTGTAGAGGGGCACGGCGTTGTCCGGTCCCGCGGAGCGGCTGTAGGATGGGCGATTGCCTTTCCGGGTGCTGGCAAACAGCGTGAATTGGCTGACGAGTAGAATGTCGCCGCCAACCTCCTGCACCGAGCGGTTCATCACGCCCTGGTCATCGTTGAAAATTCGGAGGCGACCGCCTTTTCCGCTCATCCAATCCAACTCCTCCGGCTTCTCGCTAAATTCGAATGCCGCGAGCACGAGGAGCCCTGAGCCGATTGCTCCTTTGACGACACCCCCGATGGCCACAGAGGCACTCGAAACTCTCTGAATCACAACGCGCATCGCGGAGTGAATACAACCGCTTTGCGAGTTAGGCAATCCTCATGACGTGGATTTCAACTCCCGGTGTTGAATTCAGTGCCTGCAAGCTTTTTTCTCGAATGAATATGGACGAGATTACGGGTAGGGCGGGGCAATTGACGTGTGCCTTGACTGGCGTCTTGGAATGGCAGAGTCCGTGCGAGGCGCGGGGTCAGGCAAGGTAAATACCCGGAGGAACTCGGGTTTGTCCTTTCGTCCGCCTCGCTGGTAGTCGCGCCAAAGGCGTTCGGCGACCGATTGCGGATCCATGCGCATTTCATCCGTGAGGTACAAATGCAGGTGTTCCATCAGCCGTATTAATGCCAGGCTGTCCGTTCTGCCACAAAGGTTGAAGAGCCAATCAGAAAAGCGCATGAACTGGCTGAATGCTCCGTTCGGGGAATGCCGCCAGATCAGCGGGGCGGTTTCGACGAAGTTGCCACTATTGGCCAAGAGATCCCAGTATCGAGCGAAGCGCTTCAGGCGCTGAACTTCTGCGAAGTTGAGCAGCTTGTTTTGCAGAATCTCGTAGGGCGGTTCGGGGCTGTAAGCCATTTCCCACTCCGCGTCGTGACGCGAGATCGGGGTGCCTTTCAATCGCTTAAGGATCCCCACCTGGATTTCATGTGGCCCAAGTCCGAGCAAGCGGTCAAAGCTATCCGCAAAGCTCTGCAGGCTTTCTCCAGGCAGTCCCGCGATCAGGTCTGCGTGGATATGTGCCTGGGTGGCTGATCGTAGGAAAGCCATGGTCTTCTCGACCACGGGGTAGCTCTGGCGCCGGCTGATTCTCTCAGCGACAGCGGGATTGAATGTTTGCACGCCTGCTTCGAGCTGAAGAGCGCCTGAAGGGAACTGTTTGAGAACATCCAGCAAACCGGGCGAAAGGTGGTCCGGCACTATCTCGAAATGGAAGAACAGGCCCGGCTTATGGCGCTCGAGCAGGAAGTCCAGGACGGCAAGGCTGCGTTCCGGATGCACATTGAATGTGCGATCTACAAATTTGAGCTGTCGAGCGCCGCGCTCGAGCAGGATCTCCAGCGCGGCCAGCAGTGGGGTCAGGGGAACATGTCGAACGGAGTCATCCAGCGAGGATAAACAAAACTCGCAGGAGAAGGGGCAACCCCGTGATGTCTCCACGTAAATGACGCGGTTCCGGAGGTCGGCTTCTGTGTATAGGTCGTAAGGCAGTTTGAGGGCGCCCAGATCCGGCAAGGGGGGGCGCAATATCTTTCCGGGCGGTGGCGTGCCCGCCAGTATGGCCGAGCAAAGCTCTCCGAAAGCGAGGTCAGCCTCGCCGCAGATAACGCGGTCCGCCCGGCGCGCCACCTCTTGTCCTTCGGTTTCATGGCTCACCTCCGGACCGCCCACGATCACGACAAGACCGGGTCTGACCGTCTTCAGGATTCGGACCAGCGTGGTCGTTGGGGCCGTGTTCCAGATATAAACGCCGAGTCCAACGATTTTGGGCGATTGAGCCAGGATTTTTTCCGCGATATCGGCCGGGCGCGTGTTGATGTCGAACTCGAGGAGCGACGTGTGGGCGCGCAGCACGCCCATGTTGGCCAGCAGGTAGCGCAACCCGAAGCCGCAGTGAATGTACTTCGCGTTGAGAGTCGCCAGGACGATGTCCGCCATAAGGACATGTTAATGCCGCGGGCTCACTTGGCGAATGAAAGTTGTCCGTTACTGGCGGTGACTTTTACATTATCTCCCGGTTTGAACTCGCCGGACAGGAGGCGTGTGGCCAGCGGGTCGAGCAACAGGTCCTGGATGGCCCGTTTGAGGGGCCGTGCGCCGAACTGCGGATCGTACCCTTCCTTCGCGATCAGTCGGCGGACGTCCGGTTCCACACGCAGAGAAAGCTGTTGCTGTGAGAGTCTGTGGGCGAGTTTCTCCAGTTGAATATCCACAATATGCGCGAGTTGCTTCTCGTCGAGGCTGTGGAAGATGATGATATCGTCCACCCGGTTGAGGAACTCCGGACGGAAATGAGCTTTGAGTTCGGCGCGCACGGTGCGTTCCATCTCCTGCCGGTCTCTGAGCGACATTCTTCCGGTGTTGTAGAACTCCTGTATGACGGGCGAGCCAATGTTGCTCGTCATAATGATGATGGTGTTCTTGAAATCCACCGTCCGGCCCTGGCCGTCCGTCAACCGGCCATCATCGAGCACCTGCAGCAGGATATTAAAAACATCATGGTGGGCCTTTTCGATTTCGTCGAACAGGACGACGCTGTAGGGGCGGCGGCGGACCGCTTCGCTGAGTTGGCCGCCCTCCTCGAATCCGACGTAGCCCGGGGGCGCCCCGACCAGGCGGGCAACCGTGTGTTTTTCCATGTATTCGCTCATGTCGATTCGAACCATGGCGTTGTCGTCATCGAACAGGAACTCGGCCAGGGCGCGGGCTGTCTCGGTCTTGCCGACGCCGGTAGGCCCCATAAAAATAAATGAACCTATGGGGCGATTGGGATCCTGAAGGCCGCTCCGGGAGCGGCGGACGGCGTTGGCGACGGCGCGCACGGCCTCTTCCTGACCGACCACGCGTTTCTGGAGGCGATCCTCCATCTGCACGAGCTTTTCGCGCTCGCTCTCAAGCATGCGCGAAACCGGGATGCCCGTCCATGAAGCCACAACCTGGGCAATGTCTTCCTCGGTGACTTCCTGGTGCAGGAGGCGATCTCCTTCGGGTTTTTCGTGCATCGCTGCTTCGGCTGCGGCGAGCTTTTTCTGCAGCTCGGGCAGCCTGCCGTACTGGATATGGGCGGCAGCATTGAGGTCTCCGCGCCGGCGGGCCTGTTCCAGCTCGATTTTTGCCTGTTCAATCTGACTGTTGATGATTCCGACGGCGTTGATCGCGGCTTTCTCGTTTTGCCATTGGGCTTTCAGCATGCCTGCCTTTTCCTTGAGGTTCGCAAGCTCCTCCTCGACTTTTTTGAGACGGTCGCGTGAAGCGGGATCCTTCTCATTCTTCAGGGCGTTCTTCTCGACCTCGAGATGCAGGGTCTGACGTTCGAGTTGGTCAATTTCTATCGGCATCGAGTCCAGCTCCATTCGCAGTCTCGACGCGGCCTCATCCACGAGGTCAATCGCCTTGTCGGGCAGGAACCGATCTGTAATGTAACGGTGTGAGAGGGTCGCTGCGGCGACGAGCGCGGGATCCTGGATAGGGACGTTGTGGTGGGATTGGTATCGTTCTTTAAGGCCGCGCAGAATGGCGATAGCGGCTTCAACGCTGGGCTCGGCGACCATGACCGGCTGAAACCTGCGTTCGAGAGCAGGGTCTTTTTCGATGTGTTTGCGGTATTCGTCCAGCGTTGTCGCTCCAATGGCGCGCAGTTCGCCGCGTGCGAGTTGCGGTTTCATGATGTTCGCGGCGTCGGTCGCACCCTCAGCGGCGCCGGCGCCTACAAGGGTATGAAGCTCATCAATGAAAAGAATGATCTGCCCCTCGCTTGCGACGACTTCCTTGAGGAATGCCTTGAGACGGTCTTCAAATTCGCCGCGGTATTTTGCCCCGGCAATCATGGCGCTGAGGTCCATGGCTACGAGGCGCTTGTTCTTGAGCGTCTCCGGAACATCCCCGCTGACAATTCGTCGCGCCAAGCCCTCGGCAATGGCGGTTTTGCCTACTCCGGGCTCGCCGATCAGCACGGGGTTGTTCTTGGTGCGGCGCGTCAGGACTTGCATGACGCGTCGGATTTCCTCGTCGCGGCCCACCACAGGGTCGATCTTCTCCTGGCGGGCCAGGGCGGTGAGATCGCGGCCATACTTTTCGAGCGACTGAAATTTATCCTCGGGATTCTGGTCCGTAACCCGCTGGTTCCCGCGCAGTCCGGCGAGCGCCCTGAGCACGGCGTTTCTGTTTAGACCGTGTGACTGAAAAATGCGGGAAAGGGAGCTGCTGCCGCAATCCATCAGCCCCAGGAGAAGATGTTCGGTGCTGATGTAATCGTCGTTGAGTTTTGCAGCCTCCTGCCAAATACCGACCGGGAAACAGCGTATCAAAGAATGCAGATCATACGGAGCGCTTGCGGCGAATACAACGCAACGATCTCCAATACCGACTTACAAATCAACCTGGCTCTGGGATTCGGAACGATCGAAAAACCGG
>ERZ1645192.2164-NODE-2164-length-16362-cov-5.348869_pt1 | contig 16362 bp, 10 predicted proteins | sample MGYA00575354_ERZ1645192 | MGnify/ENA primary metagenome ERZ1645192 (study PRJEB40844, sample SAMN11349763) | freshwater sediment metagenome | isolation source: river sediment | host: Sediment | place: India: Faizupur Khadar , New Delhi | collected 2017-02-21 ... | reverse complement strand
ATTTATAATTAGTATGTGCAAAGATATACGTTTTTTTTACATGAAATACATGTGTATTTTTATTCACTTATAATAATACTATTCAATATTGAATATTTTCTTGTATCTTTGCATAAACGATTGCATCACATTTAAAATAAAATAAAATAAAAGATTAACAAATAACTATGTATAATTTTTCTTTTAAAAATCCCACAAAACTTATCTTTGGAAAAGGTAGTATTACACAATTACAAAAAGAAATTCCGATTGACAAAAAAATATTAATAACCTTTGGAGGAGGAAGTGTCAAAACAAATGGAGTATATCAACAAGTAATTGATGCTCTTAAAAATCATACCTGTTTTGAATTTTGGGGTATTGAGCCCAATCCAACCTACGAAACACTGATGGAGGCAGTAAATCAAGCACGAGCCAATAATATTGATTTTCTTTTAGCTGTTGGTGGCGGGTCGGTTTTAGACGGAACAAAATTTATTGCCTCAGCCATTCCTTATGAGAATGACCCATGGGAAATAGTAATTGACGATCGTAAAATTAAAAAGACTATTCCATTAGCTTCAGTGTTAACATTACCTGCAACAGGTTCGGAAATGAATGGAGGGGCTGTTATATCCAGAAAAACAACTTTGGAAAAATATGCTTTCCATCATCCCCTAATCTATCCTGTTTTTTCAATATTAGATCCTGAAACTTGTTATTCATTACCGAAACATCAAATAGCAGCCGGCATAGCAGATACATTCATACATATTATGGAACAATATCTTACAAAAACAAAACAATCCATGGTAATGGATAGATTCGCGGAAGGCTTATTGATTACCCTTATTGAATTAGCGCCGAGATTAATGAAAAATCATCAAGACTATGAAAGCATGTCCAACTTTATGCTGACAGCCACCATGGGATTAAATGGCTTTCTAGGAATGGGAGTAAAACAAGATTGGGCAACACATATGATAGGTCATGAAATTACTGCATTGAGCGGCTTGACACACGGTTGTAGTTTAGCTGTTGTTTTCCCTGCTCTTATGCAGATTATGCGCGATGAAAAGAAAGATAAATTACTACAATATGCCAAAAGAGTTTGGCTTATCTCTGATGAAAATGAAAATCTTATAATATCTGAAGTCATTGCTAAAACAGAAGCTTTTTTCCACACATTGGGAATCAAAACCAAACTACATGAATATGGTATAGAAGAAAATATTATTAATGAAATCGTTAAGCGTTTTCGGGAAAGAAACACCATACTCGGAGAAAATAAAAGCGTTACTCCTGAAAAAGTATTGGAAATATTAACATTATGCAAATAACATTCTTAGGAACCGGAACATCACAGGGAGTCCCTGTTATCGCTTGCCAATGTAAAGTATGCCAATCGGAAAATCCAAAAGATAAACGGTTACGTTCTTCTATCTTAGTGAAACACGAAAATAAAACATTTGTTATTGATACAGGTCCTGATTTTCGACAACAAATGCTACGGGAAAAAGTATATCACCTTGATTTCGTATTACTAACACACGAACATAAAGATCATACAGCCGGCTTAGACGATATACGTGCTTTTAATTTTTCACAACAGGAAACAATGAATGTATATGCAAATAAACGTACATGCAATGCCATTCGCACTGAATTTTCGTATGCCTTCGATGAATGTAAATATCCGGGAGTTCCTGAAATTAAATTACACGAAATAAACAATCGAAGCTTTAATGCACAAGGAATTTCTATACAGCCAATACATATTATCCATTTTAAATTACCGGTTATCGGTTTTCGCATTGATAAAATGGCGTATATTACAGATGCCAGCTTTATTTGCGAAACCGAGATGGCAAAACTTTATAATTTGGACTTGCTTGTCATCAATGCATTAGGAATAAAGCACCATTATTCTCATTTTAATTTAGAAGAAGCGATGGTAATTGTTAAACAATTACAACCGAAACAAGCATATTTCACTCACATCAGCCATGTTATGGGTCTTGACGATGAAGTAAACAAAACACTACCACCTTCGATTCAATTAGCCCACGATGGCTTGAAAATAGAAATATAATACGCTGTTATTCTTTTACAAATTGTTTACTTGCAATTTGTTTTCCTTTTACATATAAATTAATAAAATAGGAACCTTTTGCTAAAGCAGAAATATCTATAGTAACATGATCGCTGTTAACAAGCTTGTTTTCTACTTCTTTTCCCGAATTATCATAAATTACCAATTTTCCATCCTGTAATTCATTAAATTGTATGTTTAATTTATCTGCTACAGGATTGGGAAAAATGAAAATTTCTTTTTCGGAAAATAACAATTGTTTTATCCCTTGTTCATATCCAAAAGCCACATCATCAATCATCAAAGTGCTTCCATCTTGACCTTTACATTGCATTAAAGTTTCTATGTTTGTAAAATCATATCCCGCACTTGCAGCAAAAATTACGACAACAGAATCAGGCGTTTGTTGAGAGGTATAGGTTATTGGAATATTAAATGAAGTCCAAGTGTTAACGTTATTATAAATCAACATTTTACCTCCGCCTATTTTTGCGCCTCCTTTTTTCAAAAACACTTCAATAGCAGCCGAATCTCCATTTACCAATGTTGATTGAAACCATCCCGTAAATTGCAATGGACGGTAAGTAAATGGTTTGCCTAAAATACAATCTAAATTAGTAAAATCAATGTAAAGAGTCCCTGCAGCTCCCGGCAAAAACAAATCTTCACCGAATGTCATGGTATTAGAGATTAATTTTAAAGCATAATTTCCATCTATGGCATTGCTTTCTCTAAATGCCGTTAATGGAGCATCTCCCTGATCTCCACTCAATTCATGTAATTGATTTAAGGTTGATAAAAAATACGCATCCTTAAAATCCCAATAATCACTTTTACCAGGGGTTGGATTAGTGAAATATTCCCAATTATTTTCAAAACTTCCATCCGGAAAGTTTTGTGCTTTCATGTTATAATTTTCAAAACATAAAGCCAGCATGATTAAAATTGTTACTTTTTTCATCTTGTACAAATTTTATATTTTTATTATATAGTTATGCATCATTTTTTCTTTTAGGGAAGAACGGTTCACCTTCGGTAAACTTATATACCAGCTGTAAAGTAGTTATACGCGGTGGTTCCGGACACATCGGTCGTAAAGAATACTCTTTATTAAACAAATTACTTACGATAACGGAGAACTTTACATTTGAAATTTCGACACCTGCTCGTAAGCCGAACACCCACGTACCTTTATCATGTGTTTGTCTATAGGTTTCTAAACCATCAAATGGAAAAGGATAAGCAGAATTTCTAACATTACGAGGAGCTATGGAAGAATACCTGTCTAATTCGTAAAAAAACTTATCCACATTTTTCATTAAACTGTAGAACTGGGAGGAAAAACCAACAGTAAACATATCATAAATTATAAAATCCAGGTCGGCTTTTAAAATATGTTCTATTCGGTATTTCATGATTCGACCGCTTGTATCACTGGAAGTGTTATTATAGGTATATGCTTTTGTTGCTGTTTCGGTAAATACAAAACCGGTATCCAAGACTTTCGGATTGGTATAGGCATAATTAAACAATAATGTATACTTCACTTGTTTTCCCATTTTACCTTCGCCCCCTATACTTAAATCAACACCTGCTATACGTGCCGGTCCTGTATTGAAAAATTTAAACCCATATCGTTTTAATGGATTCAATTCCTGTTCTCTAGTCAACCAAGGACCCAGGAAAAATTCAACATAATTATTATAGCGTTGATAATAGCCGGCAACATCTATAAATCCCTTAAAATTAAGCAATTTAAACATTTGTTGAACTCCAATCTCCACATTCCAACTTGTTTCTGATTTTAGATTGGGATTAGGATAAAAACCATAATTGCCAACTTTTGTTGTGAGATAGCGTTCTCCAATACTGGGAAAACGATATCCCATCCCAAAAGAAGCACGTATAAAGGTAAACGTTTCTACTATATTGTAATTGATACCGGCTCTAAAGACAGGTTTGGCTTCTACATAATTCCCGGTAGAAGTATCGTTCATAAAATAACCAAAATCTTCAAAAATCTGATAATATTCATAACGACCTCCACCCAATAAAATTAAATTTTGTTTTTTCAAAAAGCGTTTTTCTAATTGCACATAACATGCAGCATTAGCAGCATATTTAGGTTTTAATATCGAATTAGTATCTCTTACTCCTGAAAACACATTTCCGGTAGAACGTGCAAACTGCCCTACTAAACCCGTAAATAATTGCAGATTTCCTATTTTTTTTAAATTTTTAGCAAACTGATAATCGAGGTAATACATTTCCGACTTACTATCCTGATTGTTGGTAGCCCAATTATCACTATACATTAATCTTGCTTTAAGAGAATGCGAGCCTTCTTTTTTAGTAAAATATTTGAAATAAGGATCCACAAAAAACATAAAATCTCGGATATCCGTTAAAGAACCCGGATATGTTCTATACATTCCGCTATCAGCATCTAACCAAAAATGCGTCATAGTATGCGTAGAATACAACACATTCCCATTAATCCCGGCAAAAACACCCTCTTTTTTAAAACGATAACGGGTGCCAAAATTGAAACGCATTCTTTCTTCTTTCACTATTTTCTCATAGCTGCTCGGATTTCGCAAGGTAGAATCTACAGAAAGTTCCTGCCCTACAAAACCATCATCTTTTGCATATTCTGCACTTAAGACCAAATCCAATTTTTTAATTTTTCGTGCATGAGAAATATTAGCACCATAAGTTAATGGTATGGTTCCTACGGGCCAACTGCAGCGATATTCTGCTTCAGGACGACTATAAAATCCATTGTATAACACTATTTTTGTTTGTGGTTTCCCTTTCGGATATGCTGTTCTTACATTAATAGCTCCTGTGATAGCCGATGAACCATATAAAACAGATGCAGCACCTTTTAATACTTCTATTTGTTCCACATTTTCCATGGGAATAAGATTCCAAGCAGGACGACCTGCATCTACTCTCATTACAGGCATTTCATCCATCATTATCATCACTCGGCTGCCCATACCTGAACTGAATCCACTGCCACCCCGCATCTGAGGTTCATTATCTACTACAATTAAACCCCCAACCTGATCAAACGCATTATCTAAGGTTGTTATATTTGTTTGTTCCAGTTTTCGTTGACTAACATATGCTACCGAAGAGACAGATTCATCCTTTTTCATTTCATACCTCTTTTGCGTAACTTTTACTTCTTGCAACAATGTGTTATCTAATTCCATATAGATATCTAATGTTATCACCTTAGCTCCTTTGAAGGATATGTGTTTAATTTGAGTCTGATATCCTAAATACAAGAACTTAACTTCACATTCTAATGAATTAATTTCTAAATAATAGTGCCCGTTATTATCTGAGACTGTGCCTTTATTCTTCTCACAATCAGGAACTATGTTGGTCAAAGGCAAGGTTAACTCTTTTTCATCCGCATCATAAATAGTTCCTTTAAGTATAAAAGGTTGTGCTGAGAGAAAAATTGGAATAAAAAATAAACAAATAACGATAAATTGTTTGTATCTTTCAGCCAACATATTGATAATATATAACATAAATTTGTTCAGTCTATAAATATTCTAGTATTTAATAAATTTAAAAAATTTAACGGTTTCTACCCCTTGATTCACTTTCATAATATATACTCCTTTTGAAAGAGCAGAAACATCTATCGGCATATTTACTTCATTCATTGGCTGCGTTTTGATTAGTTTTCCACACAAATCGTAAATAAAAACATTATCTATATGAATTTCTGAATCAGGAAACAAAAATTGAACACAACTATTTGTTGGATTGGGATATAAAATAAAATTATCGGCAGTGGATAAAACTTCCGTTACTTTCACACCGGAAGTAAAATTAATGCAATAGGATAAAACTGTTTCACCATCTTCTGCAAGCACATTAATGATGCTTTGTCCGGGCATGTCCGTAAATGGAATAATATCATAACTGGCATTGGAATCTTCCAATTCAACACCTATCGTAGGCATTCTCTCATAATTATACACATATTGATAGGTGTAGGTGTCGGGATTAAAATCCGGAATAAGATCATCATCTATGCTAATGTTTTTTATTTTTGCATTGTTAGCTAATAAGGTTTTTGAAATATAATGATTGATGATATATGTTCTTTGACTATTACCATCTTCTGCAGTAACAGTAATAATAGTTTTAGCACTGTCAATATTGTGATTAGGACCCAAGAGTGTATCAATATGCACTTGAGCTGTACTTGATTCGGGGATAATGGTCAATGTCGGCATTAAATCAGGATTAGTACCTAATTGATAATAACGATCATATTCCAATTGTGAAGTATTGAATGCTGCAATCGTTTTATCATTGACTTTAATCTTATGCAACCAGGCGCTATAAACAAACTCAATATCATCAACTGAAAGGGAATCACCTACTTCGCCGGAAGCAGGAATTGAATTATTTGTCAATGTAATGAGTATATAATTTCTTTCTGAAGTGCCATCCTTAACGAAGGCTATTCTTTTTTGTATCCAAGTTGCTGTTCCTGCTGAACTTCCCGTACGATTACATTCCAATGTGGCTTTAGAGGCGTATGCGCTTTTGATATTTATATCATTAGGGTCTTTAAAATCAGTATCACCATGTATGTACGTTGCAATTCTTGCTTTGCTTGAACTATCTGCCGCATAATATTTAATCCAAATATATAAAGAATCGGGATTCGCTGTAAAAATTTGACAATGTTCCGCTTTTGCCCTATTTGTAAAATTATAATTATCAGGACTGGATGTAGATATACTCCCCAAATTGATTTGACCTAAAGTCATATTACCATTGGCAATAACACCCATAATACTATTAGAATATAAAGTGAGATAATAATTACCGGTACTCCCGGATCTTCCTCCATCAACACGATAATGATGTGGTTTCATCGCCATGATACAGCCAATAGGAAGTAAACATTTTGCTGTTTGAAAAGAATTCCAATTGCTTGGTTCAGATTGCACATGTGAACTGTCCCATGTTTCAAAATCAGCATTCGGAAGTTGATATGTCTGTGCTGAAAGAATGGAAATATAGCATGAAGATAGTGTAATCAAAATATATAAAAATATTTTTTTCATTCTAAAAAATAAAACTTCTTTGACCATATTTTTTGAGGTGCAAAAGTACACAAATATTTGTATTGTTATTTTTTTAAATATAAAAAGACAATATTCATAACGAATAATGTCTTTTTATACTTATAATCAATTAAATTGTTAATATTTGATCAGTTTAACGCTTTTAAGCATTTTATTTCCCTGATTAATTTTCAAAATATACATTCCGTTTGAAAAGGAACTTATATCAATCACCATTGATCCATTATTAGTATACTCTGATTTAATTTTCTTCCCGAATAAATCATATAATTGAGCTTCTATTATGGTAGCTGATTCACTCTCTACTTGTATTTTAACTATATCTCGTGAAGGATTTGGATAAATCAGAATCTTTTCATCTTCATTCATCACTTCAATACTATTTGCGAAAACAAAGTTCACCCGATAGGTACGTGCATTAATACCATCCTCAGCTACGACATCGATAACGGTTTGCCCCGGCAAAGCTTGTGTCGGTGTAATAAGGTGAGTAGCGTTACTATCTTCGCTTTCAACCGTTACCACAGGAATTCCTTGATAGTCTATTGGCAATTCATATTTATAATTATGTACTTCCGGATCAAAGTTGGTGATTGCTACTCCATCTACTTTAATAAATTTAAGTCTTGCATCATTGTTCAAAGCTAGGGTAAAGACTACTTCATAGATAAGTGAATCCTTAGCATTTACTGCTACAACGACAATACGAGCGGTATCGCTGACTGAAGTCGGCTGCTCAATCCGTACACTAGCTCTGCTATCTTCGGGTGTTGCAGTAATTACCGGCACATCAGTAGTACCATAAGGCAATACTTGGGTATAGATTAAATTTTCCTTTTGAAAATCAGAAATTAATATATCATTGACATTTAATTCCGACAAATAAGCATTATCACCGGCTTCGATAGAGAAATGTATCAGATAAGTCATCGTAATGTTTGTATCTCCTGCTTTGACACGAATGATGGCAGTTTCAGGAAATGCAGTTATTTGAGTTATTTCAAACTGAGCATCGATTTCTTTAGCTATTGCTTCTACAACAGGCATTTGGCTACGACCATATGCATATTCAATAAAATATTCTAAAGTATCAGGATGAAAATCAGGCAAACTCACACTATCCACCAATAAATCTATTAAATGTGCATCTGTTGAGAGTGCTACTTCAAAATTAACGGTATACGTCTTCATATGAAGCATATCCCAACCGGTAATAATTAAACTTGCTTGACCATTCGGATTTATTGCCGGAATAGTATCTACACTGCATCGACTATCAAGCAAACTATAATTTAACTGAGGAACATCGGTAGTACCAATTGGCAACATCACATGGTATACGGTATCTGCAGGATTAAAATTTGCAATCGTATAGTTAACACCTCCTAAATCATATGACAAAGTTTGTAAATCAACATTAGAGCCTTGTACAAATTGAATGGTATAGGTTCTGCTATGGATTCCATCTTCAGCAATAACTTGAACTTGTGCCTGTCCAAAATATGAACCTGCCTGTGTAAACTGAAGCGTTGATAGATTCCAGGATGCAATAGCACTTACAACAGGATTAGCAGATGTTTGCCATGGCAAAATGACTGTATAAGACAAACTATCTTTATTGAAGTTTGCCATAGGTATACCATTTATCTTGATAGTATCTAAAGCTACATTATCGGAAAGTAAGCGATGAAAAATGAGTGTATACAAATTACTATCTATCATATTTTCCGCAATTACTTTAATGATTGCTGTATCATTAACATGTAAAGGGTAACGAATAATTTGTGCCTGGGCTCTGGAATCTGTTAAGCTATATTGAATGCTATCAGGAACATTGACTGTTTCTGCTTTTAAATCGATGGTATAAATAAATACATTGGAAGCAAAATCATGAACAATTGAATCATTAGTAACCAATTTATAAGCTATATTTGTTAAAGTAGCCACCGGAGACAACTGTCTTGTAAAATGAACAACATAGGTTAAGGTATGAACACTATCCTCCGCTAAAACAGTTATAATCGCCGAATCATTTACTGTAAGAGCTTGTTGAATGCTAATATGAGCTGCTCCCGATTGAGGTACTACTGATACTATGGGCGGAATTATACTGTCATAATGCAGTATTACATGATAATAGGTAGTATCTGCATGGAATGTTGCCATTGCATTTCCATTTACCGAAATAGACGAAAGTTTTGCATTGGTTGATATTTCCACTTCAAAGAAAACATAATAGGTCTTGAAAACAGTATCACTGGCAGAAGTAACTACTATTATTCCCGTATCATTCGGCGAAATAGGTTGTGTTACCGCAACACTCGCATCTGCATCTGCTTTTTGCAATGTTACTACCGGTGTAATGGAAGTTTGTGAAGGCAATAACACATGGTATACCAAAGTATCTTTATGGAAAGTTGAAATAGCATATGGCACACTATTAAGCGTATATCCTAAATCCAATAAATCAGCATTGTTCGAGAGCTTAACAGTTAAATATATCTTATATATTTTGCTTATAGTAGTATCTTCCGCTTTCACTGTAATAGTTACTATTCCGGGTATTGCACCGGGATAGCTGATACTATATCTGGCAGCAGTATCAGCAGTTATAGCCGTAACAATAGGCATAATCGCTGAATCCAACGCAACATAATAATTCAACACTGAAGCATTGAATCCATTAATCAAAGTATCATTCAACTTTAATGAGCTTAAATTGGCATTGGTATCCAACATTACTTTAAATACTACGCTATACAATTGTGTACTTACTCCATTTTCTGCCGTAATGAATATGAAAGCCGTATCATTGGGAGAACTTGGATTGGTAATGGAAACCGATGCATTTGTATCTTGAGCTACTGCATATATTGTCGGTGTAATCATTGTTTTAGGTGGCAAAACGACAGTATAATTATACACAGTATCTACAAAGCTATGTACAAAAGTTCGGATGCTATTTAATTGATAGGCTAAACTATCTAATCTCGCATTGTGATTTTTTGCTACCGTAAAATTAATAATATAGGTCTTAGTATAATTAGTATCTTCAGCTGTTATTTTTACGCTGGCCGTACCGGGTAAGACAGAAGGATTACTTATTGATGTCTGTGCCGTAGCCCAAGCCGGACCTGCTGTTACATTCACCGAAGAAGTACCATACGGTAATTCCACATTATAATTTAATGTATCAGCATGAAAACTACTCAAAATTACCCCATTGTACTTAATCCAACTTGCTGAAGCATTCGTAGATAAAGCTACCGTAAAAGAAATGGTATAGGTTCTGCTGGTAGTCCCGTCTTCTGCAGTAACAACGATTGTAGTTGTACCCGGAAGCACAGATGCTGCTGTAATAGAAGGAGTTAATCCTTTCCACTGTGTAATTGCAGTTACATGAGGAACAATACTTGTTCCCGGAACTAATATAACATGATAATTCAATGTATCCGGATGGAAGCCCGGCACCTGAAAACCATTATATTTTAAACTGTCTAATTTAGCATTACTTGATAATTGCACACTAAAATTAACTATATAGCTTGCCGTATCTCCATTTTCCGAACGTACTTTAATAACAGCTTGTCCATTCGGAGATGTAGCTTGTACGATACTGATTACCCTTGCTCCTGTATCAGAAGTAATGGCATAATTAATAATTGGTACAGCAACTGTACCCGGAGGAAAGGATATAGCATAGGTTTTTTGACTACTTACAAATCCCGGAATTAAAACAGTATCCGTTCCGCTTAAGGTATATCCAAGAGAAGAAAGGGTACTGTCGGATGACTTCCAAATAGAATAATTAATAGTATAGACTTTTTGTGTTACTCCATCTTCTGCAACTACGGTTATCACTGAACGAGCACTGTCAATACCATTGTTTTTTCCCGGATACGTTATAAGAGTATCGCTAACATCAGTAACTTCGGTTGTATATGTTACTGTAGGGAAAACACTTGGGTTGGTTCCTCTCGGATATTGAATATTATAATTAAAAGTTCCAATATTAAAACCGCTAATTGTTGTTGAGTTTAATTTTATATCAGTTATCCAGGCACTGTAAATAAGTTCAATATCATCAATAGACAGTGAATCTCCTGAACTCCCACCTCCCGGAATGGAATTATTTGTAAATGTCAATAAAAAATAATTGCGTGTTGAACTTCCGGTATATTGGAAAGGAACTTTTTGTTGTACCCACGTACAAGCTCCTGCTGTAGAACCGGTCCTTGTAAATTGTGATTCTGCTTTTGCTGCATAAGCGGTTGCCGTATTTAAATCATTAGGGTCTTTAAAATCAGTATTACCATGAATAATAGCACTAATTCTGGCTTGACTCGATGCACTCGCCGCCCAAAACTTTGTCCAAACATAAATTGAATCCGGTGTTGCACTAAAAACTTGACTAAATAAAGTATCACTCCTTTTTGTGTAATTAAAATTACTTGAACTTGATGCAGTTGTACTGCCAACTCTAATTTGACCTAAGGTCATATTACCATTGGCAACAACACCCACGAGTGTTGTTGAATAAATTGTGAGGTAATAACTACCATTCCCTCCTGTTCTTTTACCTGAAACTTTCCAGTGATGAGGAGTCTTCGCTGAAGGGCATGCAATTGCACCCATTATGCCTCCAATGGTACAATCTGCTGTTGCAAAAGAATTAAAATTTACCGGTTCTGCATTGTTTGCAGTTCCACTCCAGGTTTCAAAACCTGAATTGGGCAATTGATACGGTTGGGCTTGTGTTTGTAAAGTAAATCCAATTACACTAATTAAGACAATAATTAAACTTCCTAATTTTCTCATTTTTTGAATATTTTTTTATTATTATGATTTTTATATGTTTATTTTCGGCTGCAAAAGTATAAAAATATCAATACGAGTAATAAAAAAAATATTTCCTTGAATTTTAAGCTCCTAACTACTTAATTTTAAATAATTACACATTTTCAATGCTCAATTTTAGCATCATTAACGCTTTTTTTAAAAAGAATATAGTTTACATGCAAAACCTATAAATATAAAAAAATATTGAGCGTATGAATCAAATTTTATTACCTTTGCATGTTTACAAAACATCATATTATACTGGACGTATATAATTGAAAATTATTTAAATATATTAAGGAATAAACCATGGTAACAGAGAACACAAATGAAAACAACATCAAACCTACTTTACATTTTATAGAAGCCATTATAGAGGAAGATTTAAAAAACGGAAAAAATAACAAGCAAATACACACCCGTTTTCCACCGGAACCCAATGGCTATCTCCATATAGGTCATGCTAAATCCATCTGCTTAAATTTCGGTTTAGCAAAAAAATACAATGGAAAAACAAATCTACGTTTTGATGATACCAATCCGACCAAAGAAGATGTAGAATATGTAGATTCTATCAAAGAAGATATTCAATGGTTAGGTTTTCAATGGGATAAAGAATTTTATGCCTCCGATTATTTCGAGCAATTATACTCATGGGCTATACAATTAATTAATGATGGCAAAGCTTATGTCGATGATTTATCTCAAGAAGAAATCAGTAAAAACCGTGGTGTTCCTACTTCTCCCGGCAAAGAAAGTCCCTATCGTAACCGTAGTATAGAAGAAAATCTTGAATTATTTCAACGCATGCGTCTGGGAGAATTTTCCGACGGAAGCCGTGTGTTACGAGCAAAAATCGATATGACTTCTCCCAATATGCATATGCGTGACCCGATTATGTATCGCATTCTTCACACCGAGCATCATCGAACGGGAAACACATGGTGCATTTATCCGATGTACGATTACGCTCACGGTCAAAGCGATTCCATTGAAGGCATCACCCACTCTATTTGTACCCTCGAGTTCGAAGTGCATCGTCCGCTCTACGATTGGTTTTGCGAAGCCTTAAAAATTCACCATCCGCAACAAATCGAATTTGCTCGCCTGAACATTAATTATACAGTTATGAGCAAACGTAAACTTTTACAACTTGTACAAGAAAAACACGTCATGGGATGGGATGACCCCCGTATGCCGACTATTTGCGGATTGCGTCGTCGCGGGTATACTCCCGAATCCATTCGCAATTTTGCCGACACTATTGGTGTTGCTAAAAGAGAAAATATAATTGACATTTCATTACTCGAATTCTGTGTACGCGAAGATTTAAATAAAAAAGCACTACGTACCATGGCGGTTTTAGATCCTGTTAAACTTATTATTGATAATTATCCCGGCGGTAAAGAAGAGTCTATGACTGCCGTAAACAATCCCGAAAATCCGGACGACGGCATGCGCGATGTGCCTTTTGCACGTGAATTATGGATAGAAAAAACCGATTTTTTGGAAGATGCTCCTAAAAACTTTTTCCGTTTAACCATTGGCAGAGAAGTTCGTTTGAAATATGCCTACATTATTAAATGCGAAAGCGTTGATAAAGATGATAATGGAAATATTATTGCTATTCATTGTACTTATGATCCCCTAACACGCAGCGGTATGCCCGAAAGCAACCGTAAAGTGAAAAGTACCATTCACTGGGTGTCTGTAAAACATGCCAAAACTGCTGAAGTGCGTCTTTTCGACCGTTTATTCAATGTTCCAGAACCCGACGAAGTGGAAGAAGGTAAAACATTTTTAGACAATCTGAATCCCGATTCTTTACACATCGTGAACGCCTATGTAGAACCAAAATTTATTCGTACCGAAAAACTTTCTCACTACCAATTTGAGCGTCTCGGTTATTTTTGTATCGATAAAGAATCAACCGTCGATAATTTGATTTTTAACAGAACGGTTACACTAAAAGATACATGGGCTAAGATAAATAATATTTAATCTCTATAGTCCAATTAACTATTTTTAAATAAACTAAAAATTTTCTTTTCACTTCATAACATTCAGGAGTAAAAACCACACTTGTTCTATTGAACGTAAAACTCTATTATTGTTATCAAAGTGAAGAATCCCTAAGGTTTAACAAATATTAATGATATTATTTATTTAAGCAATATAATATTTATATTATTTTAAATAACACTCATTTAATCTTAATTACTGGTATTTACTATTATTCATTAAAAAAATATTCTATCTTTGTAAAAAAATATTCTATCTTTGTAAAAAAATATTCTATCTTTGTAAAAAAATATATTATGAAGTATTATAGAATATTAATTGGAATTTGTATTTTAATCAGTTTTGTGATTTTTTTATCTGGATGTAAAAAAGAATCAATTAAAAATCCAAAAGCAATAAATAATCATTTAATCACTCAAAAGTCATTAGATGAAATAACACCGGGAATTTTATTTACTGATGATGATGGTATGTTAGTTTGGATTGATCCAGAGTTGTGTAATTCTATACCTCCAGGTTGGGGACAACCTAGATTAGGAGACCTTGAACTTTATGGAACTTATTATACAGATGACGAAGGTTATGCTCATGTTGTATGTGTTCCCTCTACTAATCCAAATTGTGGCTATGTTTATGAGCCTAGTGAATCTGGCAATCCATTAGACCCAATCGGACTTGGTGATGAAATAATTGGACTTTATGTTGATCCGGAAGCAAATTAACAAATTAATTAAATTTAAAAAATAATGTTTTATAAAATTATTTTTTATTTTGTTGTATTAATTTTAATGAATTCAAATTGTTCTGAAAATAATGTATTACCAAATAACAATAATAATTTAATTACATCTTCAAATAAAAGGATATCTATTGATGATTATTTAAAACATTTTAATATTAAAAATTATACTTTAGTAGTTATTATTAACTTGAATACACCATGTGGACATTGTTTAAATTATTTAATGTCGAAAATTCAAAATGAAGAAACCAACTTTAGAAAAGCAAATATTTATTATATTTTTTATGCTGATAACCCAACATTTGCTAGAATGATAATAGATAATTATAATTTAACATCATGTGATTTAATAAAAATCGACAATTATCAACTATCAAAAATCTATAATAAAAATGATATGGAATTATATCCATACTATATAATTGAATCTTTAAATTCAAAAACAACAGTCTATAAACTCAATTACAACAACTTTTTACAAACATTTGACAAACTTATAAAAATAAAAACAACTAATAAATAAAATCTTAACAAAAATGAAAAAGAAAAACTCGATTTTAAAATTAACATTTACATCTTTCTTTATAATTCTTAATTTTTTATATGGGTGTAAAAAAGAAAACAATTATAATGAAAACAAGACTGAAATCTATATGTTTCAACAAAAATCTTTTAATAATTTTGAACCTGGAGAAATATTTACTACTGATGATGGATTCATTTGCTGGATTAATCCTGAAGTATGGAGTAATGAAATGGAAGTTAATGGAATATTTTTTGGAGATATTGTTCTTTATGGTTGTTATACAATAGATAGTTTTACTGGCAAGGTACATTTTATTTGTGATCCATCAGAAACTCCAAATTGTGGCTATATTTTTTATCAAGCAACCCCTACATCTGTACCTACACAAATAGGTTTATATTTACAAGATCCAGCACAAGTAGTTTAAAATAAATATTTAATAACAATAAAAAAATGAAATTAGTTAATATTTATTTATTTATATTAGTATTATTTTTTAATTCATGTTCTTGTCAAAATCAAAATGATAGCATAAATCATATTCCTTTAAAAATAAAAAATTTATATCATTCATATCCTCTATTAATCCCAAATGGAGTATCTTTATTAGGCGGACATTACAATGTAAGAACTATTTTCGATTCAACCTATATTATTCAGTTATCAAATAAACAAAACGCGTTATATATTCGAAATGAAACATCCAATAGATTTGATACTTTAATTTTTGATAGTATTCCAACATTTCTGATTTCTAAAATTTATTATCATAATCAAGATTCAATTTTTATTTTTTATAATAGAAAAAAAATTAAAGATTATGAATATCAACACAATATCAATATATTATATGATTTTGTATTGGTAAATCGAAATGGGAAAGTTGTAAATTGGTATCTTTTAGATAGCGTACCCTATATTTATAATGGTTATTTATCTCCAATGATTTATGTGAATGAGAATTCCGTTTCTAATAATCTAATTATAAACAATAAATTATTGATTAATTTCACTAATTATAAGCCATTTAGTC
>ERZ1645192.2163-NODE-2163-length-16374-cov-9.565843_pt1 | contig 16374 bp, 9 predicted proteins | sample MGYA00575354_ERZ1645192 | MGnify/ENA primary metagenome ERZ1645192 (study PRJEB40844, sample SAMN11349763) | freshwater sediment metagenome | isolation source: river sediment | host: Sediment | place: India: Faizupur Khadar , New Delhi | collected 2017-02-21 ... | reverse complement strand
CCCCTCTTTGCCGAAGGTGCTGCGAAAAGCCATTTTAGTTGGCATATATTATCCGGAGCCAATGCATTTGATGCCTTCCCTCCTGAACAACAAAAGGATGCTGTCAGAAAGTTCCAGATGGAGCAGGCCCCTAGATTGAAGAAAGATTTCACACGGATCAATTTCGGGTGGATATATTATCGATTGCCAGATCAACGTTCCATTGGCACGCAACCTGACATTCTGGAGTTTGTAACCAGTAAGGCTGCTGCCTGGGATTGCCCCATTGCCATGGGACAATTAACTCCCGATGTGGTAAAAAAGCATCTCCTTGCAGCCGACAATTTGGAAGTGCTGCGACGCTGGGAAGATGTCAGAGCACGGAAATGGCTGACTGAAAAACAAAAGACACTATTGCAAGATCCTGATCAGGAATTCACCCTGATTATCAATGAGGAGGGGAAGTATGAACTCATCCCGTATGAACAAATTGAGAATATTTCCAACCACAGCAAAGAGATCAGGGCCTTTATATTTAAAAGAAACAAGGAGTGGTACATCACTTATTGGCATATCTCAGAGGACAAGCTCCTGGAGTTACCTGTAAAAGATGCACGGATTTCGATCTTTAAGGATTTACGCCTGAAGAGCAACGAAAGCATAATAGAGTCAGACCATTCAGTATTGTTGCCCGTTGGAGAACGCCGGTATTTAAAGATGGAAGGTAAAACAAAAAAGCAGATCCTTGATATTTTCAGACTTTCCAGAGTTGTCGACAGAGTGAATCCCAATGTTTGATCCTCAGATCCAACGGTCCAGCGATTAAAAATAGTTACACAATCGATTGCGTGGGCATAAATGTTTCTACATTTGTTGGAAAATTACCTGATTGTACCATTTTTTATCGGATGACCCATCCACGGGTGGTCCTATTCTGACTGGCGATTCGATTTTTTTGTCTATTTTCTGCCATCATAATAAGTCAATTATACTCAATATAAAAGCGGTACAGGACGAACAAATAAATAACTGGAAATATGATCAACAGGCGTAGTTTCATCAAAGCAAGTGCCCTGGCAGGGGCTGGTCTCACTCTGGGCTCTTCCCTGTTTGCGCAGGAAAAAACAGCGGGGAAAAGGGTGGGGATTATCGGACTCGATACCTCGCATAGCATCGCTTTTACCAAAGCGATGAATGACCCGGCTGCAGGGAACAAGTTCGGGGGGTATACCATCGTGGCTGCCTATCCCAAAGGAAGTCTTGATATCCAGAGCAGTGTGGACCGGATAGAAGGGTACACCAACGATATGCGGAAACTGGGTGTGGAAATTGTCGGTTCTGTGGAAGAATTGCTGACCAGGGCTGACGTATTCATGCTGGAAACCAATGATGGCCGGCGTCACCTTGAGCAGGCCCTTCCGGTGTTGAAAGCCGGAAAAAGGTTGTTCATCGACAAACCGATGGCTGCTTCGCTATCCGATGCCCTGGCCATTTTTGCGGCAGCCGACCAATATGGAGTTCCAGTGTTCTCGGCTTCCTCGCTCCGGTATATCAAGGGCATGAAAGAGGTGAAGGAGGGATCGGCGGGCAAGATATTGGGTGCCGAGGCTTTCAGTCCCGCCGCCCTGGAAAAAACCCACCCCGACTTTTTCTGGTATGGTATTCATGGCGTAGAAACGCTCTTTACTGCCATGGGACCGGGGTGTAAGAGTGTGGTCAGGATCACCACTCCGGATACGGATATGGCTGTCGGAATCTGGAGCGATGGGCGGATTGGTTCCTTCAGGGGACTGCGTGCCGGGAAGAAAGATTACGGTGGAACCATCTTTGGCGAAAAAGCCATCGTGCAGTTGGGGGCTTATAACGGTTACAACCCATTACTGGAAGAGATCATCAGGTTTTTCCAGACCGGGATTGAACCGGTCGACAGACAGGAAACCATTGAGATAATGGCCTTTATGGAAGCTGCCGACCTAAGTAAAAAGAAAAAGGGTGTCCCTGTATCCATCGATATGATAATGGAAAAGGCCTCCAAAGCGGGTAAGAAAGCATTGAAATAAACAGAATCAATTAGAACGACATGGAAAATAGCAGAAGGGATTTCATCAAAAAATCTGTGCTAGGCACCGCGGCACTCTCGTTCGGAGGGGTATTGCCGGGTTTCAGTGCAGCAAGTTACCGTAACATCGTCGGGGCAAATGACCGCATCAATGTGGGTGTGGTGGGGGTGAATTCGCGCGGCCTGGCACTGGCCGAGAATTATGCCCAGCAAAAGAATTGGAATGTGATTTCGATCAGTGATACCGATTCCAGGGCTATGGAAAGGTGTGTGGCGAGTGTTGAAAAAATTGCTGGTAAGGCACCGCGTCAGGCTCCCGATTTCAGAAAGGCGCTGGAAGACAAAGATATGGATGCTATTGTGGTGGCCATGCCCGACCACTGGCACGCCCCTGCTGCCTTGCTGGCCATGAAAGCCGGAAAACATGTCTACCTTGAAAAACCTTGCAGCCATTCGCCCGGGGAGGGAGAGATTCTGGTAAAAGCCGCTTCAAAATACGGGAAGGTCCTCCAGATGGGGAACCAGCGCCGGTCGTGGCCCAATGTGATCAAGGGAATCGAACTGATCAAGTCGGGAGCCATTGGCAAGCCCTATTTCGGGAAGAGCTGGTATACCAATAAACGGCCCTCCATTGGAGTGGGCCGGGAAATACCGGTCCCCGAGTGGCTCAACTGGGATCTCTGGCAGGGACCTGCGCCCAGGAAACCCTTCCGGGACAACTATGTCCATTACAATTGGCATTGGTTCTGGCATTGGGGAACCGGCGAAGCATTGAATAACGGAACCCATATGGTCGATATCCTCCGATGGGGGATGGGCGTTGATTTCCCGGTCCGGGTCAGTTCCAACGGTGGCAGATTCCGTTATACTGACGACTGGGAAACTCCCGACACTCAGGTGATCACCATGGATTTCCCGGAAGGTTTTACCATGACCTGGGAAGGCCGCAGCTGCAGTCCTCACCTCATCGATGGCTCTTCTGTGGGCGCCCAGTTCTATGGAGAAAATGGATCACTTCTTATCACCGGCGGAAATGGATATACGCTCTTTGATGCGGCGGGTAAGGTCACAGAAACCTTAACTGACAAGGAAAAGATCGATCCCAGGAATCCTGCCAGTCCGGCCCAGCAACTCGATGGCCTCCATATTCAGAATTTTTATGAGGCTATTACACGCGGAACACCCCTCCGGTCCGATATCGACAGCGGCCATAAAAGCACCCTGCTGGTCCAGTTGGGCAATATCGCCCAGCGTGTGGGACATTCCCTGGATATCAACCCGGAGAACGGACATATTCTGAACGATAAGGAAGCAAAGAAGCTCTGGTCGCGAACCTACCAGAAAGGGTGGGAGATGGTTTTATAGTTCCTGCCACCTTCCGGACTATTGGGTCTTGAATAGGGGTTACCCAACTTCCTCTCAGGGGATGGCTCATCGGGTTCTGCAACGAGGGAATCTCGGGCGCTTAATTCATTTTAGCCTTAGAGGAGGAAATGAACTCTCTCAAGACCCACGGCTCGTATGTTGAGATATATGGGATGGTGTGGTAGCCGGTGAACTATAAAAATAGGATAAAAAAAACGGTAGTAAACCTTTGAAAATTTCCAGGATGGATAAAAGGACTTCGGTGATTTCAATAGCCCTTGTGGGGTTAATGTTTTTTATTTTCGGATTTGTATCATGGGTAAACGCGATACTGATCCCCTATTTCAAGATATCGCTTGAGTTAACCAATTTTCAGTCGTATCTGGTAGCATTTGCCTTTTATATTGCCTACCTGGTGATGTCGGTGCCGGCCTCTCTGCTGCTCGAAAAACTGGGTTTCAAGAAGGGGATGATGATCGGGTTTTTTATCATGGCCGTGGGGGCTTTTCTGTTTGTGCCTGCAGCCCTTTCCCGGACCTATGGCATCTTTCTTGCCGGGCTCTTTTCCATCGGAACGGGACTGGCCATCCTGCAAACGGCTGCCAATCCCTATATCACCATTATTGGTCCCATTGACCGGGCAGCTCAACGGATCAGTATCATGGGCGTTTGCAATAAGCTGGCCGGTATTCTGGCTCCCCTGGTGTTCGCAGCCGTGGTGCTTAAAGTCACCGACAATGAATTGTTCAATGCCCTGAAGGAGGGAACAATCTCTGATTTTGACAAGAATATTGCCCTCGAAAGCCTGATCAGACGGGTAATCATCCCTTACAGTATCCTCGGTACCCTGTTATTCCTGATCGGGTTGCTGGTTTATTTTTCTCCGCTTCCCGAGATCAATACAACACAGGCCAACAAGGAGGAGAGTGACGATGGACATCACGGGAAAACCAGCATCTGGCAGTTCCCCCATCTAATCCTCGGCGCCCTGGCCATCTTCTTCCATGTAGGATCGCAGATCATTGCCATCGATACCATTATCGGGTACGCCCAGTCGATGGGATTAACCCTGCTCGAAGCCAAAACTTTTCCTTCGTATACCCTTGGGGCTACCATGATCGGTTACCTTATCGGAATTGTTGCCATTCCAAGGTATATAAGTCAGCGTAATGCGCTGATTGTGGTAACTCTACTGGGTACCCTGTTGTCTGTTCTGGTGATGGTGACCCATGGGGAGGTCTCATTCCTGGGGCACCACGTTGATATATCCATCTGGTTCATGGTGGCACTGGGTTTGCCCAATTCGCTGATTTATGCCAATATCTGGCCACTGGCCATCAGGGGATTGGGACGATTTACCAAGCTGGGGGCATCTCTTCTGGTCATGGGATTGTGCGGAAATGCCATCTCCCCGGTGATTTACGGACGGCTGGCCGACGTATGGAGTATTCACGAGGCCTATATCATCCTGTTACCCTGTTACCTCTATCTGGTATTTTTTGCCCTGTACGGATACAAGGTCAAACATTGGACGCCGATGAAGGCTAAAAGGCAACATTCATAAAATCCGGGATATGACACCAAGATTGAAAATCACCAACGGGAAGATTCTCACGCCTTACCAGTTGATCCAGAATCATGCGGTTTGGATTGAGGGGGAAAGAATTGTGGCCATTGAGCCTGACGATCTGCCCTTTGTGGGGGCTAAGGTAGTTGATGCCGGCGGAAGGTATGTGACGCCCGGATTTATTGATATTCACACCCATGGAGCTGGAGGTCACGATTTTATGGACGGGACTGTGGAAGCCTTTCTGGGCGCTACGACAATGCATGCCCAACATGGAACCACGGCACTTGTGCCAACTACCCTTACCAGCGATATGGATGAACTACATCATACCCTCTCCGTATTCAGGCAAGCATCTGCTTTGAATGAGAAAGGATCATTTATGCTGGGAATGCACCTTGAAGGGCCCTATTTTTCCCTCAACCAGTCGGGTGCCCAGGATCCGAAATTCATCCACGATCCCGATCCGGCGGAATATGAGCCCATCGTGGAAAAATATAGCGATATTATAAGGTGGAGTGCAGCGCCGGAATTGAAAGGAGCCATGGAATTCGGCCGTTTCATGAGCCACCATGGTATCCTTCCCTCTATTGCCCATACCGATGCCATCTATGAAGAGGTGATCGAGGCTTTTAAAAATGGTTTCACTCATGTGACCCATCTCTATTCGGCCATGTCGGGGGTCACCCGCCGGAATGCCTTCCGGTATGCCGGGGTGATCGAAAGTGCCTTTCTGATCGACGATATGACCGTAGAGATCATTGCCGACGGGGTCCATCTTCCCCAGAGCCTGCTTCAATTAATCTATAAAATCAAGGGAGCTTCGCGCATTGCATTGGTGACCGATTCCATGCGGGCAGCAGGAATGCCCGCTGGACCCAGTATCCTGGGCAGCCTGCAGGGGGGGCAGGAAATCATCGTGGAAGATGGTGTGGCCAAGATGCCCGACCGGAAGGCATTTGCAGGCAGTGTGGCGACTGCCGACCGACTGGTGAGAACCATGGTGAACCTGGCTGGCGTCAGCCTTCAGGAAACCATCCAAATGATAACCTCCACTCCGGCACGTATCTGCGGAGTGTACGACCAGCGGGGAAGCATCACCCCGGGAAAACTTGCAGACCTGGTCCTCTTTGATGACCTAATCACCATTCAAAAAACCCTTATCAAAGGAAAAACGGTATACGAAAAATAACAATACCACGCTAACAAAACCACACTTACGGAACCACGCTTACGGAACCGTCAGCAGACGGGCCGTAGCTAGCCATAATGTGACTTTTTTAAATACCAACAATGGAAAAGAGCTTTTACATCGATCAGTTACATATCAATACGTTTGAAACCCGCGGAGAGATGGCGAATAATGCTGCATTGACGGCAGGGACGCAAATCATTTCCCTGCTGAAGGTGAAACCTTATCTGAACATTATCTTTGCTGCTGCCCCTTCGCAGGATGAGTTCCTGAAAGCACTGATTGAATATCCCGGAATCGATTGGCAGAGCATAAATGCCTTTCATATGGATGAGTATATCGGATTACCCGAAGATGCTCCGCAGAGTTTTGGTAACTACCTGAATGAAAGGGTATTTTCAAGAGTACCCTTCCGGTCGGTCCATTTTATCCGGGGTAATGCAAAAGATCCCGAAAGTGAAGCCCGCCGGTATGAACTTGAGCTGAAAGCTTTTCCTCCCGATATTGTATTGATGGGCATCGGAGAGAATGGCCATATCGCGTTCAACGATCCTCATGTGGCTGATTTCAGGGATCCTTATGGGGCAAAGGTCATCAAGCTCGATGAGGTATCCAGGCAGCAGCAGGTCCATGACGGATGCTTCTGTGCATTGCATCTTGTCCCTGAACAGGCGATTACCCTGACCATTCCCATGCTGTTAAGTGCTCCCCAGATCTATTGTGTTGTACCCGGGAAAACCAAAGCAAAAGCAGTGTTTAACACGCTGACCCAACCCATCGTGGAAACCTATCCTGCCACCATCCTGCGGACCCATCCTGCCACTGAGCTATATATTGATGCAGACAGTGCCTGTTACTTTGCCGCGGCAGCCCACAGAGGGGAAGTTCTTATCCATTGACATAGCGGCGACACTTCGCTTTTCCTGAGATTTCACTTGTTTGTTAGTTAATAATATGTTCTTCAGTTATATATGGCAGTGAGGCCGGTTAAGGTGCTTCATGCCCGTGGAATTGGCTCCGCGTTGCTACGCCGAACTCCGTTTCGCATGGAGCAAATATACATGTCCTTTTGTGGTCGGAGCACCATGCGACTTTCATTCGACAGCGCTTCTTCACACCGGTGTTCCTGCCTTAAGTAGTAATTTTCTGCTACATTTGGACTGAATATTAAAAAGGATGGAGTTATGAAAAACGCGATTATCCCATTCATTTTTCTTTCAATCCTTTTAATCCCTGCCGGAATTGAGGCTCAGGTCAGGAGTGAGCGGCTGTTGGAGAAAGGGTGGAAGTTTACCCGTGAAGATCCTGCCACGGCGATGGACCCCGGGTTCAATGACACAGGCTGGCAGCGTGTGACGGTACCCCACGATTGGGCGATATACGGCCCTTTCGATGCGCGCAACGATTTGCAGAAGATGGCCATTGCCCAGGACGGGCAGCAGGAAGCGTTGGCCCATGCCGGGCGTACGGGAGGCCTTCCCTTTATCGGGGTGGGTTGGTACCGGCTTAGCTTCACCGTTCCCGATTTTAAACCCGGCATGCGGGCCTCGCTCCTCTTCGACGGGGCCATGAGCAACGCCCGGGTCTATGTCAACGGCAGGGAAGCAGGATTCTGGCCCTATGGCTATAACTCATTCCATTTTGATGTCACGGAACTGTTGCGTCCCGGGGAGGACAACCTGCTGGCTGTGCGCCTTGAGAACTTTCCGGAATCGTCGCGCTGGTACCCCGGTGCGGGCCTTTACCGGAATGTTCATCTGCGGGTGACCTCAGAGCTGCATATTCCCGTTTGGGGGACCCAGGTCACCACTCCGGTGGTCAGGGAGGATTTTGCCCGGGTGGTGGTACGCACCACGGTAACAAAACCTGCTGCTATAGAGAACGCTTCCATAACTCTGGTCACCGACATCCTCGATGCGCAGGGGCGCAAGGTGGCGTCAGCAAAAAGCGTACTCTCCCACTTTGATGAGGGGACCATCGAACAACAACTGGTCGTGGAGCAACCCGCCCTGTGGGATACCGACCATCCTCACCTTTACTCGGCCGTTTCCCGGCTTTACGAAGGAGAGAGCCTCCGCGATGAATACACCACTCCCTTCGGGATACGCACCATTGAGGTGATCCCCGGCAAGGGATTTCTCCTGAATGGTCAGCGGGTTCAGTTCAGGGGGGTGTGCAATCACCACGATCTGGGGCCTTTGGGAGCGGCCGTCAATGACGCCGCCATCCGCCGGCAGGTGCGCATCATGAAGGAGATGGGCGCCAATGCCATCCGTACCTCCCACAACATGCCGGCTCCTGAATTGGTCAGGGCGTGCGACGAGATGGGCATGATGATCATGGCCGAAACCTTCGACGAGTGGAAAACGCCCAAGATGAAAAACGGTTACCATATCTATTTTGACGCATGGGCCGAAAAGGATTTGGTAAACCTGCTGCACCACTACCGCAATAATCCCAGTGTCGTATTGTGGTGTATCGGCAATGAGGTGCCCGACCAGGGAACAGCCGACGGACCCAAGATCGCCCGTTTCCTGCAGGATATCTGCCACCGGGAGGATCCCACACGGTCGGTGACCCAGGGGATGGACCAGCCCGACCGGGTGCTGAACAACAATTTTGCCGCGGTGATGGATGTGGCCGGTCTCAACTACCGGTCGCATAAGTACCGCGAAGCCTACAAAAAACTGCCCCAGGAGATTGTTCTGGGGGCCGAAACGGCCTCTACGGTGAGCTCCCGCGGCGTTTATAAACTGCCGGCTGTGCGCCGCTCCATGGCTAAATACGACGACCACCAGAGCTCTTCCTATGACCTGGAACACTGCGACTGGTCTGACCTGCCCGAAGATAACTTCATCCAGCATGATGACCTGGCCTATTGCATCGGGGAGTTCGTATGGACGGGCTTCGACTATCTGGGAGAACCAACACCCTACTATACCGACTGGCCCAGCCACAGTTCCCTCTTCGGGATAGTTGACCTGGCCGGAATTCCCAAGGACCGTTTTTACCTCTACCGGAGCCACTGGAATGACATAGCGCCCACACTGCACCTGCTGCCTCACTGGAACTGGCAGGGCCACGAAGGGGAGGTGGTGCCCGTGATGGTCTACACGAGTTATCCTTCAGCCGAACTCTTTATCAATGGTAAAAGCCAGGGAAAAAGGAGCAAGGATCTGTCGGTGACCCTGGAAGGCAGCGATAATAAGACCGCACAGGAAGCCCTCGACCGCCAAAAAAGATACCGGCTGATGTGGATGGAAACACGTTATGAGCCGGGGACGGTGAAGGTAGTCGCTTATGATGAAAACGGCAGGGAGGCCGAGGCAAAGGAGATTCATACCGCCGGGAAGCCTCATCATATCGTGCTGGAAGCCGACCGGAGCACCCTTGCTGCCGATGGCAGGGATATCTCCTTCGTCAACGTAAAGGTGGTCGATAAGGCCGGAAACCTCTGCCCTCATGACAGCAGCGATATTACCTTCACGGTGAAGGGGGCAGGCCGTTATAAAGCCGCCGCCAATGGCAATTCTGTCTGCCTCACCCCGTTCCAGTCTCCCACGATGCCTCTTTTCAGTGGTCAGTTGACTGCCTTGGTGCAGTCGGCGGAAACCCCCGGCGAAATCATCCTGGAAGCTACGGCCAAAGGAGTGAAGAGCGCCCGCATCGTCCTCACCAGCCGGTAGGAAAAGATTAATATTACGTTCCTGGAAACCGGTATGGGTCATCAGAAGTGGGTGGTTATTATGGGGCAATCCAGCGTTGGCGATTGCTGTGGGGCAATAGTCGATGCGAAACCAAGCTTTGGTAAATAGTTGAAAATTTCGAGAAATAAATTGTATTATGCTTACATTGGTTAATATTTCTGGAGGTTCAGAAGAGCGGCGATGGCTGGCCATGACTGATCCTCGTTCCTCCTCCTCCTGGAGTAAGGCTTTCCGCCTTTTTCCCTTCCTGCTGGGTCTACTTCTCCTCTCCGGGTTTTCGGTATCTGCCGCGGCTGGCCGGGCCGACAGCCTGGAGTACCATGATGCCACGGAGTTCCAGCTTATCGGGAGGGGCTTTGACGATACCCCTACCCCATACTGCAGGTTGCCCCGCTCTCTGGAGAGCCGGACCAGGCCCCCGGTATGGTCCCTGTCCCGGAACAGTGCCGGGCTGGCCGTGCGATTCAGGACGGCCTCCAAAACCATCGCCTGCCGCTGGGAGGTGACCGGTGAGGTGGTGATGAGCCACTTTGCCCCTACAGGGATCAGGGGGGTGGACCTCTACTGCCTGGAAGAAGGCCAGTGGAGGTATGTCAACACCGGCAAACCGGCAGGCAAGGAGACTACAGCTCTGCTGGTGGATCACATGAAAGGGGAGGAAAAGGAATATATGCTTTACCTTCCGCTGTATGACGGGGTAGCCCGCCTGGAAATAGGGGTGGAAAAAGGAGCTCTCATGACCGCTCCCCGGGTGGCATCTCCCCGGAAGGACAAGCCCGTGGTCTTCTATGGCACCAGCATCACCCAGGGGGGGTGTGCCTCTCGCCCGGGAATGGCCTACCCGTCCCAGCTCTCCCGGATGCTCGACAGGGAAACCATCAACCTGGGCTTCAGCGGCAATGGCCAGCTTGACCTGGAAGTGGCCGAAGCCTTGGCTAACATCGATGCCTCCTGCTTCGTCATCGACTGTTTGCCCAATGTCAACCCAAAACAAATGAGAGAGAAATACATCAGGTTCGTGGAAATCATCAGGGCAAAACACCCCGAAGTGCCCCTGGTCCTTGTCGAAACCCTCCATTATTCCTCAATGTATTATGACCAGCATATGGCCTCGGTCATCAGTGAAAAGAACCTGTTGCTGCGTGAACTCTACCAGGAGATGAAACGGAAGGGAGACCGGAAGCTTTATTATGTCAGTGCCAAAGGATTGACCGGCACCGATCTGGAGGAGAGTGTTGACGGGGTCCACCTCACCGACCTGGGCTTCTACCGCTATTCACAAAACATCTATCCTCTCCTCCGGAAACTCCTCCGGCGTTGAAATAGTTACAGTCTGAGGCATTTTTCTGCCTTTCTGCAGCCCTGAAGTCTGTTCGCATATAAGTCAGTCGGTAGAGTCGCGATGCGTCCTGAAGAATGCCGGCAGGCTACAGGTGAGGCATTTCCCCGGCCCGCACAGAAAAAAAGGATGTCAGGAAGGAGGGATGACCCTATTTGATGGCTAGCTTCAGGGCCACCAGTTGTGTTACGAGTTCCACGTCGGAAGCACTTTCCATCCTCTGGGAAATGGGGCGGATCTGGCCGTAAGACCTGGCCGTGAGAAAATCAGATTTGACCTTTTCCGGAAGGTCAGAGGAGCTGATCACCCCCTCAGCCTTTTTCGGGAAGTAAAAGGTGATCCGGTAAGAGTCAGCCATCACCGCCAGCCAGAAAATAGTGTTCTTTTTCTGCATCAGCCGGTAAAGCCATTGCTTACCGTCGTTGTAGTATTTCCATACTTCGGTGATGTGAGGGTAGGTTCCTGTCACATGATCGCGGATTTCCATCCACCAGTTGTATTTTTCCCCGAGAACCTCTCTGAGGAACTCCCATGAAGGCTCCACCATCGGGTCGGAGAGGATAAAGACTTCCTTTTCGTTCATATCCTGTGATTATTAGTTTTCCGGTTCACTGGTCAGCATTCGTAAAGGTAATCATTGTAGTCCTGAATGTGTAGGCTTAGCCGGTTGGTGTGGAAATTTCGTTGCTTTCATAGCAAAGAGAAGCCGCCCCCGGGAGGGAGGCGGCTTCTGTATGGAACACCGGGTGTGAGGTGTCTATCAATATCAAAGTTTGTAGGAGACTTTGGCAGCTTCAGCCAGGTCGTCGTCGGCCTTCACGGGGTGCATCAGGAAGGAATAATTGTACGTTTTGGCGGTCAGCCGGTACTGGTCGTGGGTCCAGGCGCCCCAGCTGTTGTCGCCGCCGACGCCCATCTGTTTGAAGTCGATGTTGACGGAGGTGAGGTCGCGGGGGATGACGTCATTGACATGGCGGTTGATGACTTTCTGGCCGTCAATGAAGCGGCCGACGGTTCTGACGGGTGATTCGAAGTCTTCCATGATCTGATGGTGGGCGGTCACCTCCAGCAGCGGCAGTCCTCGGAAGAGGAGGCCATTGCCGGTGGAGTCGGTGACGGCGGCCCAGCGGACGTCGGTGCGGTTGCCGTTTTCCTGGGGGCGCACATAAGGGAAGTAAAAGCCAGAGACCGGCAGCTTATAGAGGCCGACAAAGGCGCCGGTTTTACGGTCCTGGTAGTTCTCCTGGGGTCCGCGGCCCAGCCAGGTGACCTGGTCAAAATGACGGGGCATGATCAGGTTCATTCCCATTCTGACGATTTCGGGCAACCCCTCTTTGGTCATCTTGAATTGGTTGTCGACCCTGACATCGCCCGAGCCGTAGACCGTGTAGACCGACTGATAAGTGGCGATGGGTTCATCGGCTTCGTTGACCAGGTTAAAGTCCAAGGTCACCCGGGCTGCTGTTTCCTGCTTCATGACCTTCACGGAGGTGATTTTTCGGGTTTCCCCGGCTTTACGCCAAACCTTGCTGCGCTTGTCGAGGCCGTTGCCAAAGTCGTTATCGGTGGGGGCCCTCCAGAAATCGGGGATGGGGCCGAGTTTCAGGAATTCGGTATCGCCCTTCTTGTAGCTGGTCATGATACCGGTACTCTTATCGAAGGCTACTGAAAAGCCCTCACCGGTAATGGTGACAGAGGTTTCGTTCTCCTCCACGGAAACTTTGGGCAGTTGTTTGACGGCCAGCGGGGCGGCTTCACGGAAATAGGGCAGGGTGAACTGTTCTGCGGCGATCTCCCAGCCGGCTTCTTCCAGCCCGCGTATTTCCTTGATTTTCGCCCTGAAAGTCAGGAAGTATTCCGTTCCGGGTTGCTGGTCGATGGTGAATTCAGGTTTGACATGGACCACCTCGCCGGGGGCGGCGGTCACCGCGGGCAGGGTTCCGGAGGAAATGACTTTTCCGTCGCCGGTCACCTCCCAGGTAAAGTCGAAGTCGGAGAGGTTACGAAAGGCATATTTGTTGACGATGGCGATTTCGCCCGTGGCCAGGTTAACCGGCCGGAAGCCGATGTACTGGTAGACCTTTTTCACCTCCAGGAGGGAAGGTTTGACGCCCCTGTCGGGGTTGACCAGCCCGTTACAGCAGAAGTTACCATCGGTATAGAGGGAGTCGGGGCCGAAGTCACCGCCATACGCCCAGAAAGGCTTGCCCGCCTCATCCTGTGTCAGCAGCCCCTGGTCCACCCAGTCCCAGATAATCCCTCCCTGAAGGGCATCGTATTTTTCGATGACATCCCAGTAATCCTGGAGGTTGCCCACGCTGTTGCCCATGGCATGGGCATACTCACACTGGATCAGGGGGCGGTCAGGATTGGTCTGGGCATATTTTTCCATATGTTCAATCCGCATGTACATGGGACAGACAATGTCGGTGTTGCGGTCCTGATGGGCCTGTTCATACTGCACGGGGCGGGTGGTTTCGACCGATTTCAGGTAGTCGTAGGTGGCATAAAAGTTGACCCCGTTGCCAGCTTCGTTGCCCAGCGACCAGATGACCACCGACGGCTGGTTTTTGTCGCGTTCGAATACGTTGCGCGTGCGGTAGAGATGGGCGGCTTTCCAGGTGCTGTCCTTGGCCAGGGAACGGTCGCCATAGCCCATGCCATGTGACTCAATGTTGGCTTCGTCAACCAGGTAAAGACCATACTTGTTGCAGAGCTTGTACCATAATTCGGGCTGGGGATAATGCGAGGTGCGTACCGTATTGATGTTGTGGGCCTTCATCAGTTTGATGTCCTGCAGCATGGTCTCCATGTCCAGAACATGCCAGGTTTTCATATGGTGTTCGTGGATGTTGGTCCCTTTGATATAGACATACTGGCCGTTGATCAGAAGGCGGCCGTTTTTGATTTCGCTGGTGCGGAACCCCACATCCTGCCGGAGCACTTCCAGGGTGTCGCCGTTGTTGTTTTTAAGGATAATCAGCAGTTCATAGAGGTTGGGGATCTCTGCCGACCATGTTTTGATATTGGGGTAGGTGCCGGTGAATTCCACTGCTGTCGTTCCGGGGGTGGCCTCCACCTGTCGGGTGAAGGTTTCCAGGGGGGTGGCCCCATCGTTAAGGAGGGCTTCCACCACCACCGGGGCGTTGTCCTGGGCCAGGTTAGCCAGTTCGATCTTCAGGCTGAAGGTCCCGTTGAGGTAGGTGGAGTCGAGGCCTGCGATCACCCTGAAGTCACGGATGTGCTGCGGTTCACGGGCCTGGAGGAAGATGTCACGCGTGATGCCGCTCATCCGCCAGAAATCCTGGTCCTCGAGATAGGACCCGTCGCTCCAGCGAAAGACTTCCAGGGCAATGGAATTGGAACCTTTCTTCAGGTATTTTGTAATGTTAAACTCAGCAGGCGTTTTGCTGTCTTCGCTGTAGCCCACGAATTCACCATTGATCCAGAGAGAGAGGTTGCTGCTGACGGCCCCCGCATGGAGGTATACTTCCTTGCCTTTCCACGTTGCCGGCACTTCAAAGGTGCGCTTGTAGTTCCCCACGGGATTGTGGTTCCCCTCGATGACCGGTGGAGTGGGCTTATGGGGGTAGACCACATTAACGTATATGGGATAGTCGTAGCCTTGCTGTTCCCAGTTAGCCGGTACGTCAATCTCATCCCACTTACTGGTGTCATAATCCTCCTTGAAAAACCAGAAAGGCCGTGAATCAGGGTGTTGGGCCAGCTTGAACTTCCACTTGCCGTTGAGCGAGAGGAGCAGCGGCGAATTCCACAGGTGGTCTTCCCGGGCTTGTTCCACCGTGGTGTAAGGAATGAAGTGCGCCCGGGGGGCTTCCCTGTTGATCTCATTGACCAGGGGATTCTCCCAGGCTTTCTGATTGGGTTCCTCATACGGGACCTGTGAATAATCCCTGTACTTCGAGCAGCCCGATATTATCGTGGCTGCAAAAATAACGATCAAACATTTTTGGAATGACATATGGCAATGGTTTAATGGTTTTTATGTCTGACAAAAGTAACCTTTTAAACAATCCTGAATACGGGAATCCTGAGTCTTGAATGATTTATTCACCAGGCATTATTTGTTTTTCCTGTTGTGGATGACTTTTTATCCTTCACCTCCATGACCACCCTCACATGCCCGGAGGCCTCTGGTCCTCATCCTTCACCTTCACCTTGCCAGCGCGTAGCATAGGTCTAAAGTACTGTCAGGGTTCCGGAGAGGCGGCGGTCGGCAGAGGAGCTTCCCACAAAGAAGGCAACATTCCCCTTTTCGAGGGTGAAAGCGTGGAGCTCTTCATCCCAGTAGCACAGATCTTCGGCCTTCAGGGGGAGGGTGACTTCCATGCTTTGGCCGTGCGGAACGAAAATTCTCCGGAAGCCTTTCAGGGCGATAGGGGCCCGTTCCACGGCCGATTGGGGAAAGCTGACATAGAGCTGGGCCACCTCATCGCCATCGCGGGAACCGGTATTCTCCACGGTAAAGGTGATGTTCACCATCTCACCGGCGTGGATGACCTGGCTGCCGGTTTTCAGATCCGACCATTGAAATGTGGTGTAGGAAAGACCATGTCCAAAGGGAAAGAGGGGTTCATGCTGCGTATACATGTAAGTCCGGTTGTTGCGGATGTTGTAGTCGAGCATAGGGGGGAGGTGGTCGATGGAGGCAGGCCAGGTCTGTGCCAGCCGGCCTGCGGGGTTCACCCGGCCCAAAAGAACGTCGGCCAGTCCGTTCCCCAGTTCCTGGCTGGAGTGAGAGATATGGAGGATGGCGGGGACGTGTTTTGCCGACCAGGGGATGGCATAAGGGAAGCTGGACATCACCACCAGGACCGTGTTGGGATTGGCCTGTAGGACCAGTTTTACGAGGTCTTCCTGTTCAAGGGAGATGGACTGCCGGTCGACATCTTCGCGGCCATCGCTGGCTACGTGGTTGACTCCCCAGCCGAGGCTGTAGCCCAGGGGGTGGTTGCCCATGCAGACAATGGCGACGTCTGCCTTTTTGGCCAACAGGACGGCGCTATCGGCTTTATTGCTCATGGCAAAGGTCACCTCGATACCCTCTCCCAGGGCCTGGCGTAACCCCTCCAGGGGAGTCACGGCATAAGGGGGCGTTCCGCCATACCAGTCGGAGATCACCATATGGGCCCGCGGACCCAGAAC
>ERZ1645192.2161-NODE-2161-length-16383-cov-7.993202_pt1 | contig 16383 bp, 12 predicted proteins | sample MGYA00575354_ERZ1645192 | MGnify/ENA primary metagenome ERZ1645192 (study PRJEB40844, sample SAMN11349763) | freshwater sediment metagenome | isolation source: river sediment | host: Sediment | place: India: Faizupur Khadar , New Delhi | collected 2017-02-21 ... | reverse complement strand
AGATCGAGCGTCGGCGCGCCGAGGACGTTTCCGCTCTTTCCGCTGCCCGTGAGGTCCGTTCCCCTCCATCGGCCCTTCAGGGTTTTCAGTGTGAGATTTTTTCCGTCCCACACAAACGAAACGCCGGGTTTCTCAACCGACTCGCCCGTCACCACGATCCGGTCCGACCAGACAGATCCCGACACCAGCGGCGCAGCCGGCGTTCCTGTAAAGTGCAGATCGCCGTTGAGCGCGCCCTTGAGCGCCAGGTCCTTGCCGGGCAGAAACGCCTTGATCGCTTCGGCGTTCAGGGAACGGCACGTCACCGTCATATCGATTTTGGGTTTCGGGGCATTGACCCAGAGCGTCCCTTTCGCCGTCATCGGCGCGCCTTCGAACACAGCCTTGCCGGCGATCGCCGCGGACCCGTCCTTTGCAAAACGGACATTCACGACGGCGTCGCGGATCTTCTTTCCGAACGCCCCAAGCTCCGACGCCTCGACATTGACCGAGCCTCCGGGAGCCTTCGTCGTTCCCTGAACGGAAACGGCGACCCGCTCGATCGTTCCGGTCATGGCGGGCGCCGCGGGAAACGCCTTTGCGATCTCCGCGGCGGGGATCGGGCCTCCGCTCAGATCCAGCGAGAGGGTCGGCGCGCCTTTGCCGAATGTCATTTTGCCGTCTCCGTGTATCGGGACGCCCAGCGCGCGAATCTTCATTCCGTCCATGGAAAACGACATCTTCGAATAGCCCCAGCCGCCCGCGGCCTCCTGGATCGGGTATCCGGAGAGTCGCGCGCCGCGATAGTCAACCGTTCCGGAAAGAACGGGATCGTTCCAGGCCCCCCGGGCTTCGACGCTTCCGGAAAGACGCCCCTCGAAATCTTCGGGGTTCATGCCGGGCCAGAGACGCGCGAGCGACGCGACATCCAGGTCACTGAGCTTTCCCTTCAGACCGAGAGCGGGGAGGATCGCCCCGGTTCCCTCGAGCGTTCCCGATCCCAGGCGGGCCTCCAGCGATTGCAGGGTAACGGAGCCATCCTTCCCGGGCATCGTGATCCGGGAACGGACGGAGAGAGGAACATCCCGAACCTTCAGAGAGCCATCCAGCGACACGTCCCTTTCGCTGATCGAAACAGACATGTCCTCCAACGCGGTCGCAAAATGCTGCGACGCCACGCGGACGTCCCGGAGCCGGATCGACCTGATCGGGACGGGACCGGTTCCGCCGCCTCCTCCGAGTTTCGCCAGGACCGGAAACAGCCGGTCGCCGTCGATCCGTCCTCCTTCAAGGGTGATCGAATCTATCGCCACTTTTCCCGACAAAAGAGGCATCAAAGCAGGACGGACCGCCAACCCCGCCGCCGACGCAAACGGCGTTCCCTTCATCTTCAGGGTGACCGATTCGAGGACGTACCCCTTGAAGGGATTTCCGCGAACGTTTCCAATTTCCAGGTCCACTCCGATCGCCGATCGGGCGCCGGAGACGGCTCCCTTGCGAACCGCATCCCCGCCGAAGTCCATGCTTCCGGCGATGAGCGCCGCCCCGACAAGTCCAAGCGACGCGAACAACGCGTAAAGCCGGCCTCGTCGAATGCTCATGCTCCTGCACCTCCGTTCCGTTGCCGTTCCTCATCCCGCCGCAGGAGCACGCCCCGGGCCACGAGGGCCGTTCGTCCCGTCAGGGTCGCCCTGCACCGTTCGTTGCCTGCCGAAAACGCAAGCTCCACATCGTTCACGCCGCCGGGATTTCGAACCGATATCGGCGACTCCATGCCGTGAGTGACGGCGCACGCGATCGCGCACGCGACGCAGCCGGTTCCGCAGGACTCGGTGAGATCTTCGACGCCGCGTTCATAGGTCACCGCCCGCGCACTCGACGGCGGTTCAGGGACAAGGAACGTGACGTTCGTCCCTTCCGGGAAACGCACCCTGTCGTTCCTGATTTCCCGCCCCATATCCCTGAGGTCGGCACGCGAATAACCGTCGAGATCGTCGACGAACACCACGCAGTGCGGAACACCCACCCACAGGAAGACGGAGGGAAAGGCGACGCCCCGAACCATAAGTCGGTCTCCGAACCAGCCGTCACGAAGGGATATCTCGCCGAGCTCCAGGCTCACGCGATCGTCTCGGACTTCTGCGGCCATCACGCCGGCCAGCGTCTCGAACGTCATCTTCGCCGGAGCCATGCCGTTTTCGAACGCGAATCGCGCGATGCAACGGGCCCCGTTTCCGCACATTTCCCCTTCGCTGCCGTCCGCATTGAAAAGGCGCATGCGGAAATGAGCGCGCGTCGACGATTCCACGACAAGGATGCCGTCGGCGCCCACGGATGTCTGCCGTTGACACGCTTGAACCGCGAGCTCGGAAATATCCTGCGTCGACATCGTTTCGTCCGTATTGCAGATCACGATAAAGTCATTCCCGTTTCCATGCATCTTCGAAAAAGGGATCATCGCAATCCTCCCCTCATAATGCGCTCTCCGCCCCTGCCCGCGCAGGTGACATGAGAACAGGATATTTTCGAAAACTATCTGTAGTATGCATCATACGCATCGGAGTTCCATACCGTCAAGGGACGCAACGATCCACATTCTATTGTTGCAGTCGAACATTTCATGTATAATCGCCGCCAATATCAGGATTTATGTCTTTCCGGATACGAACAACCGAAACGAGGTGCTTCCCCGTGAATCGTACGAATTTCATCGAATGGATCCGGAGTCGCGGGACCGTCCGCATTCTCGACGGCAGCATGGGCGTTCTGCTCTCCGAGCGAGGATGGCGTCCTCCGATGCTGCCCGAGGAGATGAATACCGCGCATCCGGACGTCGTTCGGGGCGTCTATCGGGACTACATCGCCGCCGGAGCGGATATCATCGAGACGAATACGTTCGGAGGGTCCCCCCGAAAGCTCGCCCATCGTCATCTCGAAGCGCAGGCGCGCCGCATCAACGCCGTTTCGGCCGCGATGGCCCGGGAAGAGGCGAACGGCGCGGCGATGGTCGCGGGGTCCGTCGGCCCGCTCGGTGACCTGCTCGCCCCGTTCGGTCCGCTGTCCTTCGAAGAGGCCCGCGCCGCATTCGCGGAACAGATCCGGGGGCTTCTTGACGGAGGCGCCGACTTCATCCTGATCGAGACCATGATCGACATCCGGGAGGCGCAGGCCGCAGTGCAGGGGATGAAGGACGCGGACCCGGACGAAACGACCGCATTCGTCGTGAGCCTGACGTTCGAACACAAGGGACGCACCGTCACCGGCACCCCTCCGGAGGTCGCGGCCCATTGGGCCCGCCGCGTCGGCGCCGCCGGGATCGGCGCAAACTGCGGCGTCGGCCCCGACGCCTATATCCCGGTCGTGGAGACGCTTGCCGCCAACGCCGGAATTCCGGTCTTCGTCTACGCGAACGGAGGACTTCCCGGCGAGGATACGTGGAGTCCGGACCGCTTCGCCGCTTCCTGCGTCCGGCTTGCCCGGGCGGGAGCCTCCGTGGTCGGCGGCTGTTGCCGGACGACGCCCGAGCATATCCGCATATTGAAAGACACTCTTTCGGGCATGCCGCTCCCCGCTCCGGCCGCGCCGGACTACACGCCGCTCGCGAGTCGGAGCCGCCTCGTCGCGTCCGGTCCGGAAAGCCCCTTTCTGATCATCGGCGAGCGGATCAACGTCTCCCGCAAGTCTCCCATCAAAGACGACGCGGCCCGGTACAGCTGGTCGTCGTCGCGCGAGGAGGCGCGCCTTCAGGCCGAAGCCGGAGCCGGAGCGATCGACGTCAACGTCGGACTCCCGCAGATCGACCGCGTGCGCGCCATGAGCGAATGCGCGGATGCCGTGTCCCAGGCCGTGGATCTTCCCCTCTCCCTCGACAGCGACGACATCGGGGTCCTTCAGGCGGGACTCCGTTCGACGGTCGGCATTCCGATCCTGAACTCCGTCACCGCCAAACACGCGGCGCTCACGCGCGGACTCGAACTGGCGAAACGGTGGGGGACGAATCTCGTCGTTCTCACGATCGACGAGGACGGCGTTCCGTCGACGGCCGAGGGCCGAATCGCCATTGCGCAAAAGATCGCCGGAGAAGCCGACCGCCTCGGCGTTCCGAGAAGCGCGATCTTCGTCGACTGCCTCAGCATGGCCGTCGGCGCGGACCAGAAAGCCCCCAGGGACACGCTGGACGCGATCCGGGCCGTCTCGAAGCTCGGGGTGCGCACGGTTCTGGGCGTGAGCAACATATCGCACGGCATGCCCGTCCGGCCTCTACTGAACCGCACCTTTCTCGCGATGGCCATGGCGTCCGGCCTCGACGCGGCCATCATCAACCCGCTCGACGCCACGCTCCTCGCGACGATCCGGGCGGCGGAACTGCTCGCCGGAAGGGACCCCGGAGCCGGACGCTACCTTGCGGACGCTCCCCTTCTGTCGGATATCGAAACGTCGGCCGGTCCGGCGCTGCGTTCGGGGCTCGCCGGACAATCGAAGGCGGAGATCGCCTGCGACGCGCTCCCCTGCTTCAGAGCCCTCGCCGACGCGATCATACGCGGCGATCACGAAGCGGCCGTGAATGCAGTGAACGTTCTCCTCGAAGAGGGACATCAGCCCGTCGAGACGGTCAACGGAGGCGTCATCCCCGCGCTCGACGCGGTGGGCCGACTCTACGACGCGGGGCGCTACTTCCTCCCGCAGCTCATCGCGTCCGCCCACGCGGCGCAGCGCGTCTGCGACACGGCTCTCGCGCGGCTCGAAGCGTCCGGCGCGTCGGCGTGTCCCGGACGGATTCTGCTCGCCACGGTCGAGGGCGATCTTCACGATCTCGGGAAGAATGTCGTCGGCACGATCCTCAAAAGCCACGGATACGCCGTCACCGATCTCGGAAAGGACGTCCCGACGGCCGAAATACTTGCGGCGGCCGGGCGAGAACGACCGGACATCGTCGGACTCTCCGCGCTCATGACATCCACGATGGAGGAAATGGAACGCGCTGCGCGGCAACTCAAGGCGCGATTCCCGGGAATCCGCGTGATGGTGGGGGGGGCCTCGGTGAACCAGGCGTTCGCCGACCGGATCGGCGCGGACGGGTACGCGGGCGACGCCGTCGCCTCCGTGCGCCTGGTCACGCGCCTGCTTCATGGAGGCGAGGCCCGATGACGCTCATCCGGGACATTCTGAAAGCGAAGCGCCCGACCTTCTCGTTCGAGATCTTTCCTCCAAAGCCCGACGCTCCGCTGGAAACGGTCTATGAAACAGTCTCCGCGCTCCGGATCCACAAGCCCGATTTCATCAGCGTCACCTACGGCGCGGCGGGCAGCAGCAGAAGCCGGACGGTCGACATCGCGTCCATGGTGCGGAACCGATGGGGCCAGGTCGCGCTCGCGCACCTGACCTGCATCGGATCGACCCGCGCCCAGGTGACGGAGGTTCTCGAAGAGCTGGATCAGGAGAACGTGTCGAACATTCTCGCCCTCCGCGGCGATCCCCGCGAGGGGGAGGCCCCTTCCGATTTCCGCTACGCGCTGGATCTGATCCGCCAGATCCGCGCAGGGCAGTTCGGCGATTTCTGCATCGGGGCCGCGGCGTATCCGGAGGGACACATCGAGTGCGATTCCCTCGAAGAGGATATCCTCCGTCTGAAGTTGAAGACGGACGCCGGGGCGGACTTTCTTGTCACGCAACTCTTCTACGACAACGAAATCTTCTACAGGTTCATGGATCTCGCGGCCCGCTCCGGAATCTCCGTCCCGGTCGTCGCAGGCGTCATGCCCGTTCTCAACGCGCGACAGATCGGCAGGATCGTATCGTTGTGCGGCGCTTCCATTCCCCCGAAGTTCGCGCGCATCATGTCGCGATACGAGCACGCGCCCGACGCCCTTCGCGAAGCCGGGATCGCCTACGCCACGGAGCAGATCATCGACCTCGTGTCCTGGGGCGTCGCCGGCATTCACCTGTATACGATGAACCGCCCCGACATCGCGGAGCGCATCATGAAAAACATCGGGACCATTCGCGAGAGCGTGACCCGGGAGCGATGAACGTCCTTCTGGTCGAGCCCGGATATCCGACCCGGTATCCGCCGCTCGGTCTCCTGAAAATCGGACGGTTTCACCGGGAACGCGGCGACGAGGTCCGGTTCGTCCGGGGGTGTTCCGCGGAGGCGGCTTCCCCGGGATGGGACCGGATCTACGTCTCGTGCGTCTTCACGTATCACTGGAACGCAGTCGTCCGTACGCTGCGTTTCTACGCTCCGCACGTGAACGCCGGGGCGGATAAGGCCCTGTTCGTCGGAGGCGTCCTCGCGACGCTCATGGCGGACGAGTTGAAACAGGCGGTTCCGTGCCGTCCGATCGCGGGGACGATCCGAAGCGCACGGATGCTCGGATTTGACGACAACACGGATATCGACGTCCTTTTGCCCGACTACGATCTCATACAGTCCTGCGCGGAAAGATACGTTATCGACGCCGCGTTTCTGGCGACGGCGACGCGCGGATGCGCGAACCGATGCCCGTTCTGCACCGTTTCGCGCATCGAACCGGACTGCCGGGAGTACGTTCCGATCCGCAGCCAGGTCCTGGATTTCGAGCGGTCCCTCGGGGCGAAGCGCGATCTGCTGATGCTCGACAACAACGTTCTCGCGTCGCGGCATCTGTCGCGGATCGTCATGGACATCGCGGAACTCGGCTTCTGGGCGGGCGCGACGTGGGGACCGGACGGCGCGCGACGGACGCGGAGGCGCGTGGACTTCACCCAGGGCTTCGAGACGACGCTCGCGGCCGAACCGAAAAACCGGCGCCTCATCGACCTGCTCGCGCTCATTCCTGTTCATCCGGTCCGCATCGCGTTCGACGGATGGGACGAGCGGGAAGAGTACGGAGCGGCGGTCGGCGCTTTCGCGGAGCGCGGGTTCCGCACGTTCGAGACGCCGGTGCTCTACGACTTCCGGGACACCCCGGCGGAGCTGTTCCGCAGGCTCCGCGCCGCGACGGAAACGGCCGAAGCGCTCGGCGTGTCGCTGTCGCTCCAGCCCATCCGCTACATCGCTCCCGGACAGAGGACGAGGAACAGCTTGGCGCCGTACGGGAACGCACAGGGCGCATGGAACGCGGAAGCGCTTCTCTCCCTGCATCGGATGCTTTCCGGGCGGCCGCTGCGCACGCCGGAAGACGTGACGGAGCGGCTCGGGGCGTCGGAAGAGCTGTTTTTGCGGGCGCTGCACGCCCGTTGAGGGCCGCGAAACGACACGAACGAACGGCTTCGAAGCGGTCGTTTTTCGCCGCCCCGAAGCCGTTCGCGCGTTCCGTACGGTTCCCTGTCGCCTATGTCGGATCAGCCGCCCAGATAGACTCTCCGGATATCGGGATCGTCGGAAAGCTCGCGCCCCGTTCCGCTCTTCACGATCCGTCCCGTCTCCATGATGTACCCCCGGTCGCTGATGTCGAGCGCCTGGGCTGCGTTCTGCTCGACGAGAAGCACCGTCATCCCCTCGTCGCGGATCTTGAGGATCGTCTCCATCAAGGTCTCCACAATCATCGGCGCCAGTCCGAGCGACGGTTCGTCCAGCAGGAGCACGCGGGGGCTGCTCATGAGCGCCCGGGAGATCGCAAGCATCTGCTGCTCCCCGCCGGAGAGCGTCCCGGCCAGCTGCGCCAGTCGTTGCTTGAGGATGGGGAAGAGCGTGAAGCACCGTTCCATGTCGCGCGCCGCGCCGGCCGGGTCCTTCCGGTTATACGCCCCCATCACGAGGTTTTCCCGAACCGACAGCGCCGAAAAAAGGCGGCGACGCTCCGGAACGAGCGCCACCCCCCGCTCGACGACCAGATGGGGAAGGTCGGGCAGCGGGGCACCTTCCAGAAGGATGGTCCCGCCCGCGAGCGGAACGACGCGCGCGAGCGTCCACATGATCGTCGACTTGCCGGCTCCGTTGGACCCCACGATCGAGACGATCTCCCCCGATTCGACGGTGAACGAGACTCCGCGGACGGCGTGTATCGCGCCGTAATGAACGTGAAGATCCTCAACGACGAGCGCCGGCATGGCGATCCTCTCCTTCGGCGCCCTCCGGCGCGGCCGCTTTGTTTCCGTCCCGTTTCTTTCTGCCCAGATAGGCGCCGATCACGCGTTCGTCGGCGCGCACATCGTCCGGCCGCCCCTCCGCCAGCAACGCGCCGAAGTTCATGACGATCACCGGCGAACAGATGTTCATCACGAGATCCATGTGGTGCTCGATCAACAGGATCGTGACGTTGAAGTCGGCATGGACGCGCGCGATCAGGTCGGCGAGCGAGCGCGTTTCCTCGGGGTTCATTCCCGCGGCCGGTTCGTCGAGAAGCAGCAGTTTCGGCTCGGCGGCCAGGGCCCGTGCGATTTCGAGCTTTCGCTGCAGGCCGTACGGCAGCGTCGAGGCCTTCGCGTCCGCGTAGGACTCGATCCCCATCGCGACGAGAAGCGACATCGCCTTCGCGCGCACGGTCCGGTCGACCCGGCGCGCGTGGGGGGTCCGCAACAGCGCGGAGAACAGCGAGCACGGCGTGCGCTGCAGCAGCGGCGTCATCACGTTTTCAAGGCAGGTCTGCCGGTTGAAGAGCCGGATGTTCTGGAAGGTGCGCGTCACTCCCTTCCCGACGATCACGTCGGGCCGGTCGCCGACGATCGAGGCGCCTTCGAGAAGGATAGCGCCCGTCGTCGGACGATAGACGCCCGTGATCAGGTTGAACACCGTCGTCTTGCCGGCCCCATTGGGGCCGATGATCCCGGTGATGCTCCCTTCGTCCACGCAACAGGTGAGCGAATCGACCGCACGGATGCCTCCGAAATCCTTCGTCAGGTTTTCCATTTCGAGAAGATGAGCCATATCGGACACCCCCCTCACTTCGTCCCGGACCGGGAGATTTTCCGGCGGAACAGGTCGGGAAGTTCCTGATAGCCCATAATTCCCTGCGGACGGTAGATCATGATCAGGACCAGCATGAGTCCGTACGCCACGAGCCGCCACATGTTCGCGACCCGGAGCGCTTCCGGCAGCACGATGAACAGGAACGACGCGAACAGCGGTCCGGTGATGCTCCCCATGCCTCCAGCGATGACGGCCGCCAGGAGCTGTGTTGACTGCACGAGCGTGAACATCACGGGCTGGATGAACGACAGGAAATGCGCCATGAGCCCGCCGGACAGGCCGCACAGGAACGCGCTCAGCACCAGGGACAGAAGCCGCGTCCGGAACAGCCCCACGCCCGACATCTCGGCGGCGACGGGATCCTCCCGGATCGCGATGCACGCGACCCCGTAGCGGGATTTCAGGAAGTTCCGCGTGATCCATACGGAAAACGCGAGGGCGACGAGAACGATCGGCAGCGTCGTGAACGAATCGATCCCGGGAAGCCCGCGCGCGCCGTTCGTGATCTCGAGGTTTTCGAGAATGACGCGGAACGCCTCCCCGAAGCCGAGGATCGCGATGGCGAAGTAGTCGCTCCGCAGCTTCGCCCGCAAGGTCGGGACGCCGATGATCAGGCTCACCGCGGCGGCCGCGAACGCCCCGGCGACGAGCGCGACGAAGAACGGAACGTAGTAGTAATACGTCAGGATCGCGGACGCATACGCCCCGACGCCCACGAAGGCGGCATGTCCGAACGAGAAAAGACCCGTGAACCCCGTGAAGATCGAAAGACCCAGGACCGCGATCATGTTGATGGCCGCCAGCGTGACGACCGAGAGGATATAGTCCATGGCCCCTACACCTTTTCTTCCGTGTCCGAACCGAACAGGCCGTTCGGCATCCAGACGAGCAGGGCGATGAGCAGCGTGAAGCTGAAGACGTCGCGCATCACGCTCGAGACGTACGTCGACACGAAGGTTTCGACGACGCCGAGGATCAATCCCCCGACGAGCGCGCCGGGCAGGCTTCCGAGCCCCCCGATGACCGCCGCGATATAGGCCTTGTTCGTCACCCACCCCATCGTCGGGTAGACGAGGTACTTGACCCCGAGAAAGACGCCCGCAACGCCCGCGAAGGCGCCCGCGAGCAGGAAGACCACCATGATCAGGCGATCGACGTTGACGCCCATGAGCGAACACATCGTCATGTCGCACACGCCCGCCCGGATCGCGATGCCGGTCTTCGTGCGCGTCACGAACACGTGCAGCGCCAGGATGGCGAGAAACGCGACGATGAAGGCCGCGAGATCAAGAAGACTCAGCGAGCTGCCCGCGAACTGCACCACCTGCCGCGAGAAGAACTCGGGGAAGGCGTAGAACCGGGATCCGATCGTGGCGTACACCAGATTTTCGAGAAAGACCGAACACCCCATCGCGCTGATCATGAGATAGAGCGACGGCGCCTTGCGCCGACGGAGCACGGAATAGGCGAGACGTTCGTTCATCACGGCGAGGATGCCGCTTCCGACGATGCTGCCGACCAGCACGAGCCCGATCCCCAGATGCAGTTTCACCGCCAGGGCCAGCCCGAGATAGGCGCCGAGCATGATGACCGCTCCGTGAGCGAAGTTGCTGAAGCCGAGCACGCTGAAGACCAGGGAATACCCCACCGCCATCAGCGCGTAGATGCCGCCTATGGATAACCCGGTTACGAGGGTTTGAAGGAACACCCGTCACAGTCCTTTCACAAATGAGTCCCGGACGCGGCGCTCCCGCATCTCTGCGGGAGCGCCATACGTCAGGGCGCGAAAAACCGAAAAAACGCTATTCCACGGACACGTACTTCTTGACGAACTGGAAGGTCTTGTTCTTCACATCGACCTTCTGGATGACGGCCGGCTTGTTGAAGGGGTTATGGTCTGCGGCGCTGATGGTCAGCGGGCCGCTGGTGACCTTCAGGTCCTTGATCGTCTCCATGGCCTTCGCGATCTTTTCCCCTTCGACGGAGTTCGCGCGTTTGATCGAATCGACGATCATGAGCAGGGCGTCCTGCGCCATGACGGGGTTCGGCAGTACGGGATCCTCGTTGAAGGCCGCCTTGTATTCCGCGACGAAATCCTTGATGTCCGGATCCGCAAGATCGGCGAGATTCACGAAGTATCCGCCGTCGATCGCGCTGCCGCCGAGGTCGATCAGGTCGGGGCTCCCCCAGTTGTCCGTTCCGAGCAGAACGGCGTTGATGCCGAGATCCCGGGCCTGCTTCGCGGCCATCGCGGCTTCCTTCTGGCTCGTCGGGATGAAGATGACGTCCGGATTGAGCCCCTTCATCTTGCCGAGCTGGGCCCTGTAGTCGAGTTCCTCGCTCCGGAAGGCCTCCTTCGCGACGATCTTGCCGCCCTTCGCGACGAACGCCTCCTCGAAGTACTTCGCGAGCCACTGGCCGTAGTCGGAACCGACGTCATAGAGAATCGCGCCCGTCTTCGCGTTCAGGTCCGTGATCGCGAAACGCGCGGCGACGGTCCCCTGGAAGGGATCGATGAAGCAGGGACGGAACGCGAACGGACGGACCTTGCCGCTGCGCTGGTCCATCGTCACGTACGGATTCGTCGCCGTCGTCACGACCATCGGAACGGACGCCTTCTCGAGGACGGGAGCCGAAGCGATCGAGTTTCCGCTCTGCGCCGGTCCGATCACGGCGACGACGCCGTCGCTCACGAGACGCTTCGCGACGTTGACCGCCTCGACCGCGTCGTTCCGGTTGTCGTACCGCACGACTTCGATCTTCTTTCCCAGAACTCCGCCCGCATCGTTGATCTTTTTGACGAGCATGTCGATCGCCCGCGCCTCGGACTGCCCCCACATCGACGCTCCGCCCGTCAGCGAAACCGTATGTCCGATGCGAACGACATCCGCAGCCATAACCGCTCCTCCGAAGGAAAGAACCAACACCGCCGCGACAAGAACCCGAATCATATTCCTCACGCAACAACTCCCCTTTCCTGTTCCGTCTGTGTGACGCGCATATTCCTCCGGCTTTCGGCCCGAGGAAAACTCACGGGAAAACGCAGGAGCACGGATCTCTTCGGTCGCGCCGGTCGATCACCTCCGCGTCCGCTACAGGCTCGCCGGGCCCGCAGGATTCCGGCCCGACACGAAATCCGGGATCGACTGCCCCCGGATCAGATCGTCATACGTCTGCCGCTGAACGACTACGTCAACCTTCCCGTCCCGGACGAAGATCACCGCCGGCCGCGGGGTCATGTTGTAGTTGTTCGCCATCGAAAAGGTGTACGCCCCGGTGTTCAGGACCGCGAGGATGTCTCCCCTCCAGGGCTCGGGGAGTTCGACGCCTTCGGCCAGGATGTCCCCCGATTCGCAGCACTTTCCGACAATGGACACCTTCCCGTCGGAAGGCGCATCCGCACGTTCGGCGAGCAGCGCGGAATACTTCGCGCCGTACAGGGCGGGACGCGGATTGTCGGTCATGCCGCCGTCGACGCCGACGTGCGTCACGATTCCCGGGATCTTCTTGACCGTCGTCACGCGATACAGGGTGATGCCGGCCTCCGAGACCAGCCATCGACCTGGTTCGATGATCACCTTCGGACGCGGCATTCCGAACTCGGCGCATCCCACCCCGATCCGCTCCATCAGGGGATCGGTGAACGACGCGATATCAGGCGTCCGCTCGTCGGGAAGATACGCGACGCCGAACCCTCCGCCGACGTTGAGTTCTTTCGTTTCAAAGCCCAGTATTTTCCGGAGTTCGTTCATATGCTCCATCAGGATGTCGACGGCAAGAAGATGCGATGTGTTCTCACGGATCTGCGATCCGACGTGAAAGTGGAAGCCGTGGAGTCGCAGACCTTTCGACGACATGCACAGCTCGACCGAACGCGCGAGGCTGTCGTCGGTCAGCGGAACGCCGAACTTCGAGCCCGTATGTCCGGTGATCACGTATTTGTGCGTGTGCGCGTCAACGCCTGGAGCGACGCGAATCAGGATATCCGCGGGGCGCCCCTTCCTCTCCGCGATCGAGCGAAGCAGATCGAGCTCCATGATTCCGTCCACGACGATCCGCCCCACGCCGGCGTCGAGCGCGAACTCCAGTTCCGCCTCAGTCTTGCTGTTTCCGTGAAAATATCCCCGCTCCATCGGGAACCCCGCCGCGCGGGCCGCGTGGATCTCGCCGCCGGAAACCATGTCCAGCCCAAGCCCTTCGGAGGCGACAAGGGCGCACATCGCCAGGGGCAGAAAAGCCTTTCCGGCGTAGACGGCCTGCGTATCGCTCCACCGGTCGAGGAAGGAGCGCCGGAGCTCTGCGATTTTCTCCCGGACCAACGCCTCGTCGATCACGTAGAGCGGCGTTCCGAACCGTTCCGCAAGTCCGGCGGCGTCGCAGCCGCCCCATACAAGCCGTCCCTCTCGAATCATCGTCGTCCCCCCAGAATACAAAAAAGGCCCGTCCCTAAAGGGACGGGCCTGAACCCGCGGTACCACCCAACTTGAGCGCGTCTGCGCTCCGCTCGGATCCGATAACGGAGATCCCGGCCGTGAACGTACTCCGCTCCGAAACGAAGCTTTCCGTCCAAGCTCCGCGGATTTTACGCTTTCGGGCACCGCCAAGGGGTTCTTCCAGCCAACGAAACCCCATCTCTGGTGGCGAGATCGCACGAAAACACTCCGCATCATCGCTTTTTCACTATGAAGTCCGGAAGATTATACAGGAGCTTCGAAGGTGCGTCAATGAATCATTCTCCGACTTTTCGCAGAAGCGCGCGAATGGTCACTTCGTTCCGGCGCGACCTTCCCCCGACCGGTATCGCTCCAGCGCCCGCACGAAGCGTTTGACTCCTTCCCATGCCTGTTCGGGAGCGACGTTCGCGAACGAAAAACGAAGCGCCGTCTCTCCGTCCCCGGGATTCGCGAAGAAGACGGACCCCGGAATGACGCCGACAGCCTCTTCTTCCGCCGCGAACCGGGCGAACTCGATGGAACGGATTTCGGGCGCGTGTCCCCAGATGAAGAAACCGCCGCCGGGGCGTTCGAACGACACGCCCTTGTTTCCGGCGAGTTTCGAGAGCGCGTCCGAGAGGGCGTCCCGGCGCTCCGAGTAGACCTGCCGCAACCGCTCAAGGTGCCCCGCGAAGCTCGGCCCGGACACGACGGAAAATACGGCTCGCTGGAGAAACGCGGGCAGCCCCAGCTCGAAGGTCAGACGCAGCATCGCGACCTTCGGCGCGAGGATTTCGGGGAGAATCATCCAGCCGCACCGGACGCCCGGAACGACGATCTTCGAAAAACTCCCGAGCGAAATGATGCGGTCCCCGTCTTCGCCGACGGCCGAATAGGGAAGCTCCGGCATCTGGTCGTACCACAGGAAACGGTACGGATCGTCCTCAATAAGGATCGTTTCGTGTTTTCGCAAAACGGCGAGGATGTCGCGCTTGCGCTCCGACGTTGTGCTGCGTCCGGTCGGATTCTGGAACGTCGGGATCGTGTAGAAAAACGAAACCTTCCGCGACGAGAGAAGCCTCTCGAGCGCCGCGGGATCCGGCCCGTCGTCGTCGAACGGAACCGTCAGAAAGCCGGCGCCCTCTTTCGAGAAGGACAACATGGCCTCCGGATAGGACGGGGCTTCGACGACAACCGCGTCCCCCTCATCGAGAAAGAGCTGGGAAACGATGTTGATCCCTTCCTGCGAACCGGTCGTGAGCACGATGTTGCGCTCCGAAATTCCTTCCGGGACGACGCATTGCGCCTTGAGCCACCAGGCGATCCATTCCCGGAGTTTGATGTCGCCGAGAGAGTCCGGGTACGCCAGGAGCCCCGGTTCTTCCCGGAGCACCTTCTGCAACGCCGCATCCAGCGCGTCGACGGGGTAGAGGTCTTCCGAGGGTTGCCCGGCCGTGAAGGAAATGACTCCGGGCTTCGACGCACGCTGCATCATTTCCCGGATCACCGACGGAACGAGCCGCTTCGCCCTCGCGTTCAGATGTGCTTCCCAATCCATGAACCTCGCACTCCTCTCGTGTCATGTTCATGTTATTATACGTTCATCATTCAAAAAAAGGGGATGAATGATGTCGTGCGTTCATTGATGTGGATCACCGGAGCGGCAGGCGCAGCAGTTCTTTACGGAGCATACGTCTATAACGGACTGGTCCGCAAATCCGAGAACGTGACGAACGGCTGGAGTCAGATCGACGTCCAGCTCAAGCGACGGCACGATCTCATCCCGAATCTCGTCGAAACGGTGCGCGGGTACGCCGACCACGAACGCGACCTGTTCGAACGGATCGCGGCGCTCCGTTCGGAAGCCATGAAGTCGGCGTCCCCGGCCGAATCGGGCGAAACGGAGGCGCGGCTTTCGGGCGCGCTCAAGACGCTCTTCGCCGTCAGCGAAGGATACCCGGAGCTGAAGGCGAATTCCAATTTCCTCGCCCTCCAGGAGGAACTCGCGTCGACGGAGAACAAGATCGCATTCGCCCGACAGTACTACAACGATTCCGTCAAGGAATACAACATCGCCGTGTCGTCCTTCCCCGATTCGATCGTCGCGGGCATGATGGGGTATCGAAGGCGGAGCATGTGGTCCATCGACGTTCCCGACGAACGGAACGCAGCGTCCGTCTCCTTCCCGGGAGACTCCGCGGGAACGTAGCGCCGGAAGAAGGGAGCCCGGAGCCATGGCGAGTTTCGATCGTCTGATCACGCACAACAAGCGCGTCAGCATCATTCTTTTCATCGTGATGACGCTGTTTTTCATCGTCGTGGGCGCCGTCGTCGGAACCTATTTCGCGGGATCCTGGCAGGGGGGGCTCGTCATCGCCGCGATCATCGGCGGCGTGTACGGACTGATCGCGTGGTCACAGGGCGACAGCATCGTCCTGTCGATGAGCGGGGCGCGAGAGATCGCCCATTCCGACCAGCCGCAGCTCTGGAACGTCGTCGAAGAACTTTCGATCGCGGGGGGGATTCCCATGCCCCGCGTCTACCTCATCGAGGATACGGCCATGAACGCGTTCGCGACGGGCAGGGACCCGACTCGATCGAGCGTCGCGATCACGCGCGGACTGCTCGAAAAATGCACGCGCGACGAGCTACAGGGCGTTATGGCGCACGAGATGTCCCACGTCCGGAACTACGACATCCGGTTCGCGACGCTCATGGCGGTCATGGTCGGCGCGATTGTGCTTCTGTGCGACGTCATGCGCCGGAGCTTCCTCTGGGGCGGCGGGCGCAGGCGCAGTTCCGACAAGGGAAGCGGCGGCGGCCAGGCGCTCGTCGCGCTCGTCGCGGTTGTTCTCTCGATCGTGGCGCCCATCCTCGCGACGATCATCCAGCTGGCCGTCAGCCGGCAGCGGGAGTACCTCGCGGATGCGGCGGCGGTGGAACTCACGCGAAACCCGAAGGGGCTCATATCCGCGCTGAACAAGCTGTCCTACGACATCGAGCCGCTCGAAGCCGCGAACCGGGGGACGCAACATCTCTTCATCGTGAACCCGCTCAAGGGAAAGAAGCTCGGACGCGACA
>ERZ1645192.2159-NODE-2159-length-16393-cov-7.348941_pt1 | contig 16393 bp, 16 predicted proteins | sample MGYA00575354_ERZ1645192 | MGnify/ENA primary metagenome ERZ1645192 (study PRJEB40844, sample SAMN11349763) | freshwater sediment metagenome | isolation source: river sediment | host: Sediment | place: India: Faizupur Khadar , New Delhi | collected 2017-02-21 ... | reverse complement strand
CGGTTATTCTCAACCCGGAGTGCGTTTAAGAACTACTCTGCAATCATCAATCGTGCCGGCGAACCTGAAAAGACGATATTTTCTGCCCTGCCTCTTCAGGGCACCAGTACACAGGCTACTGTCTCCGGATGCGGGGAGATAAACCCGGTGGAAAATGATCCTACCCTCCGGTTCCTCTCTTCTGGTGTTCCGGTGATCGTGAACGGGGCTGGTGGCCGGGTTATTGGAATCGGGACCAGGAGTTCTACTGAGCGGCCCAATCTTTCAGTCCACGCCGACCTGAAGGAGATGGATGCACAGTTTTGTGGCGGTTTTATCACCGCTGCAGGCCCTGAGTGCATCACCAGTATCGGAACTGCTATTCCGGTTGTTGACAAGGATGTCCTCACTTCCCTTTCTGTCCGTGATTGTGATATTCCAATGCCGGTTGTGGATATCAGTGACCGCCAGCCGGTTGGGACTGCCTCGTATGATCAGGTCTGGACTGGCACTGCAACACGGGTCTTGTATCATCCACAGCGATGTCTTCATTGTTCTCCCTGTGATGCCAGAACCTCGTGTCCGGTTGATGCAATCCGGGAAGACGGGACGATCAATCAGATACAGTGTTTTGTCTGTGGAACCTGTGTGCAGATCTGTAAAGAATCAGCGTATGAGGGGAATTTTGGTTCCATCAGGAGCGATAGAGATGGATCTGGCATTCCGATTGTCCTCCGGCAGTCTGACCGGAGAAGAGCAGAGATACTCTGCAGGAAAGTGCGGGATATGCTGGTCAGGGGTGAATTTCAGGTATGACCGGATATACGCTCACCTGCCCGGTATGTAATAAGGAATTTTCCGATTCCTATACGCTCACCTGTCCGGATGGGTGTCAGGGACTTATTCGGGCAAAATATTCAGTACGTCAGATAACGCTCCATGATGCGCCGGGTGTTTTCAAATATATGGACTGGCTTCCGGTCATCAGTTCACTCCCGACCAGGGCTGAGCCAGTCTGTTTCAAAAGTGAGGGTCTTGCTCGTGCTTTGGGCCTTTCAGATCTCTGGATTGTCTTCTCCGGGTACTGGCCTGAAGTGGGTGCCTTTGCCGTGAGCGGTTCGTTTAAGGAGTTTGAAGCCTTCCCGACGATGCAGCGGATATCCGAGCGGACGAAGGGAATCATCCAGGTGTCCTCTGCCGGAAATACCGGTCGGGCCTTTGCCGAGGTATCGGCCCAGACTGGTCAGCCGGTCATCATCGTCGTTCCTGAATCAGCACGGGACCGGATATTCACGACCTCACCAGCACATGATATCCTGCTGATTACCATCTCCGGTGATTATACCGACGCCATCAGTCTGGGAAACCGGATCTGCACACTCCCTGGTGTTTTCCCGGAAGGAGGGGCTAAAAATGTTGCCAGACGTGATGGCATGGGCACCGTCATGCTGGCAGGAACCCTTGCGATGGGAACACTTCCTGACTGGTACCTACAGGCTGTCGGGAGCGGAACCGGGGGAATTGCAGCATACGAAGCATCGCTCCGGCTTATTGCAGATGGCCGGTTCGGGACTAAAATGCCCCGCCTCCTTCTCCTCCAGAACGAGCCATTCATCCCGATGGTCAGGGCCTGGCAGGAGGGAAGACGGGAGATCAGAGATGAAGATATGCCGGATGCAGAACATGCAATCTCCCAGGTATATTCAGATGTCCTGACAAACCGGACACCCCCCTATGGAATTGCCGGAGGGGTGTTTGATACCCTCATCGCAACAAACGGACTCATGGCTGGTGTTTCATCTGCAGAAGCAAAGGAGGCAGGAAACCTCTTCTCTTCATGTGAGGGAATAGATCCTGATCCTGCAGCTGCGGTTTGTGTAGCAGGCTTAATAAATGCCGTTCGTTCAGGGACAATCAAGCCAGATGAGAAGATCCTTCTCAATATCACCGGGGGTGGATATGCCAGGGGAGCGAAAGATCTTCCCCGGTTTGTGAAGGAACCTGATATCATGATATCAAAAGAGACTCCGTATGAGACGATATCTGCAGCGGTGCAGGAATGGATGGGAAATTATGCATGAACAGACCGTTTCCGGGATATTAAAGAAGGAAGCAATTGAGTATATCATCTCGCTTCCCTGCGATCGGACAAAAGATCTCTGTGAGATCCTTGAGGGAGAGTTCAGGTACATCACCATCTCACGAGAAGAGGACGGTATTGGGATTCTCTCAGGTCTATCCCTGATGGGAAAACGGGGAGTGCTCCAGATGCAGAGCTCAGGCCTTGGGAATTCTCTCAATGCCCTGATGACCCTTCCCTACCTGTACGGGCTTCCCCTGCCAATCCTTGCGAGCTGGAGAGGATATTACCAGGAGAAGATTGCGGCACAGATTCCCTTTAATGAGAAGATCCCGGATCTTCTGAAATTATACAACATTCCCTGCACGATTATCCGTGAACCAGAGGATATTGACCTTATTACATCGGTTATCAGTGATGCCTGGATCGAAAGCAGACCTCATGTTGCTCTTATCTCCCCTCATGTCTGGGAGGGAGAGGAAGAATTACCATCCTGCATGGCACCAGTCCGGAACCGATCCGTCCATCTCTCATATCAGGGAACATTTTCAGAGCCGGTCATGCAGCGGGCTGATGCCATCAGAGTGCTTGCGTCAATGATGACTGATGAACTGGTCGTTTCAAACATCGGTGTTCCTTCAAAGGAACTCTACCATACCCGGGACAATCCGGCCAACTTTTACATGCTTGGTTCATATACTCAGGCCAGTCCCCTTGGATTTGGAATTGCTCTTGGAACTGACCGGACCGTGGTTGTTCTTGATGGAGACGGAAGCCTTCTTGGAACAGCTGCTCTCCCGGTCATTGCCGGTGAATCACCGAAAAATCTGATAATCATCGGTCTTGATAACGGGGTTTATGGCAGTACCGGCGATCAGTGTTCACCTGCATATAACACGGTTGATCTTGAACTTCTTGCACAGGCAAGCGGTTTTCAAACGACCTGGAAAGTCCATACTCCTGAAGAACTGAAACAAGTATATGCACAGGCTCTGAATGGAGGACTATCGTTTATTCATGTGGTCATCAGACCTGGAAACAGCTCTGTCTCCAATATCCCGCTCTCCCCTTCGGAGATAAAAAACCGGTTCTGCTCTGAAGCAGGCCGAAAATAAATAATTAAACTGAAAATTTTTCAGTCTCAGTATTCAGGTTTTCTGCAACCTTATGGACCTGTGCTATCTGTTCTGATATCTGGTCAATTGCAGCTGCTGCTTCTTCACTTGCTGCAGCCGATGCGACAGCATCCTTGGCGGTTCCTGAAACAAGGGTATTTACCTCATTAATGGATGCCGTAATCTCCTGAACCGCTGCTGCCTGCTGTTCTGCTGCTTTTGCAACGTTATCCATCTGAAGGCTGACGGTATTTACCGAGTCGATGATCTGGTTGAATACTTCAAGTGTCTCGTTCAGGGCCCGTCCTCCCTCCCTGACGACAAGGACACTCTTATCCATGGTATCTGATGCAGCCTGCGTCTTTTTTGTCAGGCCTTCGATCATCTCAGAGATATTCTCCGCTGACTGCCTGGACTCCAGTGCCAGGGATTTCACTTCGCTTGCAACAACGGCAAATCCCCGTCCAGCCTCGCCTGCCCGTGCCGCTTCAATTGCTGCGTTTAATGCGAGCAGATTTGTCTGGGATGCAATATCTGATATAACCAGTGAAATCTTACTGATTTTCCCCATCTCCTCCATGATCTCATGGACAAGACCGGTAACAACATCAGTCGAACTCGTGATCTCCTTCATCCCCTGCTCAGCCTCCTGGGCAAGAGACGATCCCTTTTTGGACAGGGTGTTAGTATCGGAAGAGATCTGGTTTACTTCACTCGTCCGGCCTGACACATCTGATACATTGACCGCAAGATCCTCCATCGCTCTCAGAATCTGGGAGAGTCCGTCACCACCCTGTTCTGCCTTCATACTCACATTCTGGGCGATTTCTGCAAGAAGTGAAGAGCCGGATGACATATCCTGAATACTGGCTGATGCCTGGGATGTTGCCTTATTGAGGACTTCTATCTGGCTGGTAATGATTGAAATCGCATCAGAAACATGGTGGCCGACATCATCAAGGGCCTGCTGAAATGCCTTCCATTCCCCTGAGTATCTGATACCGGTATTCATCCGTCTGGTAAAGTCATACCCTGCATAGCCGTTTGAGACCTCCATCGCCTCATGAACCGGGATTACAACGGAGTCGAGGGTTTTATTGATCCCTTCGATGATGGTCCTGAAATCACCCTTGTGCTTTGATGGATCTGCCCGCACCATCAGTTTTCCTTCAGATCCTGACGTTACCAGCATATCAACATCAGAAATCACACTCCGGATATTATCCCGCATTCTGACAAGCGGTCCATGAATCTGGTCCTTATCTGATGCCTGCATGATCTCTGCGGTCATGTCCCCGTCTGATATCCGGGTGACATAGATGATCAGACCATTCAGCCAGTCATGGACTGCATTTATTGCATCTTTTATCTTGGCATGGTCACCAACACAGTCAATCTCGACCCGCTCACTGAGATCACCTTTCCGTATCTTCTGGAGTATTCGGTTACCAGCACGGATGGGGGTGAGAATTGCATCAAGCATCTCGTTCATTCCCCTGATGGTCGCTGCATACTCACCGGAAAAGAGATCCGGATTCCCCCGGTTTGCTAGATCTCCTCGTTTTGCGGCTTCTGACATCCGGGATATCTCTTCATGGACCTTCTTTGTGATATCTGCTACCCCGTTGACCGCATTCCGGATCTTTTCATGCTCTCCGGAGTATTCCTGCTCAATTCCCCCAGACATATCCCCCTTGGCAATCTTCTGGAGAACCCTGTTCATATCCCTGAATGGATGGAGAATCCCGTCCAGCATGTCATTGATACCGGTGATGAGTTTATACATGTCACCCCGGTATCCTTCTGAAGAGAGCCTGGCTCTGAGGTTCCCCTTCTTCATCTCCTCTGCAAGCTCAAGAATGTCCTTGATGGCGTGATGCTCGGCGGTATTATCAACAATGGTGAGGATAAGATGAGAGGAACCGGAACATTCAGACTGGCGGATTGTTACCTTTCCGGATATTTCTGACTTATCGAGCCGGGTAAATACCCACTCAAACCGAGTGTTTTTTCCCTTTTTGACTGAGCTTAGGAGGTTTTGAATGACGACAGCTGAAGATGATCCGTCCGGCTGGGTGGTTGGTGATATATCTGAGAGAAACTTACCTGTGAGATCTTCAGATTGGCGCGCTTTAAGCAGACGGACTGCCGCTGCATTACCAAAAATTATTCGGTTCTCTGCCATGACCAGAAGAGCGGTTGGGATATCGTTCAGAATCATCTGACAATCCTGATTCTGATACCCGGACAGAGAAGTATTCAGGTTTGATGAATCCGCCATAGTTATCAGTTTTTCCCCCATTTCAGAAATAGTATGATTGAATTGGTGGATAACGAGAAAAAGGTAATGAAGTGATCAGCTTTTGAGGGCTGCCTCAAGTCTCTGGTTTACCGCGTCCCATCTGACGATATTCCAGAAGTTCTCAACAAACTTTGCCCGGTCATTCATATAATCCAGGTAATATGCATGCTCCCAGACATCAAGGACCATCAGAATGCGAAATCCGGGATACACATGAACATTATGCTTTTCCACCTGCATGAGGAGCAGCCGCTGTGTTCCAAGGCAGACAGATAGGACTGCCCATCCTGATCCCTCTACCGAGGAAGCTGCCTGGGTGAATTCCTTCTTGAACCGGTCAAAAGATCCAAAGTCCCGGTTTATCCAGTCTGCCAGGGTTCCTGCAGGAGCACCGCCGCCTCCTTTTCCTGCAGGAGCAAGGTTCTCCCAGAACAGGGTGTGAAGCCGGTGTCCCCCGATATGAAATGAGAGTTCCTTGAGCAGGGCTTTCTGATCCAGATCAGATCCCTCACTTCGTGCTTTCTCCATCTTTTCAAAGATGGTATTCGCACCGGTGACATAGGCCTGGTGATGTTTCTGGTGATGCAGGGTCAGTTGTTTCTCTGAGATAAAGGGTGCAAGAGCTCCATACTCAAAGGAAAGGGCTGGCAATGCATACTTTTTTGAATCATCCATGAGATTTCTCCTGATTGTGGAATAGTCTGTAACAGTACTTAAGATCATCGGATTGCATCTCACATGGCAGGGCATACATGGGTTCCACGCATATACGATGTATGGATATCTATGATGTCAGAATTCCTCATATGAAGGTTGCAGATAACAGCCTGCTTGCAGAGTTCTTTCATCCACTCAGAATTGGAAAGGATATGCAGTGCCGGTACAGTATTGCCCATGCACGAGTCCCGGTTGGGGTGAAAACCCTTCCCCACCGGCTCACCCGGTCTTCAGAAGCATACTACATCCTATCCGGTTCAGGGATGATGCATATCGGGGATGAGCACAAAGAGGTTGGTGAGGGGCAGCTTGTGTTCATTCCCCCGGGAAAGACCCAGTGGATTGAAAATACCGGCACTACTGACCTTATCTTTCTGGCGATCTGTGATCCGCTCTGGAGAGAAGAGGATGAAATAATTGGTGAGTCTCCCCCAATAGCTCCGGTTTCGGACGATCCCTTTATGGAGGCTGCAATTCAGGAAGCAGAAAAGGGGAGAGAGGAAGGCGGTATTCCCATCGGTTCAATCCTGGTCCGGGATGGGATCATCATCGGAAGAGGCCATAACCGGCGAGTGCAGAACGGAGATCCGATGGTTCATGCAGAGATTGATTGTCTGCAAAATGCCGGGCGTATTGGCTCCTATTATGACTGTACCCTCTATTCAACCCTGATGCCCTGTTTCCTCTGTGCCGGGGCTGTTGTGCAGTTTCAGATTCCCCGGGTCATTGTCGGTGAATCACGGACCTTTCCAGGGGCACGTGAATTTATGGAGGCTCACGGGGTGAGGGTCATTGATTATGACCTTGAGCGGTGCCGGATGATGATGGAGACCTTTATTCGCGAAAAGCCGGAACTCTGGAATGAGGATATCGGAGTGCTGTAACCGGACCAGAAAATCAAATTCGATGTTTTCATATAACCAATCAGGTAAGGTAAAAGTATCATGGCCGGGAAGATCAAAAAGCTCATTGACTCCCTGATAGAGCAGAGATCTCAGGGGAGTGCATCAATTGCCACCACAACGCGGACAAAACTTCTTTTGAAGGGCATAGATGCGAAAAAGTATACAGAACAGTCAGATGATGATCCAGCAGTCATCAACACCATCATGCAGGTTGCGAATGAGATGGGAATCAGTTTAAAGGTATAAAATATGTCAGTACAAGTCGCACAGTCACAACATCCGGACCCCTATGCCGCTGCCGATGAACTTCGAACAACCCTGGGAGAGTTAAAGCCAGTATTGGTTCTTTTCTTTGCCTCTTCATCCTATGGTCCGGACGGGATAAGCGCAGCGATGAAGAATGCCTTCCCGGATTCCACCGTTATTGGCTGCTCTACGGCAGGAGAGATCATCTCAGGCTCTATGCTGAATAATTCAGTCGTTGCCATGGCAATGGATGCAGACACGATACAGAATGTTCATGCTGATACGATAACACTCAAATCACCGGATTTTGCCGATGAAACCCTCACCCGTCTGGCCAAAGCAGCCGGTAATACCCCGATATCCCTTGACCCTGCACGATATGTCGGGCTAATCCTCTTTGATGGTCTTTCAGGAGCAGAGGAATCGACCATGGAGCGGATCGGAGACCTCACCAACATTCAGGTGATTGGAGGTTCTGCTGGGGATGATCTCGCCTTCTCCGCCACTTATGTCTACCTGAATGGCAAGGCCTATTCAAATACTGCCGTGTTCGCAATTCTTGAGCCGAAAAAGAAGTTTGACATCATTAAAACCCAGTCTTTCTGCTCGCTCGGGAAAAAACTGACTCCGACAAAGGTGGATCCTGCATCCCGGAAGGTGATTGAGTTTAATGGAAAGCCGGCTGCTGTCGCATATGCCGAAGCAATCGGGGTCTCCTGCTCTGATGCAGCGTCGCATTTCATGAAAAATCCGGTTGGTCTGATGGCAGGAGATGAACCCTTTGTCCGCAGTCCACAACGGATAGAAGGAGATGCCGTATTCTTTTACTGCCAGGTCAGGGAAGGGGTGGACCTTGATGTCCTCTCTTCAACTGACATCATCGCTGACACAAAAAAGATACTTGACGAGAAGAACAAGGCAACTCCAATAGAGGCTCTCATTAACTTCAACTGCATCCTCCGGACTCTGGAGCTGAAACAGGAAGGAAATGACGCAACCTATGGAGAGCTTTTTTATGATATCCCGACTGTCGGGTTTTCAACATATGGAGAAGAGTATATCGGCCATATTAATCAGACCGCTACTATGCTCGCATTTCTAAAATAAAAATTATTTTTCATTATTTTTTTGCAGATACAACTTCTGACACCGATGCAGCATATGGGTACAGCCCCTTGAACCTGACCTGAAGATCTTCAGGGGGTGATGCTGCCGGTCTGAAGAATGCATAGGATCCATCACGTTCGGTCCTTACTACCTTCAGGTACTGAAACTTTCCCGGGGTTGCACCGGCAGCGGTTGATTCAAGTGTTATCCACTTGTTCCCGAGAGGCTCCCCACTGCTTGAAATGAGTGTGCCGGTAATGTAAAACGGCTGTCCTACCTGCGGGGTTGCCGGGTCCAGGGCGATTGAGATCATCGTTGGTATTCTCTCTTCCTGTGACATAGCACTGGCTCCTCCGGCCAGCATTAAAAGCAGGGAGATCCCAAGGAATATTCCAAGTCCCCGTGAAATCTGCGGTACACGATTCGATTTCATGCACATTGATCTATCCTTTCAGGTCATCAGGTTGCCTGTCTCCATAGGAAATGATGGGGTGGTTCACTACCTTGTGATGATGGTCATATTAGTGGTTCAAATAATAACATTTAGATGATCATCTGGTGCATATATCATGAGGTTCTGCACCGGCCCAGGATATGCATCGACAGCCGGTCAGATGGATAGTATGGAACATATTGATGAGAAAAGCAGAAATAACATTTTTCTGGTAGATGATACGGCGAATCCGGCACCCCTCGGCCTGTGTGCATTCGGGATGACAACGATCCTGCTCAGTCTTCATAATGCAGGCATTACTGCGGTTGGAAGTCCAATCCTTTCAATGGCCATATTCTATGGTGGTATCGCACAGGTTATCGCCGGAATTCTTGAGTGGAAAAAGAATAATACCTTTGGAATGGTCACTTTCGGAAGCTTTGGCTTTTTCTGGATATCATTTGCTTTTATCCTTCTGCTCCCCAAGATGGGACTGATTGGTGCACCGACAAATCCTGAACTGGCAGCATTTCTTGGTGTCTGGGGACTGTTCGCTCTTGGATTATTTGTCTGTTCATTCAGGATGCACCGGGTATTACAGGTGACTCTGTTCTTCGTTGTAGTATTAGTGGCCCTTCTGGTTGCCGGAGAGCTGACCGGAATCTCCATGCTGGTGACCCTTGGTGGTGGAGCAGGACTGATTGCAGGTCTTCTTGCACTCTACATCGGGATGGGACAGGTCATCAACGAGGTATACGGAAGAAAGATCTTCCCGGTGTAATCACTCCACCTTTTTTTGTTATTCGCCACCGGAACGAAAAAAAGAGATTTAATAAACCGGTGAATAGTCCGTTCTTCGCTCAACAAGATCTCTTCCAAGGTCCTCTGATATATACTGCATATCTGAAGGGTCAAGGTATTCACCAGCCTTTGCACCGGCTGATGATGATATACTCTCTTCATATAAGGTGCCCCCGATATCATTCGCACCTGACATGAGTCCTATCTGCACCATTTTCAGCCCGAGCTTTACCCATGATACCTGGATGTTGGTGAAATTATCCAGGAAGAGTCGTGAGACCGCAATCATGAGCATATCCTCTCTTCCGGTCGCTCCAGGACGTGCGATACCCTTCTTGTAAATGGGAGTCCCGGGATGGATGAATGACAACGGAACAAACTCCGTAAATCCCCTGGTCTCATCCTGAATATCACGTAATATGGAGAGATGTTCTACCTGATTCTCAACTGAATCACAATGCCCGTACATGATAGTCGCTGTTGACCGAAGCCCGGAGTTATGTGACTCTTTTATTATCCGTACCCATTCATCGGTTGATATTTTCTCAGGACAGATGACCTCACGAATCTCATCAACAAGGATCTCAGCTGCAGTTCCACATAATGTCCCGACACCCGCATCCCTGAATGCTTCAAGTACTTCCTTTGTAGAGCACCCGGATCTTCTCGCAGCATATGCAACTTCCATCGGATTTGAGGCATGGATATGAACCCCCGGGGCATTCTCCCTGATTGCCTGGTATATAGAGAGATATGAGTTCAGATCATATTCCGGATGCAGCCCGCTCACGGTACAGATCTCGGTTACACCACGGGATGCCGCCAGTGATGCTTTTTCCCCGACATCCTCCGGTGTCAGCTCATAGGCCTTTGGATCGCCTGGTTTACAGGAGAATCCACAAAATCCACAAGTATTTACACATAGATTCGAGCAGTTGATGTTCTGGTTTTTCACCCAGGTTATCGCATTGCCACATTTCTTCTCCCGGAGAGCATCAGCAGCTGCAGCGATGAGAAAAGATGAACGATCCCGGATTTTAAACAGATTTACTGCTTCAGCCTTAGTCAGACGATGACCCTCACCGACATCATCGAGCAGGATCTTCAGTTCATGGAGGTTCTGAGTCATGGTTCTTATGTTAGAGTATCATGGTGCAAAACCATGAATGTTTACCCTCATTACGGTGCAGACTCCCATCATCCCGGGAATGAAGAAACATTGATGATATGCGTTATTGCACATACTTTCTTCTGGTAGAAAAACAATACATCAATTATTATTATCCGGAGTGGGTTTGATTAGTACTATAGACGATGAACAGGAAGAGGAAGTAATTACATCCGAAAGGTCGGGGCCGGAAGATGAAGTTATCAGGGTCCGTCTACCTAAAAAATCCAATAGCGAACAGTTTGCAATTGCTGAGCTGATGATGGGTGCAAATCACATCAGGGTCCGGTGCTCTGATGGGGTTACCCGTCTTGGCAGAATCAAAGGAAAGATGAAAAAACGAGCCTGGATACGGGAGGGTGATATCATTATCATCGTGCCCTGGAGTTTCCAGGATGACAAGTGCGACATAACCTACCGGTATACCCCGCCCCAGCGGGACTGGCTCCGTCGGAATAATTACCTGTAATTATCCGATAATCCTGATCTTTTCATCCAATTCTTTTTTAAATACCCTGAATTGATGAACCCAGCTGTGTTCTCCTCTTTGCGCCGATATTCCATTATTCCCCGGTGGCCCACCCCTGGTCTGACCGGAACATGTGAATTATCTATAGGTTTATTTGAACATGATACCCTTATTGAAGGCAATTTCTTAACCCGCCATAAGAACGGGGGGGTTAAATCATCATCAGGTGCAGTGCAAAATCTTTTACTTATAACCGTTCATCCATAACATGATGATTTCAGTCCTCTGTGTGGACGATGAGCCCAATATGCTCTATTTATCAAAGACATTTCTCGAGAAAACCGGGGAGTTTGTCGTTGATACGGCGTCATCTGCACAAGAGGCACTCACGCGCTTACAACAAAACGGGTATGATATCATCGTCTCTGATTATATCATGCCGGTATCATCTGGTCTGGAATTCCTGCGCACCCTCAGAAAACAGGGGAATCATATTCCTTTTATCCTGGTATCCTGCCGTGGTCAGGAGATGGAGATTGTAGAGGCAATTAATGACGGATTATCCGGATATCTAACGAAGGAAGGAGATCCTGCCTATAATTTTGCCATGCTTTCCCACCGGATCAACCAGGTTGTGTCCCTGAAGAGATCTGAAGAAGGATGGAAGGAGAGTGAAGAGAGGTTTCGTTTTTTATATACTCACATGGCCGAAGGGGTCGCTCTCTTCACGCTCATCCGGGATGAGAACGGGAAACCGGTAGATTTCAGGTTTGAAGATGTAAACCTCCGGTATGAGGAGATATTTAGGTATACTGTCGATATGGTCAGGGGGAAGTGTATCTCTGATATTATCGGGTATGTCCCTTGTCTTGAAGAGTGCAGATCGGTAGTTGAAACAAAAACCCCCATATCTTTTGAAAAATTCCTCGCGAGCCCCTCAAAACATTTTTCCATATCGGTCTCTCCCTGGCTTGAAGACGGATTTGCGATGATTTTTTCCGATATCACAAGGAGGGTCGAGGCAGAAGAACAGCTGAGAGAGACGAGTGAATATCTCCAGAAACTCATCACCCATGCCGGGACACCCATCATCGTCTGGGATATAGAAGGGAACATCACCCAGATAAATCAGGCATTTGAGGATCTCACCAAATATACCCAGGATGAATTGATAGGTAAGACCATCCGGTGCATTCTGCCCGAACATGAGACAGACCGGCTCTTCTCATTCATCCATCTTACCACCCTTGGTATGCATCTTGAATCAACCGAGATACCGGTCAGGATCAAAACTGGTGAAATCAGGGTACTGAAGTGGAATTCTGCAAATATCAAGGATAATCATGGATCACTCCGGGCAACCATCGCCCTTGGAGTTGATATAACCAGGCAGAAAGAGCTGGAAGATGAGAATGCAACCGCAGTCTTCCAGCTCAAAAGAAACCTTGCCGAGCTTGCAATCCTCAACGACGGGATCAGAAATCCTCTTGCAGTGATCCTTGCCTGTTCAGAGTTTCAGGATGAGACATCCTATCCCCGCATAACACACCAGGTCTGGGAGATTGACAAGATGATCGATCAGCTGGACAGCCGGTGGATAGAATCAGAAAAGATCCTGAAGTTTCTTGAAAAACATTACCGTATCGGGTATTCAGAAAAATCAGGCAAACATTCAGACAGTTCAGATCCTGATCCGGTATCCGGGTAAGGATTTCTCCCTCTTTTGTGATGTACATCGAACCTTTAATCATCGTATACGCGAGATCTTCCATCAGATATGATCTCTGTGCTTTTTGTTGATGATGAACCGGTCCTGGTAGATATCGGACGTCTGTTTCTTAAACGGGCAGGAGATTTTTCGGTAACCGGGGTTCTGTCAGGGCAGGAGGCGGTCACTCTTCTGAAGGAAAACACATACGATGTGATCATCTCCGACTACCAGATGCCGGGGATGAATGGCATAGAGCTCCTCCGTTTTGTCAGAAAACAATGTGGTGATATCCCCTTTATTCTCTTTACCGGACGCGGCGATGAGGCGATTGCCGGAGATGCGGTCAACACCGGAGTTGACTTTTACGTCCAGAAAGGGGGCGATCCAAAGCTGCAGTTTGCAGATATTGCCCATAAGATTGAGACTGCGGTGGAGCGAAGACGGGCTCTTCAGGCAATAAAAGCATCCGAGCAGCGGTTTTATGATATCATCAATTTTCTCCCGGATGCAACCTTTGCCATCAATACCGAAGGGATCATCATCGCATGGAACCGGGAGATAGAGCGGATCACCAATACCCGTGCTGAAGACATGATCGGGAGGGGAGCATATGCTCATGCAGTCCCGTTCTACGGGTCACGTCGGCCGATGATCATTGATCTGCTCCTTCGTCCTGATCCGGGGGTTGAAATGTCCTATCCGTCACTTCGCCGGGAGGATACCATCATCACCGCAGATGGTACGCTCCATATCGCCGGAAGGAAACACTTCTTCCTGGCGAGAGCTTCGTTCCTGTACGATCAGCACGGGAAAAAAGCAGGAGCAATCGAGAGTCTCAGGGATATTACCCCTCAGAAGGAGTCGGAGGAGAAGCTGGTCAGAGTTATCCAGCATCTGCCACTTGGTCTGCAGATATTCAGAATTGAGGCGGATGGACGACTGGTCTGTCATGGGGGGAATCCGGCTGCTGAAGAGATGACTGGTATAGGCGGGAGATGTGCACCGGGAAGACCGATAGAAGAGGTGTTTCCGGATAACGAAGGCCAGCAGATCTGCACCATCTGCAGAAAGATTGCCATGGAGGGCGGACGTGACTCTGTGGATAATGTCCCTCTTTCAACCGACGGCTGTGTGAAACGATATAACATCAGGATGTTTCAGACCGACCCTGGGGAAGTCGCTGTGCTCTACGTCTGATATGCATGAACGGTTGAGGAAAGTGATTATAGGTACCTGAAACATACGAGATACATAATGGGCCAGTCAAGAAAATATGAGTTCAAATGGGAGCTTTTAGGGGATATAGAGAAAGGCAGGCCGAACCTTGGGAACACTACCAGGCTTGAGGTATACCGGCTCATGCAGTATACGCTCCGTGATGTGCTCGAGCAGCGGTATGGTGATGCTGAGGCAGATGCAATATTCAGGGAAGCTGGAAGGCTTTCCGGGAAGGAGTTCTATCATCACCTGCTCTCTGATACTGCTGGAATGCATGATTTCATCAGGAAATTTCAGGAGACCCTTCGGGAGCTGGGTATTGGAATTCTCCGGGTAGAGGAGGCTGATGAGATGAGTGGGACCTTTACTCTCACCGTTGCCGAGGATCTTGACTGCTCCGGTCTTCCTGAACTTGATTATCCGGTCTGCACCTTTGACGAGGGTTTTATCGGAGGCATACTTGAAGAGATGACCGGAAAAGAGTACGAGGTCAGAGAGGTTGACTGTTGGTGCACCGGAGATCGGACCTGCCGGTTTGAGGCCAATGTCCGAAGCCCCTGACAGGTTGTCAATGACAGACACCACCGGCCCTGATGCACTGACGCTTATTGAAGAGATGATTGAGAGAGGGGGGGATATCCCAGAAGATCTCCCCGGTTCTCCTTATGAGCAGGAGAAACTCAAAAATATTCTTGGAAAGATACACGAGATGCATTCTTTTGTCTCCCGTATGTCTGATGGAGATCTGAATACTCCCCTCTCATTCAGAGGGTTTCTTGCCGGCCCCCTGAAGGCTCTCCAGTCATCGCTTCGTCATCTGACCTGGCAGGCAAAGATGATTGCCGAGGGGGATCTCTCCCAGCGGGTTGACTTTCTGGGCGATTTCTCTCTTTCCTTTAACCAGATGGTAGCAAACCTTGCCGACAACCGCGACCAGCTGGTAAGCAGGAAAGAAGAGCTTGAACGATCATATGCTGCCCTTTCCCAGGCAAATAACAAGCTCAATATTCTCTCGTCCATTACACGGCATGATATTCTCAATCATGTGATGGTGATTGTAAACTACTGTTTCCTGCTGAAAGAAGCGATTGCTGATCCGAAGCAGAAGAAGCAACTGGAAGCGATCGAATTTAGTGGGAAGGAGATCCAGCACCTGATCGAGTTTACAAGAAGCTATCAGGATATGGGGGTTCTTGAACCAATGTGGCAGCGTATCCCGGTAATCTTTACAAATCCCACAATATCAGGTCTTGTAAAGGATATCTCCCTGCAGCTTCCAGGCCAGTGTTATGAGATATTTGCCGACCAGATGCTGGTCAAAGTGATGTATAACCTGGTTGAGAACTCGATCCGGCATGGCGGGTCGGTGACAGAGATCCGGGTCTCCTATGCAGAAGAAGAGTCTCTTCTCCGGATCATCTATGAGGATAACGGCTCGGGTATTTCCGAAGATGAGAAAGAGAAGGTCTTCAAACGGGGGTATGGAAAGAACACCGGTCTTGGTCTCTTTCTCATCAGGGAGATCCTCTCCATCACCGATATCACTATCAAAGAGACCGGAACTCCGGGTGAAGGGGTCAGGTTTGAGATGACGGTGCCGGAGAGGTATTTCAGGAGATGTGTATCCTGATCTAATCCTGCCTTATTGCGATAACACCCGGAAAGAAGACCAGGGATGCAGAGTTCATACAGTATCGCATTCCGGTTGGTGGTGGCCCGTCATCAAAGACATGCCCCAGGTGAGCATCACAGAGGGCACAGAGAACCTCTGATCTGACCATTCCAAAACCCGTGTCCTGCCTGGTCCTGATGTTCATGGGTGATACCGGCCTTGAAAAACTTGGCCAGCCGGTTCCGGAATCAAATTTATCCACCGACGAGAAGAGGTCGGTACCACAGCATGCACACCGGTACAGACCGGCTATCTTGGTTGCGTAAAATGCTCCGGTGAACGCTGGCTCTGTTCCCCCTTTTCTGGCAACATCAAAGACGGTTTTGTCCAGTATGCGGTCCCATTCCTCGTCTGTTCTGATAACCCTTTTGAGTTCACGAACGGTTCCAGTGTCGGCATGATAGATGGGGATGAGGTCAGAAGATGGCATACGAAGTAGTAGGGTGATAAAACGGATAAAATGATATTAT
>ERZ1645192.2157-NODE-2157-length-16402-cov-12.087845_pt1 | contig 16402 bp, 19 predicted proteins | sample MGYA00575354_ERZ1645192 | MGnify/ENA primary metagenome ERZ1645192 (study PRJEB40844, sample SAMN11349763) | freshwater sediment metagenome | isolation source: river sediment | host: Sediment | place: India: Faizupur Khadar , New Delhi | collected 2017-02-21 ... | reverse complement strand
TTTGTAATTTTAAACTAATACTGTTGGCTTACCGCTCATAATAACAGTTATTATGTCAATCAACCAACCAATACCGAAGAATCCAACGGTAATAATCCACAAAATACCAATTAACGTTTTTCCTTTTGCAATACGATAGATACCGTATACAATTGGACCAACAAAGATAGCTAAAAGAATCTTAGCTATTAAAGGTAAACCATCAACAGCTTTTAAATATTCATTCATTTTTATATCCTCCTTTTTAAGGTCATTATATCACTTGTATATAAATAATAAAAGTATCTTTAATCAAATTATTCTAAAGTTCTGTCAATTGCTTCAGCAACTTTTCGACATTTAGCAATTAAGTTGGAAAATTTATGTGGTTTTAAAGACTGTTGCCCATCACTTAAGGCTATTTCTGGATTTTGATGAACTTCAATAATCAGACCATCAGCTCCAGCAGCTATAGCTGCCAATGATAGTGATTCGATATATTCCCATCTGCCCGCTGCGTGAGACGGATCGATGACGATAGGTAGATGTGATAATTTTTTAATTACAGGGATTGCTGATATGTCCAAAGTGTTTCTGGTGGAGGTTTCAAAAGTTCTTATGCCTCTTTCGCAAAGAATCACATTTGTATTACCGCCAGCAAGAATGTATTCCGCTGACATCAACCACTCTTCAATAGTGTTCGCAATACCTCTTTTTAAAAGAATAGGTTTGTTAATTTTTCCCAATTCTTTCAATAGAGCAAAGTTTTGCATGTTCCTTGCACCAACTTGAATCAAATCAACATTTTTGACGAAATTATCGATATCTTCAATATTCATAATTTCACTTACGACAGGTATTCCATACTTATTCTTGGCACGGTTTAAAATCTCTAAACCTTCTTGTTCTAGCCCTTGAAAGGAATATGGACTAGTTCTTGGTTTGTATGCTCCACCACGTAAAATCTTCGCCCCGGCTTCGATGACCATTGGTGTTATTTCATCGATTTGTTGATTGGATTCCACCGCGCAAGGACCACCCATTATCACGATATTCTTGCCACCTATCTTGACGCCACCGACATCAACAACTGTATCCTCTGGTTTGAATTTGCGATTGACTTTCTTAAAAGGTTCCTGAACCCTTAAAACTGTATCAACAAATTCATAAGCATATAAACTATTTGGGTCAATAATCGTAGTGTCCCCAATCACACCAATGATGACCGTTGACTTTCCGATACTCTCGTGGATACCAAATCCCTTGCTTATTAAATGGTTTTTGATTTCTTCTATTTCACTTGGTAAAACATTATTTTTTAATTTTATTATCATAATTAATCCTCTTTGCTTAGATAGTCTATTGCTTCGATATAACTTTCAAAACCTTTTCCATAAAATTGTGCTTCGCACGCAGGTTTAATTACAGAAATTTTTCTAAATTCTTCCCTTTCATAAATATTTGATAAATGAACTTCAACAATCCTTTTATTCAGTGATAATAAACAGTCATAGATGGCATAAGAATAATGAGTAAAAGCTCCGGGATTGATGATTATTGCATCAAAAAACGAGTATTTTTCTTGCAAAAAATCAATGATACTTCCTTCATGATTGCTTTGGTATATTTCTAGTTGATGATTCTTTTTTGTACCGTAAGCCAAGAGATATTTAATTAAATCATCATAAGTTTTATTGCCATAAACACTTACTTCTCTCTTGCCTAGAAAGTTAAGGTTAGGACCATTGACTATTAAGATATTCATCAATTTTCTCCTTTATTTCATTAATATGATACACTGTATCCCTCGTAATAGCAATTGAAATGTCACAAGCTTTTTCATATATTGGCAAACGTTCTTGAGCTATTCTTAGAACATCTTCCTTACTCTTTATTAAAGGTCGTCCTTGGATATTTTTTTCAGCTATTTCTTCAGGATTCTTGTTCAAGAAAATAATAATTCCATTCTGCTTCAAGAGATCGATGTTAATATATTTTTTGATTGCTCCACCACCGGTTGATATGATTGAATTGTGGTTTTTGTAAAGCATCTTTATGATTTCAATTTCGAACATTCTGAATTCTTCTTCGCTGTGAGATTGAAAATAGTCGAAAATTGTACAGCCTAAAATATCTTCTATCTCTTGATCGGTATCATATAATTTTTTAGTCAGGTTATCGCTAAAAAATTTAGCATATTTGCTTTTACCGCTTAGAGGCATGCCAATAAAGACAAAATTATACATCTTTTTAAGAAGTTTTTTAAAAATTTTGTTTGCTAAATTAATAGGTAAATCGCAATTAAAGAAAAGCTCATGAGCTTTTTTAGCTTGCATAACCAACATATATAAACCATTAATAACCTTGATATTTCTTTTTTCTGCCTCTAATAGTAATTTAGTTCTCAAAGGATTGTATATCAAATCAATTACTAATGATAATTTAGTGAAACAATCAAGCTCAATTAACAATTCATCGGTGTTATTAGGGTGCATTCCAACAGGGGTGGTGTTGATTATTATGTCATAATAGTGATATTTATTTAAGTTTTGATATAAATCATCTTCGGGGTATTTTTTGTTTCGACAAAGCCTAACTATGGATTTGGCATTTAACTCATTGAGCGCCAAAACGATAGTGTTTGAAACGGAACCGTTACCAAGTATAAGTATGTTTTTTCCCTCAATATCAACTTGGTAAAATTTGATTAATTCCAAAAAACCATAGTAGTCTGTATTATATCCATAGTATTCATTTTCTTTAAGTACGACAGTATTGACTGAATTGGTTTTCAGCGCAATCGGGTCAAATTTATTTATGAATTTCATAATCTCGGTTTTATAAGGAATTGTCACATTGAATCCCAAAAGATTTTTAGAATCGATAATTTCTCCAATGTTTTTTGTACTGATTAATTCGTACTCCTTATTACCAAAAGATTCGTGAATTTCTTTAGAAAAGCTATGGCTCAAATTTTTGCCAATCAAACCGTACACAATCAGTTCCAACCTTTTTTTGAAAATAGCAACAGATCCAAAATAGCGTAGTTTAAAACAGCATTTACAACGTGAATTGCACGAGTAACGATTTGTGGGTCATGACGGCCTGGCGTTTCCAAAATAACATTTTCTTTTCTAGATAAATCTACAGATTTTTGCGCTTTAGCGATTGACGAAGTAGGTTTGACCGCCAATCTAAGAATTATAGGTCTGCCTGTGGATATTCCACCCAAAATTCCACCATTATTATTTGACAGAAAATTCAATTCATTACCTACAAATTCATATTGATCATTAGCTTCAGACCCGTTCAAACGAGTTAAGTTGAATCCTTCACCGAATTCAATCCCTTTAATTCCCGGGATTGAAAACAATAAATTTGACAAATAGCTTTCAACTGACAAAAATAAAGGCTCTCCAATTCCGGCAGGTAAGTTGACAATGGTAGACTCAATTGTTCCACCAACAGAATCACCAGCTGAAGAAGCTTTCATGATTGCATCTTCCATTTTTGGTTTAATTTCAGTGTTTATTAGTGGAAATGAACTCTTATTGAGGGTTTTTAACATCTCCACTTCAAAGCTATTCTTTTCAAATGAATTATCATAGATGTTTTTTATGGATTCAATATGAGACGCAATGTAAATGTTTTGTTTTTCGAGAATTTGTTGGCAAATAGATCCGACTATTACCCATAATATGGTTACTCTACCAGAAAAAATCCCTCCGCCAGATTTATCGTTAAAATCATTATATTTGACATAAGCCGCATAATCAGAATGACCAGGTCTTGGTATGTTCTTCAATTTTGAGTAGTCTTCCTTAATAATGTTTGTATTCGGAACCAAAAATGTTAAAGCAGCACCTGTTGTATAGCCGTCTTTGAATCCAGATATTATTGTATATTGATCTTGTTCAACCCTGGTAGTTGAAATTCCTTCTTTTGGACGTCTTTTCATCAAGTTGAAATCCAATAAATCAAAATTAATTCTTATACCAGCGGGTATTTGATCAATAACCACGCCGAGATATTCGCCGTGGGATTCACCAAAGAAGGTAATTTTTATATTATTTCCAATGTTATTCATCATATCACTCCGCTTTATAATTCTTCAATATTAATTTCTTTTAGATAAGCTTCACCTATCTTGTTGACAAGAACAATATTAATGCCTTTAGTTTGTACTTTTTTATCTTGTTTTATGAATTTAATCAAATCCTCTTTTTTAGCGGGATCTGATGTTGGCAAGGCGTACTTTTGCAATACCTTAATCAAATCATTTTTCAGTTCAGGGCTAATAACCTGTAGCATACCCAATCCAATCGCTTCTCCATGCAGATATTTTTCATAGTTGTAGAAAGCTTCATAAGCATGTCCAAAAGTATGACCAAAATTAAGAATTTGTCTTTGAGCAGTATCAAATTCATCTATTTCAACGAAATGCTTTTTTATTTTGAGACATTCAAAGATTAGTTCTTCCAAATTATCATTAATGTTACCACTCTTAATTTTATCATAAATTTCCGGAGAATGAATCAATCCGTATTTAATCATTTCCGCAACACCATTATTGAATTCTTTAGTGGGTAAATATTCCAAAGTGCTCGGATCGATTAAAACCATCTTTGGAGGGTAAATTGAACCTAAAGAATTTTTGGCTTTTGGCAAGTTTATTCCAACCTTTCCCCCTACAGAAGAATCTATTTGTGAGAGTAAAGTAGTTGGGATTTGTATATAGTCAACTCCTCTAAAAATAGTTGACGCTATAAATCCCGCCAAATCACCTGTGACACCACCGCCTAAAGCAATAATGATATAGTTTTTTGTCATACCTTTATCAATCAAAATATTAACAATCCTTTCATATTCAGACAAGGATTTTGACTTTTCACCATGAGGAAAATTAATAAATATATTGTACTTTAATTTATTTATAACTCGTTTTATAATAACATCAGGAATATTGTCATCAGCAATAATGGCATATTTTCGAGAAACATCCAAATAATTATCGATTTCTTTCAGCAAGCCGTTTTCGATAAAGATTTCATAATCACGAGTTTTTGATTTAATATTAATTTTCATAAAATCACCTACAAATATTCTACTTTTATACCCAATGATTCCAAATCCTCAAAAAAGTGTGGATATGACTTGTTGACAGCTTCAGCACCATTGATTACTACGGGACCATCAGCTCTGAGAGCAGCTACTGCAATAGACATTACCATCCGATGATCGTTGTAGGATTCAAAAGAGTTTGCTGAAAATTTATCACTGCCTACTATATTGTATCTGTCATCAAATGAATAACACTTAATCCCTAAAAGAGTAAGGATTTGCGTTATTGCCGATAATCGATCGGTTTCCTTTATTCTCAACCTTTTTGCGTTTAGGATATTTGATGATCCCTCAGACAAGGCTGATAAAATTGAGATGATAGGAGCTATATCAGGGTGTTGACTCACATCAATATCCAGTCCTCTTGTGTTACTTTTAACAAAATGCAGAGTGTTCTTTTCTTTAAAAACCTTACCCCCCATTTTTTTGATGATGTTAATGATTTCAACATCTGGTTGTAAAGATTCATTTGCTGAATTAATAATTTTCACGTCACCATTAATTATTCCAGCTACTGCAAAGAAAGCCAATTGAGAAAAGTCTGATTCAACCTTATATTCGGTTGGTTTATATTTTTGATTTCCTTTAATAAAATAAACATTGTCTTTAATTATTATATTAATGCCAAATTTACTCATAACATCAATTGTCATGTCTACGTATTTTTTTGACTCTAAATCGCCGGTGATTGTAATCTTGGAATCGCCATCTTTTAATGGTAAAGCAAGTAATAATCCGCTGATGAATTGAGAACTTACATTACCTAAGACTTCGTAGTTTCCCGGTTTTAATTCGTTTTTCAGAAAAAGCAATTTTTCCCGTCTTTCAAAAGCGATGCCACTGATTTTAAAAACATCATCATAGACATTTAGCGGTCTGTTTAAAAGAGATTCTTTTCCTGTAAAGAAAATACCTTTCTTATTTGTCAATAAAGGCAATAAAAATCTTAAAGTTGATCCTGATTCCTGACAATCAATTATTTCGTCACCAAAAATAGATAAATTATCGCTGCCATTTATCTCCAGGGCGTTTTCTATTTTGTTGATTTGAATTCCTAAAGTCTTAAAAGCATTTATAGTCGCTTTTATATCTTCGGAATAAACAACATTTTTAATAACTGATTTTCCGTTTGCAAGACAAGCGCAGATAATGGATCTGTGAAGCAGTGATTTGGAAGGGGGTACCATTATTTGCCCTTGAGCAAAGCCGGGATACACTTTTACCCTCATTTGTTGTTACCTTTCATGTACCTTTTGTGTAGGTGTTCTGACTTAGCCAAGCACATTGTTGTCTGAATAAAATCCTCATCGATTAATGCATGTTTGATTTTACTTAATTCTGCTTCGAAAGCTTCAATTCTTTTTACAAGCGCTTCTTTATTCATAGTCAATAATTGATGCCAAAGAAACATGTTTATATTGGCAATTCTTGTTAAATCTCGGTACGAATCTCCGGTAAAGTTTAGTAAATCAACATTTTCTTCATCAAAAGAATTAACCAAAGCCATTGATATGACGTGAGTCAATTGCGAGGTATAAGCGATGATGTCGTCATGAAATTGTGGACTGACGTGAGTTATCTTGCCAAACCCCATTTCATTAGCTAAATTTTCTGCCAAAATGACATTCTCTTTTTTGTTTCTTTCATAAGTAATAATTAAGTAATTGGCTTTACTAAATATTTTCGAATCCGAATAAGATACTCCGGAGAATTCCCTACCCGCTATAGGATGTGTATATATCAAGTCAAATTTAGTTGATCCCAATGTTTCCACTTCCTTGATAATAGAGGTTTTAACGCCGGATATTTCAATGAATACGGTATCGTTTATTATTAAATCTTTGTTTTGTTCAAGGAAATCTTTAATTTCCTTTGGATATAGACAAAGATAGATTAGATTATTGTTTTTCAAGAACTCTTTTATATCATGATAACCTTTGTGTATTATTTGATTTTCTTCTGCATAATCCAATGCTGCCTTATTAATATCGTATGCGCTAATATGGTGTCTTTCTTTTAGTGATTTAGCGATTGTTCCGCCAATCAAACCCAGTCCTATAATGCCTATTTTCATATATCTCTCCTTTAATATTAAATAATTTTATCATAAATATTTAAAAAAGTATTCAAGGAGTTTAAATGAAGTTAAAAAATAAGCCTTAACCCATAAATATTACCCAAAATTTCACTTATTATGTTATAATAATCTTGCGTAAATATGAGGAGGGTGTCTTATGTATAAAGAGATTTCGGTATTTGAACATGCGAATACGGTTTTAGAAAAATTGACTCCTGGTATATTCTTAAATACTAAATTTAAAGGTGAGATAAACACCATGATAATCGGCTGGGGAGGAATTAATATTATATGGGGAAGACCTATTTTTGTGGTTTTGGTTCGCGATTCTCGTGCCACATATAATTTAATCGAATCCAGTCAAGAATTCACAATAAGCATTCCAATGGAAAGTCCAATGAAAAAAGAAATTGCTTTTTGTGGGACCAAATCGCTCAGAGACTATGATAAATTCAAAGAATGTAATTTTACTCCAGTCAAAAGCAGAAAATTAGAAACTCCGATTATCGCCGAATGTCAGTTACATTATGAGTGCAAAGTTATATATAAACAAACATTGAATCAAATAGCAGTGCCGGATAATGTCAAATCACGATATTATAACAACAATGCTAATCACACAGTTTATTACGGCGAGATAGTTGATCAATATATTTTTGTGAAGGAGTAATTATGGGCAATATTTTAGATGGATCAGCTTTAGCTAAAAAAATGCGAGCTGAAATAAAGATTGAAACAGAAAAATATATAAATAAATATCATGTTCAACCCCATTTGGCAGTTATTTTGGTAGGGGCTGACCCAGCTAGTGAAACTTATGTCAAATTTAAAGAAAAAGCTTGTAATCAAGTTGGTATGAAATCAACTGTCATCAATAAACCAAGTGATATAACTGAAAGAGAGTTATTGGAAATAATAGCTGAAATGAACAATAATCCTTTAGTTCATGGTATCTTGCTGCAACTGCCAATACCAGATCACATCGATTTAGAAAAAGTAATCAACGCAATCTCACCAGAAAAAGACGTTGATGGTTTCGCAAATGAAAATGTTGCCAAACTCAGCAAAAATCAAGATGCTCTAGTTCCTTGTACGCCGCTTGGAATAATCAGGCTGTTGGAAGAATATAAGATTAAAACCGAAGGTGAACACTGTGTTATACTCGGAAGAAGTCAAATAGTAGGAAAACCGATGGCACAGTTGATGTTACAAAAAAACTCAACAGTTACAATCTGTCATTCCCGCTCAAAGAATTTACCAGAACTAGCCAAACAGGCTGATATATTGATAGCTGCTGTTGGCAAGGCTCATATGGTCGATGAAACATTCGTTAAAGAAGGAGCTGTTGTCATCGACGTTGGTGTTTCACGTATTGATGGAGTTATTTATGGTGATGTCAACTTCGACAAAGTTAAGGATAAGGCAAGTTATATTACTCCTATGCCTGGAGGAACCGGCCCGATGACGATTGCTTGTTTGTTGGAAAACACTTTAAAATGTTATTTGAATTTAGTTGGTTAAACATATGATAGACAGATATTCAAGACCACAATTTAAGAAAATATGGTCTGAAAAGAATAAATTTGATATTTTTCTTCAAATAGAAATATTAAACACCGAGGCTCTCAATCATTTAGGAATAGTTTCTGATTACGAACTTGATTTAATCAAAAACAATGCCAAATACACTCAAAACCGAGTTAAAGAATTAGAAAAACAAACAAAACATGATGTAATTGCTTTTACTAGAGCGGTTTCAGAAAATCTGGGGTCTGAAAAACGATTTATTCATTATGGTTTAACCTCAACCGACGTAGTTGATACAGCCTATGGCGTTTTGTTGAAACAAGCCAATGAATTCATCAAAAAAGATGTTAAATCATTTTTAAAGATTCTTAAAGAAAAAGCTTACGCATACAAAGATACCTACTGTATTGGCAGGACACATGGAATTCACGCTGATATTACAATTTTTGGACTGAAGTTTGCCTTATGGTATGATGAGTTATTGAGAAATTATAACCGTTTTTTATCCGCTACAGAGCAAATTGAAGTGGGTAAAATCAGTGGTGCCGTTGGTAACTACGCTTTTGTCGACACTGAGGTGGAAAGATATATTTGTCGCAGTTTGGGGTTAAATACCGTTAACATTTCAACTCAAACACTTCAAAGAGATCGCCATGCATATTATTTAAGCACTTTAGTTTTGTTGGCTTCAACATTGGAAAAAATCGCTTTAGAAATCAGACATCTCCAAAGAACTGAAGTCAATGAAGTGAAAGAACCTTTCACTGAAAATCAAAAAGGTTCATCGGCAATGCCGCATAAAAAGAATCCGATCGTAAGCGAAAATATTACCGGAATAACCAGGGTTTTACGAGGATATATGCTTTCTGCATATGAAAACATTGCCCTTTGGCACGAAAGAGATATTAGTCATTCCTCGGTAGAAAGAATTGTTTTGGCGGACAGCACGACTTTGATTGATTATATGTTCAACCGTTATCTACCGGTAATAAAGAATTTGGTTGTATACCCAGATAACATGCTGAAAAATATTTATCTGACAAAAGGCATCATTTTTTCTCAAAGAGTTCTGACAAAGCTTTTAGATAAAGGCATTTCTAGAGAAAAAGCGTATGATGCAGTGCAATCTTTGAGCAATGAAGCGTTCACAAAACAAATAGATTTCATTGAGCTACTCAAAGAAGACTCATTTATTAATAAGACTCTTACAGAAACAGAAATTGATGAGTGTTTCACATTGGAATTTTATAAAAAACAAGTTGATTATATATTCAATAAAGTTTTCAAGAAATAATTCTTATATAAGGGGAGATAAACAAAATGACAGAAAAAAGAAGATTATACCGCGACACTGAAAATCAAAAATTATTTGGTGTATGTTCCGGATTATCAGACTATTTTGATGTAGATGTTACATTAATCAGAGTTTTGTGGTTAGTGGCGGTTTTTGCTGGAGGGACAGGATTATTGCTGTATTTGATTTTGGCAATAGTAGTGGAACCTAAGAGTGTAGTAATAGCCAAAGCCAAAAAAGAAGAAAAAACAATCGACGATAGTGACGATCCATTCGCTAAATACGATAAATAAAAAAAAACGATAAAGATTTAATTAAAAAAAGTAAGATTGAGTGAAAATCTTGCTTTTTTTAATGCATTTATGAACCTAAAAATTCAAAGTTTTTTATAGAGTCAATTACTCAAAAAGTATAGTTTTTTACCATCATAAATTGTATAATTGAATTATAAGGAGGTGGCCCATGGAAGAGTATAAATTGCATAAAAATATCCTGTGCATTGACTTGAAAAGTTTCTATGCATCCGTAGAATGCGCTATTTCTGGGCTGGACCCCTTTAAAACCCCATTAGTGGTAGCGGATAAGGAACGAGGTGGCGGATCCATAGTTTTAGCGGTTACTCCTTATCTAAAACAACTAGGAGTGCCAAACCGTTTGCGCGTTTACGAATTGCCTAAAAATATCGATATCATCTACCGAAAGCCAAGGATGGAGCGCTATTTGGAATATTCGACGAAAATTATTGAAATATATTTACAATTTATTTCTGAAGATGATCTTTATGTCTACTCTGTCGATGAAGTTTTCCTTGATTTTACTGAATATTTGGATTACTACAAAAAGAGCGATTATGAATTAGCGAAAATGATAATGTCAGAAGTTTATAAACAGACAAAGATCTATTCTACCTGTGGCATCGGGCCGAATATGTTGATTGCCAAACTGGCTTTAGATATCGAAAGCAAACATTCTCCGGAATTCATAGCCAAATGGACTTACGAGGATTTACCGAATAAACTATGGCCAATCAAACCGCTATCCAAAATGTGGGGTATCGGCAGAAATATGGAAAGAAACCTCAATGCTTTAGGTATTGAAAAGATTGAAGATTTAGCAAAGTATGATGTCAATAAATTAAAAAAGAAATTTGGCGTAATTGGCGAAGAATTATACTATCACACTCACGGAATCGACATGAGTTTGATTCAAGAAAAGCTGCGACTTAAACCTGCCAGCAAAAGTTATGGCATCGGCCAAACTTTGTTTGAAGATTATTACGAACCGGAGATTTATCAAATTATTCGCGAAATGGTTGATGATGTTTGCAGAAGACTCCGTGTCAGCAAGAAAAAAGCGACTACTGTTCATTTCGGTTTGGGTTACAGCAAAGATACCGGTGGCGGTTTTGCTAGACAAATGCAACTTCCCCAACCTTCAAGCAACGAATCTCACATTTTTCAATTATGTTTGAAAATCATGAAAAAATTTTACAATGAATCACCAATCAGAATTGTCAGGGTTTCAGTAACGGGATTAATTGACGATCATGATTATCAGGTAAATATCTTTGAAGATATCGAAACCGTCATGAAAGAGAAAGAAGTGTTTCATGCGGTTGATGTAATTAAAGAAAGATTTGGTAAAAATAGTATAAACCGAGCTTCAAGCGAACTTAAATCATCGACAATTAAAGCCAGAAACGAAATGATAGGTGGTCACAATGCCTAATGCATATATTGACCGCGGCATTATTAAATGGGCGGCCTTCGACGCTTTGAACGGTTATCATTCCATGTTAAAAGAGATGCAACATCGATTAGGGAAAAAAGAAAAACCGCTTTTAAGTGAAGATGATTATGATACAATAAACAGAAACATTCAAGAAGCGATTACCGAACAAAAGGAAATTGAATTAAAATATTATAGTGACGGTTATATAAAAACCACTTATGGTTTGGTAAAAAAACTAGACTTTGTCAGTAAATCCGTGATTTTAATGACAAAAGAACAAATATTTGCTGAAGATATTGTTGCTATCGAAGTTTTGGGTTAAATCCACACCCACCCCTTTTTAAAACCTCTTTAAAATGTTATAATTAAGATAACATAAGGAGGTCAACATGAGAAAATTAAAAACTTTAGAATCGCCAAAAATATTGTACTTAATCTTTTTGGTGATTGTTATTTTGGAGATAGCAGCTGCCAGCTTTAGCGTTGCCTTTGCGACGTCGCCAGAGCAAAGGGATGCAGGAATATCGAATATATTTTTAGGAATATTGGCAATAATTCTTTTTTCTTTGCCATGGATTTTGGAATCAAGATTCAAGTTTGATATTCCCAACTATTTGGAGATTACCATTTTATCTTTTTTATTCTTTGCCATTGTTTTGGGGAATATACATGGCTTGCTGGAAACCGTAAAGGGGTATGACAAGTTTTTGCACGCTGTTAGTGGAATCTTGATTTCTGTCATTGGCTATGAAATCATTCTCTCATACAATCAGTCAAAGACGAGAGAAAATCAATTGAAACCCGGGATATTAAGCATTTTTGCTTTTTGTTTTTCCATTACTCTTTTGGTAATATGGGAGTTTTATGAATTTGCAGTAGATACCATCGCTTATAACATAAATAACGATACCTCTCGTAATATGCAAAGATATCAGTGGCTGAATGAAAGTTTGATTTACCCACAACCATATGGTTTGATGGATACAATGTTGGATTTGATCATTGGATCATTTGGCGCACTTTTGGTTAGTTTCATCGGCTGGCGCATAATCTTGTACCAACAGAAAAAGAAAAGAATCGAGATGATTGAAAATGATTAAAGAAATAGCTTATGCAAAAGTAAATTTGTTCTTGAACGTTACTGGCAAAAGAAAAGACGGATACCATACTTTGGAAATGTTGAATGCCAAAATTGACATGTTCGATGTCTTGGAGTTCAGAAAAATTGATTTTGAAGCTATCGTTATCATAAAATCAAATGACATCTTTTTATCAAATCAAGACAACATTGTCGTTCAAGTCGCTAGGTATATGCTAAAAACTTATGAGATAAACTCCGGATTGGAAATTACAATTGATAAAAAAATCCCGTTTGGAGCTGGGTTGGCCGGTAATTCTGCAGACAGCGCTGCGGTCATCAAGGGTATAGATAAATTGTTTGAATTAAACCTGTCTCTTGAAACCATGAGAGAAATAGCCCTAATGTACGGCGCAGATATTCCTTACTGCCTGACTGACAAACCCGCTTTTGTAAAAGGTATCGGGGAGATTATTGAAGAAGTGGATTTGGATTTAAGCGAATATCAAGTGCTTTTGATAAATCCGGTGGAATATGTCGGCACAAAAGAAGTTTTTGAATTGGCTGACAAACAGGGATTTACCCAAAAAGATATGGAAATACTTCATTCTGATATTGTCAATAACGATATTGATTCTTTGCAACTGAATTTATTCAATTCTCTTGAAGAAGTAGTATTGAACAACTATCCATTCATGAAAGAATTCAAAGAGCTTTTAATCAAAGAATTAGGTAGCGAAGGACTGGTAATGACAGGCTCAGGTTCGAGCTTTTTGAAGATTTTACATAAAAAACATGATTTTTCCGACTTTATTGCCAGATATAATAAAAAATACTTAATAAAAAAACATAATTTTTTATAATTTTTTTGGCTAACCTATTGAATAAAGAAAAATAAACATGTTATAATTTGCCGAAAGAGGTGGTAGTGTGAAGATTACAGAGGTACGTGCGAAAAGAATCAACGGAGACAATCGATTAGTGGGGGTAGCTGCCATAACTATTGATAACTGCTTTGTGGTACACGAACTGAGAATCATTGAAGGGAAGAATGGTTTGTTTGTTGCTATGCCAAGCCGTAAAATGCCGAGTGGCGATTATAAAGATGTCGCTCATCCAATCAACAGTGATACCCGAGCGATGATTGAAAAAGCAGTTTTAGACACTTTTCAAGCTTTACCGGAATTAGAAACAGAAGAAGACAAAAACACCGACGTTTAGTCAGTGTTTTTTATTTTATAAAAAATTCATTCTTTTTTGTTTTGTTAATCTGTTGTATAATATAGATGGACTAAACGAGTAAAACGAAAGGAAAGCAATATAAATAGTATTGCGATGGTTTGTTATGGCTGTTTTTCATGGATCTAAAGTAAAATTGTTTGCACTGAGTTCTAACATTCAATTAGCTCAAGACATAGCCGATTATATCGGTATCCCTTTAAGCAAATGTGAAGTTACACATTTTGCCGACGGTGAAATTAGCATCAACATTCCCGAAACTGTTCGCGGACACAAAGTTTTCGTCATTCAATCAACCTGCAATCCGGTAAATGAACATATCATGGAATTGTTGATTATGATTGACGCTTTAAAAAGAGCTTCCGCCAGGGAAGTGAATATTGTTATTCCTTATTACGGTTATTCGCGCCAAGATCGCAAAGCGAAGGCAAGACAACCTATTTCAGCTAAACTAGTCGCTAATCTTTTGGAAGTTGCTGGTGCAACCAGAGTTATCTCCATGGATCTTCATGCCCCGCAAATTCAAGGATTTTTTGATATCCCAATCGATAATTTCCGCGGCATGCCAATCATATCAAATTACATATTAAGTAAAAACTTAGAAAACGTTTGTGTAGTATCTCCTGACCATGGCGGTGTTGCCAGAGCCAGGGATTTGGCAAATATCTTACAATCACCTATCGCAATCATCGATAAAATGCGTCCGGAACCAAATGTAGCGGAAGTAATGAATATCATCGGTAGAGTAAAGGGTAAAACCTGTATAATTGTCGATGACATGATTGATACAGCCGGTTCAATCTTCGCCGCAGCCAACGCTTTAGCTGAAGCTGGCGCAAAAGATATTTATGCTTGTTGTACACACCCGGTCTTTTCCAAGACTGCGCCACAATTATTGATGGAAGCACCGATAAAAGAAGTAATTTGTACCAACACGATTGAACTTCCTAAAGATAAGGTTTTCCCTAAGTTAGTCCAACTATCAATAGCTGAACTTTTAGGACAAGGCATCATCAATATTATTGACGATCAAGGCGTATCAACTTTATTCACTTGCGAAAGATAGTATGACAACTTTACAAAGAGTTTAAATGTGTTATAATATACTAAATTGACGATTGGAAGAGTAGTAAAAAGATTTTTATTTTAGCGAATGAGGGATGGTGGAAGCCTCAGAATAAAACTTATTACGAAAAACGCCCATGAATGACAGAAGAAATTAGTAGAACTGTTCGTAAAACCTGCGTTAAAGGTATTGAGCGCTGATAATTTTATCAGAACTAAGGTGGTACCACGGAAACATTCGTCCTTTACATTGATTGTGAAGGACTTTTTTATTTTTAGGAGGAAATTATGTTACTAAATGAATTGGAAGTTTTATACAAAGACAGTCCACTCTTTAACCATACAAGATATCATAAAGAGTCTTATGTTGAAGGGCAAATAGATTATTTTATTGGCATGAACTCAGAAACAATAGGAAATTTCGCGACCAAATATTATAAAACAATAGAAGACCAAGAATTGTTAAAGCTTTTAAGACACAAAATACATGATTTTAGGTCAATTGCCCTCAGTATCATGTGCAGGCAAATGGACGTTGCGGATGCTAAAAGACAAAAGGATTTAGTCGAGATTTATCTAGAAAATCTGGATTGGGTAAACAATTGGGATTTAGTCGACATTTCGGCATCTAAAATTCTCGGAAGTTACCTTTATGGCATCAATGATTTTGATTTATTACATGAATTATCAAATTCGGATAATTTATGGCATAAAAGAGTGGCGATTGTCGCTACATACCATTTGATAAAGAATGATTTATTACAAGTTACATTGGATTTGATTGATACTCTTATAACGGAAAAACACGATTTGATGCACAAGGCTTGTGGCTGGATGCTTAGAGAATTAGGAAAAAAAGATACCAATCTACTAACGGATTATTTAGAAACAAACTATATAAAAATGCCAAGAACCATGTTGAGATATGCAATTGAAAAATACCCAGAAAATATAAGAAAAAGGATTTTGAAAGGAGACTTTTTATGGCGATAGAAACAAAAAAATTATACCTTGATTTTCAAAGGTATAAAGACCAAGAAGTAGAAATTAACGGTTGGGTGAGAAACAACCGTTCACAAAAAGAATTCGGGTTTATTGATTTGAATGACGGTACCGCTTTTGAAACGGTGCAAGTGGTTTATGAATCGACAATGGAAAATTTTAAAGAAATTTCCAAATTTAGAGTAGGCTCTGCAATTACCGTCAAGGGAAAAGTAGTTTTGACTCCGGAAATGAAACAACCATTTGAAGTTAAAGCAACGCAAATCATTTTGGATGGCGATAGCCTTGA
>ERZ1645192.2156-NODE-2156-length-16407-cov-42.612158_pt1 | contig 16407 bp, 20 predicted proteins | sample MGYA00575354_ERZ1645192 | MGnify/ENA primary metagenome ERZ1645192 (study PRJEB40844, sample SAMN11349763) | freshwater sediment metagenome | isolation source: river sediment | host: Sediment | place: India: Faizupur Khadar , New Delhi | collected 2017-02-21 ... | reverse complement strand
CTGCCGTGGATTGCACCGGGCGGAGCACCCTGATCTCTCGAACAGACAGACTATCAGGTCAATATCAGTCTCCCTCCTAGGCCTCCGACCGAGGGAACCCGTCCCGGCAACCCTGCAACAGGACCGGCCCCGTGCGGCAACCATGGCCGGATATCTCTTGCCGGGCAGATATCCATAATATTTTCGTTCTTCTATGGACAAACCTCATCACCTGATCATCTCCGGACAATCGTCCGTGGGGTGGCCCGCCCCTTTCGATACCCGGGGAGGGAGAATGTCAGGAAAATATCACTGCGCATCTTCGATGGCGCTGTTGACAAACAGCCGAACGGGTGAAAAGAAATCACCGATGATGGGGAACCCCTTTTTTCGGGCAGCCCGGCACGACGCTCTGGGGCGGAAACGGCATGACCCGGGGGAAGACGTCCTGAAAGAAGGCGGCTCGTTTCCTCTGCCGGCCCGGCCGCGGGAACGCTCCCGGGACCCGGAGACCGGGACGCGCCGCTAGACCGGGGATATCCCGCCCCGCCTGGCGACCATGCTCCAGAAGGCGTTGTGGATGGGATGGTTGTCCCTGGCCACATCCTTCATCAGGCCCGACCATTTTTCCGTGAGCCGGGAAGACTCCTCGAAGGCGTCACGGCTCGCCCTGAGCAGGGACTCGTCGCGGCAGTCCCAGGGATGCAGGGGCACACTCCCGCAGAAGCGGTTTTCGAGCGCCCGGATCTCCTGCAGGATGGGTTCGTGGACGCCCGACAGCCTCATTTCCGCCCGGATGCGGAACGCCTCGTTCCGCCACCAGTATGAGCTTTCCTCGTACCGGGCGCCCCCCCTTCCCAGGTCCTGCGGCGCGTCCTCAGGGATGACCGGCTTGAATGGAGTCAGGCAGGGGGAAGACCCCCCGGTGACAAAGATTCGGAAGCCCGAAGCGGCGTCCAGTTCGACCACGAGAGAGCCCGTCGTGTGTGACTTCCTGACGAAGGGGTCGGAGGCGTGCATGCACACGTCCCGGTTGAATCCCCGGAATGGCCGTTCGCCCCTGTGACTGCGGAGCATCTCGAACGCATCAGGAACGCCCGGGCCGTCGCCCCTGCTCATGCCCTGGAGAACCGAAGACCTCCGGGACGCGCTCCCGGCAAAATAGGTGATGAGCGGGTCAGTGAACCTCCCCATGTCCGTCCCCCGCTCCAGGTTCGATCGCTCCCACGTGTCTCCGAGGGTTATCCGGTTGGATATCGCCGCCCGGTCCGTGAAGCCCCGGGATGCATGGTCCCGGCCGACGGTTTCCAGGACGATCATCTCCTCCCGGTCCATGATGAGAAAGGAATTCATGTAGGAGAAGCCCTTGTCCCGGTAACCGCAGGCCCCTCCCTGGCCATGCTGGCCGAGGAGACCGACGATCACGTCGAGGGCTTCCCTGGCGGTGCCCCCACGCTCGAGGCCGAGCCTGAGGAGATCCATCCCGATGAGCCCGGCCTTTCTTTCGGGTCTGACCTTCGTAAACAGGGCCTCGTTGCCGATGACGACGCCCTTTTCGTTTACCCCCATCTCGGCGCCCCAGATCCAGAAGGGCTTGCACAGGAGCACGGCATGCGTTTCGCCCGCCTGGGGAATGGAGATGTAGGTGCACGGAAGATCTTCGTCCGTTGAGTGCCCCCGCCGGGGCAGAAAGACCACGATCTGGGCCTCGTCGGGCTCCCGGTCCGAGTTCTTGCCGAAGATGGCGGTGCCCCCTTTGGTCAATGGCCGGCCTATCGCAAAGGTATCGCACATGAGACCCCCGGATCACGGCTCGGGGAGGCGCTGGATGGACCGCTTGCGAAAGTCGCCGCCTCCCCCGCCGAGTCTACGCAACGACCGCTATTCTCCCCGGGTTCTCGCTGGTGATCTCGCCGATGATCGCCGCGTCGCTCACCCCCGACGCGAGGAGCTTTTCCAGAAGGACTTGAGCTTCGTCGCCCTTCACGGCGATGAGCAGGCCGCCCGAGGTCTGGGGATCGAACAGGATCTTGAGCTCCTCCTCTCCCACCCCCGGCCGGGCGTCCACGAGGGGGAGCCTGAACCCCTCGTTGCGGTACGCCCCCCCCGGAAGAAGCCCCATGCCCAGGTATTTGGGCGCCCAGGGAAACACCGGGACCCGGGAAGAGTGGATGGTCATGCCCGTCTTTGTGCCTTCGACCATCTCGCACGCGTGCCCCAGGAGCCCGAAGCCGGTGACGTCGGTGCACGCGTGCACCTCGAAGGAAGCCATGAGCTCCGCGGCCGTCCTGTTGAGGGTGTTCATGGAACGGTAAACGGCGGCCTCCGCCTCGGGGTCAGCCATTCCGGCCTTGATGGCGGTGGAGACGATGCCCGTGCCGATGGGCTTGGTGAGGATGAGCCTGTCTCCCGGCCGGGCCCCCGTGTTCCTGAGCACCTTGTCGGGGCGGACGGTCCCGGTCACGGATATGCCGAACTTGATTTCACCGTCGTCAACGCTGTGGCCGCCCACGAGCAGGACCCCCGCCTCGGCCAGCTTGTCCATGCCCCCCTTGAGGATGTCCTGGAGCACCGGGATCTCGCCGTCCTGGGGGTAGCAGATGATGTTCATGGCAAGGATGGGCGTGCCCCCCATGGCATAGACGTCGCTTAAGGAATTGGTCACCGCGATCTGGCCGAAGAGGTAGGGGTCGTCCACCACCGGGGTGATGAAATCCAGGGTGAGGATGAGCGCCAGATCGTTGGTGATCCGGTACACTGCCGCATCGTCGGGCCTTCCCATGCCCACGATGAGGTTCGGGTCCGTCATGACCGGCAGACCGCTGAGCGCCTTGTCCAGAAACTCCGGACCGAGCTTGCAGGCTCAGCCGGCGCCGTGGACCGCGGCGGTGAGTTTAACCTTCCTGTCCATCTCCCATCCCTTGTCTTCAGCAGAAACCTTAACGATGCCGTTCGCCCGATGCGCCCCGCTCCCAGGCAGGGTGCCCCCATGATAGGGTGCTTCCCCTCTCCTGTCAATTCATTGTGCGCTCTCTTCTTGATGTGAATCGCCCGTTGGACTATGATGGAGCCATGGGCAGCGACCAGTTCAGGCACATCACGCTCCAGCAGCTCGAGGCCTTCGTGGTGCTGGTGGAGGAGCGGAGCTTTTCCGGGGCGGCACGGAGGCTGCTCCTCTCCCAGCCGTCCTTGAGCAAGCACATCAAGAACCTCGAGATCTTCGTGGACTGCACCCTCATCAACCGCTCCCGGGACGGCGTCTCCCTCACCGACGAAGGCGAGGTCCTCCTGGGGCATGCCAGGAAGATGCTGAAGCTCAGGGAAGAGGCGCGGGAGAGAATCGCCTCCCTCAGGGACACGGCATCCGGGCACGTGTCCATCGGCACCAGCACCATCCCGTCCACGTACATCATCCCCGCCATGCTCAAGGGCCTGATGAAGCTTCACCCGGACATCCACGTGCACATCCACTCCGGCGATTCCGGGGACGTGGTGGAGATGGTAGTGAACTCCCGGGTGGAGATCGGCTTCATCGGCAGGCCGGCCCAGGACGCCAGGCTCGTGAGCGAGCCCGTGTGGAGCGACGAGCTCGTTCTGGTGGCCGGGGAAGGAACCGCCCCGGGAAGCGGGGGGCCCCTCGGGATCGAGGACATCCTCCGTGAGCCGTTCATCCTGCGGGAGAAAGGCTCGGGCACCAGGGCGGTGCTGGAGGACTACCTGAAAAAACAGGGCCTGCCGCCCCTTTCCCGGTTCACGCCCATATGCGAGCTGGGCTCTTCCGAAGCGGTCAAGGAGGCGGTCATCTCGGGCCTGGGCATTTCTATCCTCTCCATCCACGCGGTGAAGAGGGAGCTCAAGTCGGGGCTCCTCAGGCGGATCCCGCTGGGTCTCCCGAAGATAGAACGCCGGTTCTCCATGATCACCAGAAAACAGTTCATCCCGCTGCCCCACCACCGGGTGTTCATGGACTACGCCAGGGGTTTCGCCATCGGGGCCTGAGGCCTGCCCCGCCCCCCTGCCGAACCGGGACAGTCCGGCCGGCCGCCGTCAGAACCGCCCCTCTTTCCTCTTCACGAACGAATGCCTATCTGGTATGACGGATCGACCGCGATCTGCGGACAGGCACAATAAAAATACGAAGGAGATCTCTCCATGGGAGCATCGAGTGTCGCATACGTCGACCACCGGGAACTCGAACGGTTCATGAAGGAGGGCTTCATCGCCCTGGGCGTGCCCGGTGATGACGCCGCCCTGTGCGCCAGGGTCCTCATCGAGTCCGACCTCAGGGGCGTGGAGTCCCACGGCATCGGAAGGTTCAAGATGTACGTGGACCGCATCCGGGACGGCATCCTGCGCCCGGTGACGAAAACCTCCATCGTCAGGGAGACGATGAACACCGCCGTCATCGACGGCAATCACGGCATGGGGCACGTCATCGCACACCAGGCAATGGAAAAAGCCATCGCGCTCGCGAAGACGTCCAGCGTCGGCCTGGTGGCCGTCCGGAACAGCACGCATTTCGGCATCTGCGGGTATTATCCGAGCATGGCCATAGAGCAGAACATGGCAGGCCTGGCATTTTCCAATGCCCGGCCCTCGACGGCCCCGACCTTCGGGGTACAGCCCGCCATCGGCACGAACCCCATCTCCTTCGGAGCGCCCTCGGACGAAGAGTACCCTTTCCTGCTGGACATCGCCACGTCCACCATCCAGAGGGGAAAGATCGAGATCAACGCCCGGGAGGGCAAGCCCACGGCCAAGGGCCTGACCATCGACATCGACGGGAACGAGCCCACGGACAGCAGGGAGCTCCTCCGGACCCTGGTGGAGGGCACGGCTTCCCTGCTCCCCCTGGGCGGGGCCGGGGAAGAGCTGGGCGGGCACAAGGGCTACGGCCTGGGGATGATGGTCGAGATCCTCTGCGCCTCGTTCTCCGGAGGGAGCTTCGGAAAGGCACTGAGCGGCTTCGAGAACGGGAAGCCCGCCTTCCACAGGCTCGGCCATTTCTTTGCCGCCCTCAACATCGAAAGCTTCGTCAGCATCGAGGTGTTCAGGAAGATCACCGGTTCGATCATGCGAGAGGTCAGGTCGTCCAAAAGGGCTCCGGGCAGGGACAGGATCTACATCGCGGGGGAAAAGGAGTTCGACATGGCCAAGCGGGTGAAGGCGCACGGCGTGCCCGTGGGCGAACCCCTGCAGAAGATCATGCGGGACCTGTCGAGGGACCTCGGGCTGCACGGGTTTTCCTTCCCGTTCCTGTGATGGGGAAACCGCCTTACTACACCCTGAGCGCGTTTTTGCGCGAACGGTTCGGCGGGCGGGTCCGGAAGATCTCCCTCGACGCGGGGCTCGGGTGCCCCAACCGGGACGGGACCGCGGGGGGCGGCTGCATCTACTGCAACGCCCGGGGGTCCGGGACCGGCGCCCTGGCCCGGGGCATGAGCCTCAAGGACCAGATCGAGTCGCAGATGTCGGCCATGGCCCGAAGATATGGCGCCCGGTCGTTCATCGCCTACTTCCAGTCCTACACCAATACCTACGCGGATGTGCCCACGCTCAAGGGGATCTTCGACACGATCCTTCCCTACCCCGAGATCGTGGGCCTCGACATCGGCACCCGGCCGGACTGCATCGACACCGAAAAGCTCTCGCTCCTGCGGTCCTACGCCGAAGACCGCCTCGTGTGGGTCGAATACGGCCTCCAGTCGGCCAACGACGCCACGCTCGAGCGCATCAACCGCGGCCACGGTGTCCGGGCGTTCACGGATGCCGTGCGCCTCACCGCGGGGACCGGCATGAGGACCTGCGCCCACGCCATCATCGGGCTGCCGGGCGAGGGAATGGATGACTACCTTGCCACGGCGCGGCTCATCTCGGACCTCCCGGTGACGGACGTGAAGCTGCACCTCCTCTACGTGGTCAGGGGCACCGCCCTGGAAGCCATGCTCCTGAAAGGGGAGTACACGCCCATGAGCATGGATGAGTATGCCCGGGCGGCATCGGCCTTCATCGCCAGCCTGAGGGACGACATCGTGGTCCAGCGCATCACCGGCGACCCGCACCCTGAAGAGCTCGCCGCCCCCGGCTGGGCCCTCCGGAAAACGCAGGTCCGGGATGCGGTCCACCGGGAGCTCGAAAGGTCGGGGCTCCGCCAGGGAAGCCGGTACAGGGCGCCATGAAGCTCTACCGCATCCCCCTTGCCAGAGGGCTGCTCCTCGCCCCCATGTCCGGCTACACCAACTGGCCCATGCGGGTGCTCTGCCGGCGGTTCGGCGCCGAGCTCTGCTACACCGAGATGATCAGCTCCTCCGGGCTCATCAGGAAGACGAGGAACACCCGGGCCCTCCTGGCGAGACCGGCGGAAGACTCCCCCCTCGTCGCCCAGATCTTCACCGCGTCCCCCGGCGAGGCTGCCCTTGCTGCCCGCATGGTGGAGGATGCCGGCTTCGACGGCATCGACATCAACATGGGCTGCCCGGTGAAAAAGATCGTGTACAAGGGCGCCGGAGCGGCGTTGATGCGCGACGTCGACCGGGCGGTCCGGCTGTGCCTGTCCGTGAAGGGCGCCGTGAGCATCCCGGTGAGCGCCAAGATACGCGCAGGCTGGGACCAGGAGTCCATCAACGCCCCCGAGATGGCATCCCGGCTCCAGGAGACGGGCATCGACTGCCTCATCCTCCACCCCCGGACACGTGCGGAGATGTACCGGGGCGTGCCCAGGTGGGACCTGCTGCCGGCGGTGAAGGAGCAGCTCCTTCTGCCCGTGGTGGCGAGCGGAAACATCCACTCGCCCCGGGACACGCTGGCCTTGTCGGGCCTGGGGGCTGACGCCTTCATGGTGGGCAGGGCTTCCGTGGGCAACCCCTGGATCTTTCGCGAGCTTTCCGGAGGACCGGCCCCGACGGCCGAAGAGCGTTGCGAGGTGATGCTGGAGCACCTGGACCTGCTGTGCTCCCTTATGGGCGTCGAGCGGGGCATCCGCTTCATGAGAAAATACCTTTCCGCCTACGTCAGGGGGCTCCCGGAGGCAACGCGTTTTCGCCGGGTGGCCTGCACGACAGACGGCCTTCCCGAGTTGAAGGGGGTCATAAAAGGATTTGTCAGCGACCACTGCCTGTGCTAGTCTTGAGTTCATCCTCAACCGGGAAGTGCATCGATGATGAGGCAGCTGAGATCTTACCTAGTGAGGCTTTTGATCTGCTTCGTTCTCACCGGCCCGGGAGTGGCCGTGAGCACCGCGCACGGCTTCGACCTCGCCGACAATACCACCGCGTACCTGGTGGGCAAGTCCTGTGACAAAAGGCTCGTCCTCATCGGGACTCATCACCAAAACGCCTGCATCCACAACATCATCGCCGGCTCCCTGCCTTCCCTGGTCAAAGACGCGGGGGTGAACACCCTGTTCGTGGAGATAGCGACCTCCCAGCAGAAGGCCCTCGACGATTTCTCTGCGGGCAGGATCGAGGTGGAGGGCGTCAGGATATCCGGGATCGTCAACTCGCCCGGCTTCTGCGAGATCCTCAGGCAGGCGCGGAAGCTGAACCTCGCCCTGGTCGCCATCGACACGGAGGACCCGGCGCAGTCCTCCCGCGACGAGTGGATGTCCCGAAACGTCGTAGCCCGCCTGCAGTCGAACCCGCAGACCAGGGGCATCGTGGTCGTCGGGGCACGGCACGTGCTGAAGGGCATTGAGTGGGCCTGCTCGACGGCGCCCTCCCTCGCGGACTACCTCGAGGACTTCGACGCCTTCTCCGTGGTGCCCTGGCCCGATGCCGATGGCGCCACCCTGCCCGTGGCCATGGACGTCACTCCCCTGAAGTTCACCGGTGTGAAGACGCCCCTCCTGAAGGCGATGAACGTGCAGCCGCACGTCTCCCTCGCATCGTCGGCCGACGGGGTCATCCTCCTGCCCGGGGAGCGGTGACGAAGTCTCCCGACCCCCTGAGCGCCCGGCGCTGCCCGGCATTGAAAATCCCGTTGCAACACGCTATAGTCGCACCATGCCGACGCTGTTCATAGGAGACAACCCGAGGCTCGAGGCCGTCTACGAGGAGAAGCCCTCCGGGATATGCGTTGTCGTCACGCACCCCCACTCCCTCATGGGCGGTGACATGCGCAACAACGTGGTCATGACGGTCTGGGACACGGTCATCGGGTTGGGGTGCTCGGCCCTGCGGTTCAATTTCCGCGGGGTGGGCAGAAGCGAAGGGCGGTTCGACGAAGGGGCGGGCGAGACGCGCGACCTGGCGGCAGCGCTCGACTTTGCGGGCAGCAGGGCAGTGGTGGTCGGCTACTCCTTTGGCTCCTGGGTCGCTTCCCGGCTCCTTCGGGAAAGGAGGGTGCCCTGCGTTCTCATCTCCCCGCCCACGGCCCTGTTCCCCTTCCCCTCGCTCGAGGGGTTCGACACCTGGTCCGTAACCGGCTCCCGCGATCAGTTCTGCGACGTGAAGGCCCTGGAGGCAGTCCAGGACAGGGAGCGCATCACCGTCGCCAGCGGCGTCGACCACTTCTGGTTCGGTTCCGAAGGAGTGCTCCCGCCCTTCCTGGCGGAAAAGCTCGAAATCATCCGCCCGCTTCTCCCCTGAGCCTGAAGGGGAAACTCCGGGGCGTTCCGCAGGCCGGTGAGGTCCCAGGACTTTTCAGGACGACGTCGGCAGAAATGCCGTACCCGGGCCCCTGCATGATGGCGCCTGCCAGCCTTCCCCATCCCGGGGGTGAAATGAAAAGGGGGCACCCGGCGGTGCCGGAATACCCCCCGAGAGTTTCTACGCGGTAGGCATGGTGGTAAACACGCCCCTGGGATCCACCTCTGTCCTCAGGAGCTTCAGGATGTCGTCGGGGATGAGCGGGGTCTGCGGGATCTCGCCCTCGGGCTTCAGGAGTTCGAAGCCGGTGAACTGCTGGGTGAAGTCGAAGGTCCACCCCGGTGCCAGCGTCTTGACCCGCATGCGCTTGGTCACCGGTTCGAAATCGAACTCGCCGCACTGGGAGATCACCACCTTCGGGCCATCTCCGATCAGCCCGGCCTCCTTCCTCGAGTTCCCCCCGGTGAGGTAGCCCACGGAGGTGATGAAATCGACCTTCTCCACAAACTTGTCCGGCGTCTGCACGCCCACGAGGATCAGGTTGTCGGACAGCGAAGCGAGGTCGTTGTTGCCGCCGGAGCCGGTCATGCGGACTGTGGGGTGAAGCACGTCCTTGCCGATCTGGTGGGTGTTCACGTTGCCGTACATGTCCACCTGGGCGAAGCCAAGAAAGGCGATGTCCACGTAGCCGTTGTAGCACTGGGCGAAGGAGTAGGACATCTCCATCACCGCCGGCGACTTGCGCCAGGTGAACGGGCAGCCCACGGACCAGGGGAGATCCCGGGGAATCGGGTCCTGGCCGCCGGACTCGTAAACCATGGTGATGTTCGGGGCGTGGGTCTTCAGTGCGAGGATGCCGGCGATCATGGGGATGCCGGTGCCGATATAGACGATCTGATGGTCACGGATCTGCTTGGACAGGATGTAGGCCAGCGTCTCCAGGGGGTTGGCGGGTGCGCTCAAGTCTTTCATGTCAGCCTCCAGTCTTTAGTAGTAAAGCCCGGAGTCGTGTGTCCGGGTGTATTCTTCGTACGAGAAGTCGATGTCCTCGTGGTCTCCCTCCGCAGCCTTGGTCTGCATCCTGGCTTCCGCGATCCATCTGGATCCGCCCAGCTTGTTCACGAAGTCGAACTGGTCCTTCACGCCGTAAACCCACTCGTCAAAGAATATCTTGAGATTCTCGTCGTTGACGCAGCCGAACCTGATGAGCTTTTCCCACCACTGGCGAGACCAGTAATAGTACCCGGGCATGTTCCCCGGGACGGCACCGAAGGGCAGCTCCACCACCGCGTCCGCATAGAAGAAGGGGATGATGGTTCCCTGGCGGTTGCGGATGTCGGATTCGGGCACGATCTCTTCGGCGGTGATGATGAGCTTGCGCGCAGCGGCGGCCGCGGCCACGTCATTGACCGTGGGACCGTAGATGTAGGCATTGCCGTATTTGTCCGCCAACTGGCAGTGGACGATGGCCACATCGGGGTAGAGCGCCGGGATGAAGACCACCGGGTCGGGGTCGGATCTCATGGGGTTCTGCACTACATTGAGGTAAGGATTGTATTTCATGATGTCCGAACCGAGCATCTGCTTGCTGAACACACCCGGGGTGCCGAGCTGGGCCGCCTTGTAACCGAGGGCGACGCCGCCGTGGCTCCACTCGGAAAGGATCTTCGTCCTGCCTGTCTTGAGCATGCGGTCATAGTTCCGGTCGATGCCCCGCATCTCCACGCCCGCATAGGAGTTGTGGGAGAGGTTCACGTTGTTGTTGAAGATCATGAAGCTCTGGTTCGTGTTCGGGGCGCCGATCATCTGGAGGTTCTTTTTCTCCTGCCGCATGATCTCCCAGTGCGCCTGGTGAGGCGTCCTCACATAGGAGAACCCCGAATCGGATATCACATCGCCGTCCGAGATGAAGGTGGCGATGGCCTCCTTGAGGGTCATGCGCTTGTCGACCTTCGCATGCTCCTTTTTCTTGTGCGCCTGGAGGGCCGATTCGAAATTCACGAGCCTGTCCAGAACGCTCGTGTCTTCGATCTTCAGATTTTCAAGGGCTACTTTGTTGTAATTAAAAACCGCCATATCTATCCTCCACGTAGTGCGTTTTTGCTGGAACATCCACATAAAGCGAAATGCATGCCATACGGTCCGATCCGGCCCATACTTATAACTATCCGTTTTTACTTGATAGGCTTGAGCACTGGTTTGCCGGCCTCCCCGGTATTCCCCGCCTGCCACAGTAAGGCAGACCATATTAGGGTGTAATCACCATAGACTGGGAGGAGGAAACGCCAGAATGAACGTGAGAAGCTGAAAATCCGCTGTTCAAAGACCTTGACCTGCCGCTTCTTCCCCATTAATATATACGTTCGACTGTGAAGAATGCAAGCCAGATCGTTTTCCCCGACAGGTTGAACGGCATCACGAGGCGGTCATGAATTACGCACTGGAACCCCTGCGAGAAGAGCACCGCCGTCCCGTGATGGAAATCTTCAATCACTTCATCCGGAACACCTTTGCCGCATATCCCGAAGCCCCCCTGAGCGAAAGCGCATATGACCAGCTCCTGGCCGTCGCCACGAGATACCCTGCGGCGGTCGTGAAGGATGGGGGGCAGCAGATCGTGGGGTTCGCGTTTCTCCAACCCTATCACGCGGCGGATTCTTTCCGCAGAACGGCGGTCGCGACCTACTTCATCCTGCCCGACCACACCCGGAAAGGGATCGGGACCATGATCCTCGACGCCTTCGTCAGCGAGGCCCGGGAAAAGGGCCTGGAGCACATCCTGGTGAACATTTCTTCCCTGAACCCCGGCAGCATCGAGTTCCACCGGAAGAACGGGTTCCGCAAGTGCGGGACGTTCGAGGACATCGGCATCAAGACGGGAAAGAAGTTCAGCGTCGTCTGGATGGCGCGCACCCTCTGACACCTCGGCCGCAGCCCCGCCCACAAACTCGACGTGCTGCACCCGCGATGGAATTCACCTTGTCAACTTGTCATCCGCGCACAGGGGCTTTCTTTCTTTTTGACATTTTGTCACGCGGGCGAAGGCCCGAGAAGGGCCTATTGCCAAAATGTCATTCGGCATGCCCAGATATGATAACTTAGGTCCTGATTTCATATAGTTATAATGTTCTTTTCCTGGCACGGCTTTTGCCTTTCCTTGACTATACTGCATCTGCGAAAGGAGAATTCACATGGTAGCTCTCTGGGTCGTCATTGGCTGCTTGTTCATGACCGGCATCGGGATCAGGTTCACCTACAAGGTTCTGGGGCTCACCGCCGTTGAGGCAACCGCCGTGTTCGTGCTCATCGTCATGCTCATCGGGGTCAACTCGGGTCCTGCCCGGCAGATCATATCCGGACTTTTCTAGGATAAAGAGCATGAAGAAATACGTACTGCCCCGCAGCCTGTTCAGAAGGATCACGAGAATCAGCGCTTACAGCTTCGTTCTCGTAATCATGACGTTCGTGGGGCTCTATGCCGGCGTGTACCTCGACCGGGTGACGAACATGGCCCCGAACTTCACCTTCATCGGTCTCATCGCAGGCATCATTCTCGGATTCAAGGGCTTTATCCAGGAAGCTATCATCGAAAGGAGAAAGGGATCATGACACTCGCATTCGCCCTGATCGGCATCGTGTTTTTCGCTGCCATCGCATACCGGTTCGCCACGAAGGTCCTCTCCCGGGAACCGGTCGCTGACAGGATACAGTAAGCTTCATCCGGATTTCCACAGCCGGTCTCCGGGGTCTTTCCCCGGGGCCCGGGCGCATCACCCTCTCCCCCTTCGGCATCACCCCGCTTTTTCCCGAACATGGCGGACGCACGGCCACCGGAACACCGCCCGACCCCTCCGCGCTGCCCGGGCGGGCGAAAACCCGTGCCCGAGTCCCCCCGACACAGGCACCCCCATCCCGCTCACCCGAGGAGGGAGCCCCGCACGGGGATAAATCATTTGACGGTGGCCCAAACTTTCCTATACGGAAAGAAAGAGGGAGTCGAGAGGAGGAACTCATGATCCTGCGCATAGACCACGTGTCCCTGGCCGTAAGGAACTATGAAAAGGCCTTCAGCTTCTTCACCACCCTTTTTGGCGCCGTGTCGGGTCCGCGCGCCGACGATCCCTCGATGAAATACCTCTGGCACATCACTTCCCTGGGCGACCTGAGCAGGTTCGAGCTCATCGCCCCCACGGGCGCGGGCAGCTTTCTCGACGGGTTCCTCGAGGACAGGGAGGGCGGGGTCCACCACGTGACCCTGCAGACCCCCGATATCCGCAAAGCGAAAATGACCCTCGAGGAAAAGGGCGTTCCTTTTTTCGGCTACCGGGAGTACGGCCCCCTCTGGAAGGAGCTCTTCATCCACCCGAAGGACGCCTTCGGCGTGCTCGTCCAGATCGCCGAGTTCGAGCCAGACGACTGGCTCGCGCCCGAGGTGAGGATGCCCCCGGGCAGGAAGTGGATCGTCTCGAAGTCGGACGCCGGGGTGACCCTCGCCATGAAGCACCCGGGCGGCGGCAGAGTGGAGATTGAGCTCAGCAGGGACGAAGCGGCCGGGCTGATGGATGACCTGGGGCGGGCACTCTGAGCCGTGCCCGTGCCCGAATCGACCCTGCCCCCTGGAGCACCCCTTTCCCGACCGCTCAGGTGAGAATGCCATGGAAACCATGATCCACGTGGACAACACCCTGCGCGTGCTCGAGGCCGACCTCGAACCGGAGGCGGTCAAGCGCATCGAGGCCGACCTCACCCTTCCCAATCCCCGGTGGGAGCAGGTCGAACGGTACAAACGCTCCCGAAGGCGCAACTTCCAGCCGGAGATGCTGGAGTTTTTCGAAAGGCAGAGCGGCGTCCTCCTCCTGCCCCGGGGATACATCAACCGCCTGCTGAACCGGATCGAGCCGGCCCCCTATATGCTCGTGGACAGGACCCGCATGCTCGAACCGGCGCCCTTTCTGTTCCGGGGAACACTGCACCCCTATCAGGTGCAGGCGGTCAGGGACCTCGCCGCCCGCAGGTTCGGTGTGCTCGAGGCGCCGCCCGGTGCGGGAAAGACGGTGATAGCGCTGGCCGTCATTGCCCGGAGGGCCCAGCCGGCCCTCGTGATCGTGCACACCAAGGAGCTCATGTACCAGTGGCACAAGCGCTCGACCCAGTTCCTCGACCTGGACGAAGACGAGGTGGGCCTCATCGGCGATGGCCGCAAAAAGGTCGGGGACCGCCTCACCATCGCGATCATCAACTCCCTCTACAAGGTCATAGACGAGGTGAGGCCCGCCGTGGGCCACCTCGTCGTGGACGAATGCCATCACATCCCCTCGCGCACCTTCACCGACGTCGTGGGCAGACTCGACACGGCCTACATGCTGGGCCTCTCCGCCACACCCTACCGCCGGGACAAGCTCACCCGCATCATCTACTTCTACCTGGGGGACCGCCTCCACCGGATCCAGTCCCGGCAGCTCCAGGCCCTCGACAAGATCATGCGGGCGACGCTCAGGGTGCGGCACACGAGATGTGCCTACTACTTCGACTCCGACGAGTACCAGTCAATGATCTCGGCCCTCATCGCGGACAGCAAGCGCAACGCCCTCATCGCCGACGACGTGGTGGAGCGGGCGAACACGGGCAGGGGCGGGATCTCCCTGGTGATCTCCGACCGGGTGGCCCATTGCGAGGAGCTCTGCCGGATCATCTCGGGCAAGGGACGCCCCGTCTCCCTGCTGACCGGTGCCATGTCGACGGCCAGACGGGCCGAACTCATCGGGGAACTGAATTCGTCGAACGACCACATCCTCGTGGCCACCGCCCAGCTCATCGGCGAAGGGTTCGACCTCCGGCAGCTCGACTCCATCTTTCTGGCCACGCCCATCAGGTTCACGGGCCGGGTGAAGCAGTACATCGGCCGCATCCTGAGGATCTCCGAAGGCAAGGAGGAAGCGGTGATCTACGACTACGTGGACGAGAACGGCATGCTCAAGAACTCCTTCCACTCGCGGCTCGTGGCCTACGAAGACCTCGGCGTGCGCATCGTTGCCGGCGGGGACTGATCCCGCCTGCGCCTCGTGCCAGACTGTCAACCCTGACGGGCCGACCCCCCGGCCGGATTGCCAGATTGGCAGAGCCGGGGCGAGACGGCCCGGGCCGTTTGACAACTTGTCATCCCTCTCCACCGGGCAGTTTTATTATTATGTTTAATATCATTATGTTGAGCATCTTTCCTCATTGGCACGGCCCTTGATACATACTGTCCGGAACGTAAATAAAGAACAAGGAGGATGGGACGATGTTGACCGTATGGATCGTGATAGGCTGCCTGTTCATGACAGGGATCGGTCTCAGGTTCACGTACAGGGTTCTGGGCCTCACCCCCGCCGAGGCGACCGCCGTGTTCGTCCTCATGGTCCTCCTCGTGGGTGTCAACACCGCTCCGGCCCGGGAGCTTCTCATGCGGCTCTTTTACTGAAAACCCCGCGGAACAGGGGAGAAGGGAGGCGACGCCATGAAAAAGACGAGAAAGGAAAAAATCCCCCGGGCCCTGGCAAACCGGCTTTCCCGGATCAGCGCCTACAGCCTGGTACTCGTGATCATGACCTTTCTGGGCCTCTACCTGGGGCTCTGGCTCGACAAGGTCACCGGGATGGCCCCGAACTTCACCCTCCTCTTCCTCATCTCGGGCATCGCTGTCGGATTCAAGGGCTTCATCCAGGAAGTGATCATCGAAAGGAGGGGCAGGCCATGACGCTGTTCTTCATCGCCCTCGGCTCCGCGGCGTTCGCGGGCATCACGGCACGCTTCGCTTCCCGCCTCTCCCGCAGGTACGCCCGGCCTTTTGCCGTTCGATGAATACAATCATCCCGCACGGCCTCGGAATGACTGCTTGAAAACAGCCCCGGGACACGCCCTTCGCAGAGTGCTCTTCCCCGTGCGCTCCGCTTCCCCCGCAAGCCTTCCGGATGAAAGATCTGTTTTTTGTGGGATTGCAGGTCTTCTTTTATTATAATGAGTTCCAGGAGGTGTTTCATGACCGGTCTCGATGCGGAGAGCTTTTTTGAAGGGATACATCAGGTCGACGTGTGGGCGGCGGGCCGAAAGGTCAAGCTCCCCCTCTTCTATCGCGACGCACGGGCATATGGGGCCGTGTTCCCGGCAAACATCTTCGAGCTGAAGAAACTCCTCCCGGACCCCCGGTTTTCCCCCGCCCAGATCTTCCCGGGCGTGGGTGCCATAGCCATTGCCTGCTTCGAGTATCACGAGACGGACATCGGTCCCTACAGCGAGATCGCCTTCTCCATCGCGCTGAACAGCCCCCACATGCTGGCCATCCCCGGCTACAACCTCGCCCGGCAGCTCGTCCAGTCAACCTTCCACCCCTACATCTTCCACCTCCCGGTGACCACCGAGACGGCGCTGAGGTGGGGGGTCGACTTTTCCGGGTTCCCCAAGGTCCTCGCCTCCATCGCCTTTGCGGATTCTGACGGGCTCACGAGCTGCGAGCTCAAGGAAGAAAGCGAACTCGTCTGCAAGCTGAGCTTCCGCAGGATCGCGACGCCCCTGCGCAGGGCCGTGAAGCTTCTCATCAGCATCTACCAGCAGAGGCAGCCTCAGCAGACCGAGTTTGCGGTGAACGCCCGCTCCCTGGGGATATCCCCCGGGCCCCGGGACGTCGAGCTGCAGATCGGCATGAAGCACCCCGTCGCACGGGCGCTCGAGAGGGCCCTGATAACGAAGAAGGCCATCGGGAGCTTCTCCATGCCCAGCGCCCAGTTCATCCTCTACGGCCCGGGCAATCTCTCCCTGCCCCTCCTGGACTTCCTCCTCCAGAGCGGGATGCGCATACCCCTGG
>ERZ1645192.2155-NODE-2155-length-16416-cov-8.945297_pt1 | contig 16416 bp, 15 predicted proteins | sample MGYA00575354_ERZ1645192 | MGnify/ENA primary metagenome ERZ1645192 (study PRJEB40844, sample SAMN11349763) | freshwater sediment metagenome | isolation source: river sediment | host: Sediment | place: India: Faizupur Khadar , New Delhi | collected 2017-02-21 ... | reverse complement strand
ACAGCACCTGCGCGGCGAAGGCTTCGTGGATTTCGTAGAAGTCGAAGTCCTGCAGAGAGAGGTTGTTGCGCTTGAGCATCTCCGCCACTGCCACGGTCGGGGCCATCAGCAGGCCCTCGCCATGCACGAAGTCGACCGCCGCCACCTGCGCGTCGACCAGGTGGCAGAGCACCTCGTGGCCATGCGCGGCGGCCCAGTCGTCGGTAGCCAGCAGGCAGGCCGCGGCGCCATCGGTCAGCGGGGTGGAATTGCCGGCGGTCAGCGTGCCCTTGCCGGAGGTCTTGTCGAACGCCGGCTTCAGCGTCGCGAGCTTCTCGATGCTGGTGTCGGGGCGCAGGATGTTGTCGCGCGAGACCCCGCGGAACGGCACCACCAAATCCTCGAAGAAACCGCGCTCGTAGGCGGCGGCGAGCTTGTGGTGCGAGGCCGCGGCCAGCGCGTCCTGCGAATCGCGGGAGATGTTCCACTCCTTCGCCATGTCCTCGCAGTGCTGGCCCATCGACTTGCCGGTGCGCGGCTCGGCCACGCCGGGGAAATCCGGCTTCAGCTCGGACGGGCGGAAGCCCTTGAACGCCGCCAGCTTCTGGCCGAAGGTCTTGCCCGCCGCGGCCTGCAGCAGGCGCCGGCGCAGCGACTGGCCGTACACGATCGGCACGTCGGAGGTCGTGTCCGAGCCGCCGCCGATGCCCACCTCGATCTGCCCGGTCGCGATCTTGCCGGCGATGTGGACGATGGTGTCCAGCGAGGTGCCGCAGGCGCGCTGCAGGGTGATGCCGGGGGTCAGCGGCGACAGTCCGGAGGACAGCGCGGCCTCGCGGCCGAGGTTCCAGTCGGACGAATGCTTGATCACCGCGCCCATCGCGACTTCGCCGAGCTGCTGGCCGTGCAGGCCGTAGGCCTCGACCAGCGCGCCCAGCGTGCGCACCGACATGCCGAGGTTGCCGACGTCGGCGTAGGCCGTGTTCTGCCGGCAGAACGGGATGCGGACGCCGCCGAGGATGGCGACAGGACGACCATGCTGCATGGATCACCTCGTGGTGGCCCGCGTGCGGGCGCGTTTCATCGATAATCCGAGTGTAGCGCCGCCATCCAGAGTCCGGACTCCACATGCCGTCCACCCCCGAGCCGATCTTCCACGGCGTCATCGCGCTGGAACTGCGCGACGGCCAGCCGCCGCGCGAGGCCGCGCTGGCGGTGGCGCGCGCGGGCGACGTCGCCGACCTGCTCGGCCGCGACCTGGTCGCGCAGGCGCCGGCGGCGGCGGGCTGCGACCTGGCCCTGCTCGGCGCGCATTTCGATCCGGCCGAGGCGCTGCGCCCGGGTTGGCCCGTGCACCGCCGCGTGCAGGAACTGCTGCAGCGCGCGCCGGGGCGTGGACAGCGCGCGCGCGCGATCGGCTTCGGCGCGGATGCCGCGGGCGAGGTGCCGTTGCCCTTGCACTGCGATCCCGCGCTCGCCGGCGGCGGCCTGCGGGTGCTGCCCTTCGTGCTGCAGGGCGAAGACGTCGAGGCGGTGGCGACGGTGCTGGAGGCCGAGTTGCTGGACCGTGGCATGGCCAGCGCCGGGCTCGCGCTGGCGCTGCAGGATGGCCTGGGCGCCAGCATCGAGCACGCCCGCCTGCTGAGCCTGCACGACCTGCTGGCGATGACTGCGCTGCAGTACGAGAACGCCGGCCTGGCGCCGTTGTGGACGCTGCTGGAAGCCGCCCTGCTCGAGCCCGATGCCGAAGCGTGGCTGGACCGCGCGCCGGAACCGCTGGCGCGTTACGGCGACGGCGAGGTGCGCATCGCGCTGATGGATCCGGTGGCCTGGCATGCGCGCAACGCGCCGGCGGAAGCCGATGCCGCCAGGCTCGAACGCGGCTTCGCGCTGTTCCAGGCGCGCCAGCGGCAGTTCGCCGCGGTGCTCGGCGCGCACGGCATCGACGTCAACTTCGTGCACTGCGCCGACGGCAAGGACGACTGCCTGCGCTGAGATCATGGCGGTTGCCGGCTTGCGCGGCGGTTTGCGTTCCCTGCAGGGACACCCGCCGCGAGCCGCCGATGCGCAACGTCGCCGCACACCCGCACCGCCATGTCCTGCCCGGCTTCCTGCTGGTGCTCGCCGTTGCCCTGGTCGGATTCTCCGGCACCTACTTCATGCGCCTGGCGGAGAACAACCTGGTCCGCCACCTGCATGCGGCGACCGCGTTCGCCTGGCTGCTCCTGCTGGTCGTGCAGGCCTGGCTGGTCAGGCGCCGCGACATTCCCCTGCATCGCCGGGTCGGGCGCCTGTCGCTGGCGCTGGCGCCGGCGTTCGTGGTCACCGGCCTGTTCCTGGTGCAGGACATGCTGGCGCGGCCGGGGCCGTTCATCGCGCCGTATGCGCAGCGGCTGGCCTTCATCGACCTGCTCACCGTCGCCTGGTTCGCGCTGGCCTACGGGCTGGCGCTCAAGCATCGGCGGCGCACCCCGCTGCACGGGCGCTACATGGCGTCGACCGCCCTGCTGGTGCTGCCCCCCGCGCTGGTGCGGGCGTTGGCGATGCTGGTGCCCGGGGTGAGTTCGTTCGACATGGCCTTCCACCTCGGCACCGGCCTCACTGCCGCGGTGGTGGTCGCCCTGCTCGCACGCGATGCGCGCCGCGAGGGGCGCGTCTACCTGCCGTACGCGGGGCTGCTGGCGATCCTGCTGGCGCAGCACGCCGCGTTCCTGCTCCTGCCCGGGATCCCGGCCTGGGCCAGCGCCTGCGACTGGATCGCCGGGCTGCGCTGAGCCCGCTCAGCGGGTGACCTGGATCACCCCGCAGGCCACCCGCGCGCCCGCATTGCCGGCCGGCTGGCTGCTGTAGTCGTCGGCGGCGGCATGCACGATCACCGCGCGGCCGGCGACGTCGTTGGCGGCGCCGTTGCCGAGGCTGAGGCCGCCTAGGTGGGCATCGACCCGCGCCACGCCCTTGGCGTCGGCGACCAGGTTGTCGGCATCGCCGGCGTGGTGCGCCCCCTGGCCGGCCCGCCCGTGCGGCTGGCCCGTGGGGTTGAAGTGGCCGCCGGCGCTGCTGGCATCGGCGGCGCTGCAATCGCCTTTTTCGTGGATGTGGAAGCCGTGGCGGCTGCCGGGCATCAGGCCGCCGACCTCGCCGCGCAGGTGCAGGCCATCGCCCATCGGCACCAACACCAGCCGGCCGCTGACAGGGCTGCCGGAGGCCGGGGCCAGGTTCACCACCGCCTCGCGGGCCTGGTGGGTGGCCATCGGCGCGGCATTCCGTTGCGGGGCCGCGGCGCAGGCTGCGAGCAGCAGGGCCGAGGCAGGAAACAGCGTGAGCGACAGCGGACGGTGGGTCATCGGTCGGGTCTCCGGAGACGGTGGCGGGCAGGATCGCGCAGGACGGCTTCAGGCGGGATGAAGGCTCAACGACGCCGGCGCGAGGGCCCCAGCTTGCGGGTCACCGTGTTGCGCCCGAGCCCCAGCGCCGCCGCGGCATCGCCGCGCTGGCCGCCGGCGTGGTCGAGCGCCGCGCCCAGGACCACCGCGTCGAAGGCCTGGCGGGCATGCGCATGCAGCTCGGGGGTGCCGGCCTCCAGCTTGCGCCGCGTCCAGGCTGCCAGTGCCTGCTTCCAGTCGGCGCCGTCGTCGTCGGGAGCGATGCCCACCGGCAACGCGCCGGCGAGGTCCGCCGCGACCACCACTTCGCCCGGTGCCAGCGCCGCCAGCCGCCAGCACAGGTTCTCCAGCTCGCGCACGTTGCCCGGCCAGGCATGCGCCTGCAGGCGCGCGAGCGCCTCCTTCGACAGCCGCTTCGGCGGCAGTTGCAGGCGGCGTGCGGCGGCAGCGAGGAAGCGCTGCGCCAGCAGCGGGATGTCCTCGCGGCGCTCGCGCAGCGGTGGCAGCTGCAGGCGGACCACGTCGAGGCGGTGCAGCAGGTCGGCGCGGAAGCGGCCCTGCGCGACCAGCGCCTCCAGCGGCTGGTGGGTGGCCGCGATCACCCGCACGTCGACGCGGATCAACTCGCGGCCGCCGACGCGGAAGAACTCGCCTTCGGCCAGCACCCGCAACAGCCGGGTCTGCAACGCGGCCGGCATGTCGCCGATCTCGTCGAGGAACAGGGTGCCGCCGTCGGCCTGCTCGAAGCGGCCGACCAGGCGCTTCTGCGCGCCGGTGAACGCGCCGGCCTCGTGCCCGAACAATTCGCTCTCGAGCAGTTCGGCGGGGATCGCGGCGGTGTTCAGCGCGACGAACGGGCGCGCGGCGCGCGGCGACTCGCGATGCAGCGCGCGCGCCACCAGCTCCTTGCCGGTGCCGGTCTCGCCGGTGATGAGCACCGACAGCGGTGCCTGCGCGAGGCGTCCGATCGCGCGGAACAGGGCCTGCATCGCCGGGGTCTCGCCGGCCAACGCCGGCGCATCGTCGGCGGGCTCGCTCGTGGGCGCAGCCACCTGCACCGGCACCCGCGGCAGCGCGCGCCGCACCACCGCCACCGCGTCGTCGAGGTCGAACGGCTTGGACAGGAATTCGTGGGCACCGCCGCGGAATGCACCGGCAGTGCTGGCGACGTCGGTATGCGCCGACATCACCACCACCGGCAGCGCCGGATGCGCGGCCTTGAGCTTGTCCAGCAGCTGCAGGCCACTGTCGCCGGGCATGCGTACGTCGGTGACCACCAGCGCCGGCGGCGCTTCGCGACCCAGCGCCTCCAGCGCCTCGCCGGCGGCGGCGAACGCAGTCACCGCGAAGCCCGCCTCGCGCAGCGCGGCGGCCAGCACGAAGCGCACCGAGCGGTCGTCGTCGACCACCCAGACGCGGGCACCGTCAGTCATCGCGCGCCTCCTCGGCATGCGCCGCCGGCAACGGCAGCAGCAGGGTGAACACGGTATGCCCCGGCCGCGAACGATAGACCAGCGAGCCGCGGTGCTCGCGCGCCACCTGCTGGGCCAGCGCCAGGCCCAGGCCGCTGCCTTCGGCGCGCCCGCTGACCAGCGGCAGGAACACGCGTTCGGCCAATTCCGGCGGCACCCCGCGGCCATCGTCGGCGATGTCCAGGCGCAACGCGCGCGGCAGCAGGTCGTCGCCGATCCGCGCACCGTGCTCGATGCGGGTGCGCAACTGCACGCTGCCGGCCCCGGCCTCGATCGCGTTGCGCACCAGGTTCCATGCCGCCTGGGTGAGGCGGTCGGCATCGCCGGTGAGTTCGGGCAGCGAGGGATCGTAGTCGCGCTGCAGGCGCACCGCCCAGCCGGCGTCGGCCTCGGCCAGGCGCAGCACGCGCTCCAGCACCGCGTGGATGTTGAGCGGCTCGAACGCGCGCGGCGGGGTCGGCGCCAGCAGGCGGTCGACCAGCGCGGCCAGGCGCTCGACCTCGGCCTCGATCAGCCCGGTGAGTTCGCGCGCTTCCTCGTCGCCGCGGCGCGCGAGCAACTGGGCGGCGCCCTTGATGCCGGCCAGCGGGTTGCGCAACTCGTGGGCCAGGCCGCGCAGCGAGGCGTTCATCGCCGAGGGCAGCGAGAGCGCCGGGTCGTCGCCCGGGAACTCATCGACCGGATGCGCCTCCAGCCAGTGCCCGCCGTCCGCGCGCGGCACCAGCCACAGGTCGGCGAACTGCAGGCGCTCGCTGGACGGAAAGGCCAGGCCGATCCGGCGCAGCCGCGTCGGGCCGTCCTGCGGCTGCGCCAGCGCCGCCGCCAGCAGCGCGCCGTCGCGTTCCAGCGAGCCCGCCGAGAGCCCCAGCAACCGACGCAGCCCGACCCCGAGCCAGTCGGTCGCGGCCACGTTGGCGCCGGCGATGGCGCCTGCGGCGTCGAGCCACAGCACCGGGGTCGCGAGCTCGTCGAGCACGGCTTGGGATGGGGATTCCACGCGCATTGCACTAATTTAGTGCAAACGCCATCGCCCTGCTTCACGCGGCCTCCGCCCCCAGCTGGAGACGATGCGGCCCTCTCCCCCCGGATGACCGGCATGACCCCGACCCGACACGCACGTTGGCCGAGCGCCCTCGCCCTCGGCATCTCCATCGCCCTCGCCGCCTGCACCGCCCAGCCGACCCCGCCACCGGCCGCCCCCGCGCCTGCACCTGCCGCGGCTCCGGCGCCCGCGACGCCACCTCCGGTGGCCGCCACCGAAAGCGCGCAGCCCGTGCTCGGCCCGCAACCGGTGCGCGCCTGGGGCACCGGCCCCGATGGCAGCGCGCTCGCGCCGATGGACGAGGCGCATGCCCCGCTGGCGGCGGAAGGTCGCGACGAGAACGCGGCCACGACCACCACCGGCAAGGCCGGCATCCTCCGCGCGCAGGTCCTGCTGCTGCGTGCGCATTACTCGTCCGGCGAAATCGACGGCCTGTCCGGCAGCAACCTCGCCAAGGCCGTGCGCGGCTACCAGCAGCAACAGGGACTGCCGGTGACCGGCAGCCTCGACGCGGCCACGTGGCAGGCGCTGAACCAGGACAGCGCGCCGGTGCTGGTGACCTACACGCTGACCCAGGCGGACATCGACGGCCCCTACCTGCCCACGCCGGACAAGGTCGAGGACAAGGAGAAGATGCAGCGCCTGGTCTACCAGGACATCGGTGAAATGCTCGGCGAGCGCTTCAACAGCAAGCCTGACCTGATTCGCGCGCTCAACCCGGATGCCGATTTCGCCAAGGCGGGGACCACGCTGGTGGTGCCATACACCCGGCCCGCACAGCAATTGCCCAAGGCGAGCCGCATCGTCGTCGACAAGTCGGATGCAACCCTGCAACTGCTCGACGGCGATGGCAAGGTCATCGCGCAGTTCCCGGCCTCCACCGGCTCCAGCCGCTTCCCGCTGCCGATCGGCGACTGGAAGCTCACTTCGGTGGTGCAGGATCCGGATTACCGCTACGACCCCGACCTGCTGGTCGGCCAGCCCAAGGATGCCAAGCCGGCGACCCTGCCACCGGGCCCCAACGGGCCGGTCGGCATCGTGTGGATGGGCATCGACAAGCCGCATTACGGGATCCACGGCACGCCGGAGCCGGGGCAGATCAGCCGCACCCAGAGCAGCGGCTGCGTGCGCCTCACTAACTTCGCCGCGCAGGCGGTCGCCACCGCGGTCGAGGTCGGCACCCCGGTCACGTTCAGGGAGTGACGATGCGCGACGTTCGCCGCCAACGCGGGGGGGTCTTGCGCGGCGCGCTGCTGTTCGTGCTGGGCGTGCTGGTCGGCGCGAACGTGGTGTACTTCGTGCTGACGCGCACACCCGCGGCCACCGGCATCGCGCCATCGACGACGCCCCGGGTCGACGCCGCAGCGGCCGACGGGACCACCACTGCCGACGCCGTGGCGCCCATCGAAACGCCGCCCGTGCCCCCATCGCCCGCATCACCGCCCGAATCCCCGGCCGTGTTGCCGGCGACGCCCACCGACACGACGGGGAACCTGCTGATCCCGGTACAGGGCATCGCCGCCGCAGCCCTGCACGACACCTTCAACGATGCCCGCTCGGAAGGCCGCCGCCATGACGCCATCGACATCATGGCGCCCGCCGGCACACGGGTGCTGGCGGTGGCCGACGGCCGCATCGAGAAGCTGTTCCTGAGCGACCGCGGCGGCATTACCCTCTACCAGTTCAATCCGGACCGGACGCGGGCCTACTACTACGCCCACCTGCAGCGCTATGCCGACGGCATCGCCGAAGGCCAGGCCCTGCGTCGCGGCCAGGTGCTGGGCTACGTGGGCGCGACCGGCAATGCCGATCCCTCGGCCCCGCACCTGCATTTCGCGGTGTTCGCGCTGGGCCCGGAGGCGCGCTGGTGGGAGGGCACCGCGCTCAATCCCTATCCGATGCTGGTGCCCGGGCGCGGCTGATCGGTCGCCCGGCAGCGAACCACGCCACGCCATCGAACTCAGGCGTGGGGCCCTCCCGTGGCGGGCACGCCTTCGCCTGACTCCGCCAAGGCCGCGATGACCTCGCCGTGGTTCAGCACCAGCATCTCCGGCGGTTCGCGCACGATCCGTTCGGTCGCCACCTGCACCGGCGCAGGCGCGACATCCAGGAACGCCGCCACCCGATCGCAGACCGCCTGCGGCGCCGCCGCCAGGTCTTCGTAGGCGATCCGGATCGAGGGATGCCGCGCGAATGCCGCCGCGAACTCACGGGTGCGACGCCTCGTCTCCGCGACATCGCGCAGCAGGTCCGGGATGTCGATGGCGAACGGCTGGATCGCCGGCGGCGTCCCGCCCGCGGGCACGTTGGTCACCCCGGTGTGGCGCAACACGATTTGATGCGAGAGGTACCGACGGAGCAGGTCGCGCCGGTCGAGGAACACGATGCGCAGGTCGATGTCAGCTTCGACCAGCGCGCGCACCTGGCGCCATTCCGGGCGCACCAGTTCGTCGTATTTCAGCTTGAACCCGACGGCTTCGGCGCCATGCGCCTCGGCGAAGCGCGCCATCGCCGCCGCAGGGTCCCGGAAACGCTGCACCTCCAGCGCATCGCGATCCGCGGGCGCCAAACCGGCCAACGGTCCATCCGCGCCGACCATGCGCGCGCCCCACACTTCGCCATGCACCAGCAACGCGGGGTGCGTACGCAAGGTGCGCACCAACATCGTGCTGCCGGTGCGCGCCGCGCAGGCAATCATGAAGCGGCGAGCGGGACGACTCATCGACCCCGCCATGGGGAGCGGCAAGTCCGATCGCAACGACTCACGGCATGGGCTCGCCGACCCGCTGGCGCGCCAATGCATGCAGGATGCGCAGGTCCTCCGCGTCGAAGGCGGCCTGCGGGTCGTCGCCGTCGTCGCGGGCGCGGTAGTGGCGATGGAAGGCGCGCACCGCCGCGGCGCGATCGTCGAGCGGGTACCCGATCGCGGCCATCGCCAGCCAGGGATCGAACCCGGCCGGCGGGTCCACCAACGGACCGCGCGGCCACAGCCCGTAGCCGGCCTCGGCCAGGCGTTGCCAGGGGAACTGCGCGCCGGGATCGACCTTGCGCCGTGGCGCGAGGTCGGAATGGCCGATCACCTGCGATTTCGGGATCGCCAGGCGCGTGGTCAGGTCATCGAGCAGGCGCAGCAGGGCAGCCAGCTGTGGTTCGGTGTAGGGCTCGCCGCGGGCGTTGTCGATCTCGATGCCGATCGACGCCGAGTTCAGTTCGGTCATCGTGCCCCAACGGCCAGCGCCGGCCTGCCAGGCGCGGTCGCCGTCGGCGACCAGCTGGTAGATGCGGCCATCGTCGCCGACCAGGTAGTGCGCGCTCACCGGCCCCTTGCTGTTGCGCGTGCGCAGCGTGTGCAGGCTTTCCGCGGCCGACTGCTGCTCGGTGGCGTGCAGCACGATGAGTTGCGGCCGGCGCGCATCGAAGTTCGGCGACGGCACCCATTCGCCGAGCGGATTGCGTTGCGGGGCATGCGCGCATGCCGAGAGCAGCAGGACGAGGGCGGCGAACGCCAGCGGCAAGCAGGAACGCGATCGAGTGTCCATGCCTGCATTGCAGCCGCAACTCGCCGGCGATGCAAGAAAAAAAGCGGGCAGCGTTGCCGCTGCCCGCGCGTCGCCGGAGGGGAGGGAGACCCGGTGACTTCAAACCATGCTCAGGCCTCGTACGCGGCTTCGCCGTGCGAGGTGATGTCCAGGCCCTCGCGCTCGGCTTCCACGCTGACCCGCAGGCCGACGGTCGCCTTCACGATGAGGTAGGCGACCAGCGCGACCAGCGCGGAGATGCCGACGGTGATGAGCACCGCCTGCGCCTGGATCCACACCTGCGCGCCGATCGCGTATTCGCTCGACGCGGTCTCGGTGACGTAGTCCCAGATCCCGGCGCCACCCAGCGCGGGCGCCGCGAACACGCCGGTGAGCAGCGCGCCGCTGATGCCGCCGACGCCATGCACGCCGAACACGTCCAGGCTGTCGTCGGCGCCGAGCAGCTTCTTCAGCCCGCTCACGCCCCACAGGCAGGCCACGCCGGCGATCGCGCCCATCGCCAGCGCGCCGTTGAGGCCGACCAGGCCGGCCGCCGGGGTGATCACCACCAGTCCGCCCACCGCGCCCGAGGCCGCGCCGAGCAACGACGGCTTGCCCTTGGTGATCCACTCGACCGCCGACCAGGCCACCACCGCCGCGGCCGTCGCGAGGAAGGTGTTGACGAAGGCGATCGCCGCCACCCCGCCGGCTTCCAGCGCCGAACCCGCATTGAAGCCGAACCAGCCGACCCACAGGATCGAGGCGCCGACCATGGTCTGGGTGAGGTTGTGCGGCTTGATCGCCTCGCGGCCGTAGCCGGTGCGCTTGCCGATCACGTAGGCGCCCACCAGCCCGGCCACCGCGGCATTGATGTGGACCACCGTGCCGCCGGCAAAGTCCAGCGCGCCCTTGGCCCACAGGTAGCCCGACTTCGCGAGCACGCCGGGCACCGCGTCGGTGCTGGTGAACGCATCGGGGCCGGGGAAGAACCAGACCATGTGCGCGACCGGCAGGTAGGCGAAGGTGAACCACAGCACGGTGAACAGCATCACCCCGGCGAACTTCACGCGTTCGGCGAACGCGCCGACGACCAGCGCGCAGGTGATGCACGCGAACGCGCCCTGGAACACGAAGAACGCCAGCTCGGGGATGTACACGCCCTTGGTGAAGGTCGCGCCGATCGAGGCGACATCCAGTCCGGCGGCGAACAACCGGTCGGTGCCGCCGATGAACGCATTGCCCTCGGTGAACGCCAGGCTGTAGCCGTACAGCGCCCACAGCACCGCCACCAGCGAGAACACCGCGAGGTTCTGGATCAGGATCGACAGCACGTTCTTCGACCGCACCAGGCCGCCGTAGAACAACGCCAGCCCCGGCAGGGTCATGAAGATCACCAGCGCCGCCGAGACCAGCACCCAGACGGTGTCGGGCTTGCTGATCGCGGGTGCAGGCGGTTCTGCTGTGGCTTCGGCGGCGGCGGCCGGTGCTGCCGCTTCGGCGGGCGCCGCCTCGACGACGGTGGGCGCGGCGGCCTCGGTCGCGGTCGCGACGGGGGGCGCCTCCGGAGCCGGCGCGACCTGCGCCAGCGCGGGCGTGGCGAATGCCGCCGCCGCGAATGCCGCGGCCAGCAGCAGGGCATGCAGCCGGGCAGGCCACCCGGCGCGGGAACGGGTCTTCATCGGAACCTCCTGGATGTGGTCAGAGCGCATCGGCGTCGAGCTCCCCGGTGCGGATGCGGATGACCTGGTCGAGGTCGATGACGAACACCTTGCCGTCGCCGACCTTGCCGGTGCCGGCGGCGCGGCTGATCGCCTCGAGCGCGGCATCGAACATCTCCGCGGTGACCGCGGTCTCGATCTTGAGCTTGGGCAGGAAGTCGACGACGTATTCGGCGCCGCGGTACAGCTCGGTGTGGCCCTTCTGCCGCCCGAAGCCCTTGACCTCGGTGACGGTGAGGCCGGACACGCCGACCTCGCCCAGCGCCTCGCGCACTTCGTCGAGCTTGAACGGCCGGATGATGGCGGTGATCAGTTTCATGCAGCCTCCTCGGTCAGAACGCCTTGGTCACGGTGAGCGCGAACGTGCCGTCCGCGATGCGGTGGCCGAACGGATTGGTGTAGAGCGCATCGTCGGCATCGGTGTCGGTCCACGCCGCGGCGACCGAGAAGCCGTTGTCGAAGGCCTTGGTCACGCCCAGCTTCCAGTCGCTGTATTCGAAGTCGCCGTTGCCGTCGATCCACTGCTTGCCGGCATGCGCGGCGAGGCTCCAGCCGCCGTCGAAGGCGAGCGTGGCGCTGAGGTCGAGGTAGCCGCTGCCGCTCGAATCGACGTAGCCGAACAGGTCGGTCACCGCATGCGAGTACTTGGCGCCGAGGCTCAGCTTGTCGCTGGCCGCCACGGTCAGACCGGCGTAGACCTCGGCGGTGTCGGCGCTGTTGAAGCCTGCGGGGAAATCGCCGGGATAGGCGTAGTACAGCAGGCCGACGTCGTAGCTCACGGCATCGGAGAACTTGCCGCGATAGCCGCCGTAGACGTCGAGCTCCAGGCTGCTGGAGATCGGCGCGGCGGTGGTCGACAGGTCGGAGAGCCAGCTCACGTTGCTGCCCCAGGCCCCCGCGTAGAACCCGCCTTCGGAGGCGAATTCGATCCCGCCCTGCAGCGCGGGCTTGCCATCGGTCTGCGACACGCCGCGGAAGACGTAGTCGCTGGTCAGCGCGACGCTACCGGTGGTGGCGGCGTGCGCGCTGGTGGCCACGGCCATGCAGCCGCAGAACAGGGCCGCGAGCGTGCGCTGCACGCCCTTGCGGCGTTCCCCCATGGAACGGATATCGGACGACATGACGCAGGCTCCTCATCGAGATGAAAGCCCTCCCCGGTCATTGGTGCCGCACTTGCGTGTCGCGTGGTCCCGCCCGGCCGCGTCGCGACCGGCGGCATCGGCCCGTTCCCGCGGGCCGTGCCATGCGCCTCTCGTCCCTGTTGTGGTGGCCGCCGTTCCGTGGCGCGTGGATCGCCCGTGCCCCGCGGCGCGCGGGGCCGGGCCTGCCCCTGGTGTCAGATCGCGTAGTACATCTGGTATTCGAGCGGGTGGGTCGCCGCGCGGAACTTGGTGACCTCCTGCATCTTCAGCGCGATGTAGCCGTCGATGAAATCGTCGGTGAACACGCCGCCGGCCTTGAGGAAGTCGCGGTCCTTGTCCAGCGCCTCCAGCGCCTGGTCCAGGCTGTGGCAGACCTGCGGGATGTTCTTCTCTTCCTCCGGCGGCAGGTCGTACAGATCCTTGTCGCTGGGCGCGCCCGGGTCGATCTGGTTCTTGATGCCGTCCAGGCCGGCCATCATCAGCGCGGCGAAGGTCAGGTAGCCAGACTGGATCGGGTCGGGGAAGCGGATCTCGATGCGGCGCGCCTTCGGGTTCGACACCCACGGGATGCGGCACGAGGCCGAGCGGTTGCGCGCCGAGTAGGCCAGCATCACCGGCGCTTCGAAGCCCGGGACCAGGCGCTTGTAGCTGTTGGTGCCGGAGTTGGCGAACGCGTTGATCGCCTTGGCGTGCTTGAAGATGCCGCCGATGTACCACAGCGCCAGCTGCGACAGGCCGCCGTAGCCGTCGCCTGAGAACAGGTTCTGGCCGCCCTTGGCCAGCGACTGGTGCACGTGCATGCCGCTGCCGTTGTCGCCGACGATCGGCTTGGGCATGAAGGTCGCGGTCTTGCCGTTGCGGTAGGCGACGTTCTTGATGATGTACTTCATCGCCAGCAGTTCGTCGGCCTTCTTCACCAGCGTGTTGAACTTGGTGCCGATCTCGCACTGGCCGGCGGTGGCGACCTCGTGGTGGTGGACCTCGACCTCGATGCCGACCTGCTCGAGCGTCTTGCACATCTCCGCGCGCAGGTCGTGCAGCGAATCGGTCGGCGGGACCGGGAAATAGCCGCCCTTCACGCCCGGGCGGTAGCCGCTGTTGCCGCCCTCGACCTTGGCGCCGGTGTTCCACGCGGCTTCCTCGGAATCGATCTTGAAGAAGGTGTGGCCCATGTCGTTGCCGAAGCGCACGCCGTCGAAGATGAAGAACTCCGGCTCCGGGCCGAAGAAGGCCTGCTCGGCGATGCCGCTGGCCTTGAGGTAGGCCTCGGCGCGCTTGGCGACGCCGCGCGGGCAGCGGTTGTAGCCCTGCATGGTGGCCGGGTCGAGGATGTCGCAGGTCAGCACCAGGGTCGGATCCGCGTAGAACGGATCGAGGTAGGCGGTGGACGCGTCCGGCAGCAGGACCATGTCGGATTCGTTGATGCCCTTCCAGCCGGCGATCGAGGAGCCGTCGAACATCTTGCCGTCCTCGAACAGGGCGGGCTCGACGATGCTGGCGGGGAAGGTGACGTGCTGCTCGACGCCGCGCATGTCGACGAAGCGCAGGTCGACGTACTCGACCTTGTTGTCCTTGATGAGTTTCTCGACGTGTTCGAACGACATGGGTGGCTCCGACGGATAGGGGTGGCGATGTGTTTCCTAATGCAACCTCCGTGCCAACAGGCAAGCCATTGATTTGATTAGGCGCGCATCGTGCAACGCAGCATTTTTGCGCTAATTCGGTGCCAAATGACATGGCTTAGCACCAGATTGATGCATCCGCCGGCTGCGTTATCCTGCCGCATCCCATGGACGGCCCGCCCGCATGAACGACCTGCTCGCCGCGCTGCTGCTCGGCATCATCGAAGGGATCACCGAGTTCCTGCCGATCTCCAGCACCGGCCACCTGCTGATCGCCGAGCGCTGGCTGGGGCACCGCAGCGACCTGTTCAACGTGGCGATCCAGGCCGGCGCCATCCTCGCGGTGGTGCTGATCTACTGGAAGCGCCTGTGGGGGATGCTGGTCGCGTTCGCCGGCCACGACGCGCCCTCGCCCTACGACCCGCTGGGCATCACCGCCACGCCCGCGCAATCGCGCGACTACGCCTTCAAGCTGCTGGCCGCCTTCGCGGTCACCGCCGCGGGCGGGCTGCTGGTCAAGCAGCTCGGCTGGGAATTGCCCGACACCGTGCGCCCGATCGCCTGGGCGCTGATCATCGGTGCGTTCTGGATGGTGATCGCCGAGCAGCTGGCCGCGCGCCGCGCCGCGCGCGAGGGCGAGCGCACGGCGATCTCCTGGACCACCGCGCTCCTGGTCGGCGTGGCGCAGGTCGTCGCCGGCGTGTTCCCGGGCACGTCGCGCTCCGCCGCGACCATCTTCGTCGCCCTGCTGGCCGGCACCACCAGCCGCGCCGCGGCGACCGAGTTCGCCTTCGTGGTCGGCATCCCCACCATGTTCGCCGCGACCGGCTACGAACTGCTGTCGCTGGCCCGCCACGACGGCATCGGCCATGAGGACTGGGCCTCGCTCGGCGTCGCCTTCGTCGCCTCCGCGATCACCGCCTTCGTGTCGGTGAAGTGGCTGCTGCGCTACATCCAGAGCCATCGCTTCACCGCGTTCGCGATCTACCGGCTGCTGTTCGGCATCGCCCTGCTGCTGTTGCTGCCGGCCAACGCCTGAGCGTTCACGCGGGCGTAACGATTCGCCCCGTTGCATGGGCCATCCACGGGAGGCTCCTCCGATGAAGCGACTCTTGCTGCTTGCGCTGCCCCTGCTGCTGGCCGCTTGCCCCGCCCGCCAGGCCGCCACCGACGTGGCCCCGCCACCGCCGCCGAACGCCCCCACGCCGCCGCCGGCACCGCAGGCCCCCGACCTGGCCGCGGAGCTGCCGCGCTTCCACTGGCGCCTGCAGGACGCGACCGATGCGTCCGGCAAGCGCATCGATGCCTTGTTCGCGCGCACCGAGCTGCCCTTGCAGCTGGATTTCCGCGACGGGCGCATCGCGGTCGCCAACACCTGCAACCGGATGATGGGCCGCTACGCGACCAGCGCGGGCACGCTGACGGTGGAGCGCCTGGCCTCGACGATGATGGCCTGCGTCGATCCCAAGCTGATGGCGCTGGACCGCGAAGCCGGCGCGCGCCTGCAGGGGCCGCTGGCGATGGGCCTGGTCGCCGGCGATGCCCCCGGGCTCACCCTGCGCAACGCCGCGGGCGACCAACTCACGTTCGCCGGCACGCCGACGCCGGAGACGCGCTACGGCGGTCCCGGCGAGCGCATCTTCCTCGAAGTGGCGGCGCAGACCGCGGCGTGCAACCACCCGCTGATCCCGGACATGCAGTGCCTGCAGGTCCGCGAACTCAAGTACGACGACAAGGGCCTCAAGGTCGGCGACCCGGGGCCGTTCGGCAACTTCTACGCGCCCATCGAGGGTTACACCCACGAGCCCGGCGTGCGCAACGTGCTGCGCGTGGATCGCTACGAGATCAAGGACCCGCCGGCCGACGCGCCCTCGCAGGCCTTCGTGCTGGACATGGTGGTGGAGTCGGACGGGCGAGGCTCGAAATAGGTCGCTCGTCCCAGTCGATCACGCGCCGAAAGCAGTGGCGTGACCTTCGGCATGCGTGACCCGGACCCGGGCACCCGATCCTGCCGAATCCTCATCCCGGACATCCCCATGGCATTCACCCGGCGGTCGCTCTTGCAAACGGGTGCGTCGGCGATCGGCGTGGCCGCGCTCGGCCAGGCGGGCGCCGCGGTCGCCTCCAGCGGACTTCCCGACACCCTGCACCGGATCCTCGACGACGCCGTTGCGCAGGGCGCCGCCCCGGGCATCCAGCTGGCGGTGTGGAGGCACGGCGCACCCGTGCTCGCCCACGTGGCGGGCAAGGCCAACCTGGAGACCGGGACGGACGTGCGCGTCGAGAGCATTTTCCGGATCGGCTCGCTGACCAAGCAGTTCGCCGCGGCGCTGGCCGCAGTGTTGGCCGAAGCGGGCAAGCTCGACCTCGATGCACCCGCATCGCGCTACCTGCCTGTATTCGCGAACCAGCCCGCATTCACCATGCGCGAGCTGGTTCACCACACCGCCGGCCTGCATGCCGACGAATCCGGCGAGGCGCTCCCGGGACCGGCCAGCCAGCGCCGCCTGGCCGAGGCCATCGCCCCCCAGGCCACGCCC
>ERZ1645192.2152-NODE-2152-length-16422-cov-22.963830_pt1 | contig 16422 bp, 15 predicted proteins | sample MGYA00575354_ERZ1645192 | MGnify/ENA primary metagenome ERZ1645192 (study PRJEB40844, sample SAMN11349763) | freshwater sediment metagenome | isolation source: river sediment | host: Sediment | place: India: Faizupur Khadar , New Delhi | collected 2017-02-21 ... | reverse complement strand
CTCATTCCAGATAGGGCGGGTGGGATTTGAACCCACACAGTGTCTCCACCGGCGGATTTTAAGTCCGCTGCGTCTGCCTGTTCCGCCACCGCCCCGTCTAAATTGCCCCTATTTTATCATCCTTCTGGCAGCTGCGCAGCTCGCATGTACCCTGCTTTTCATTTTTGGCAGGCCGGGTACAATTATGCCCGATGAAAGGTACATCCAGCTATCGATGAAAATTTTTCCGGTCATCTCAAAAACTGCCGCGATCATCGCCGCAGCATTGGGCCTGGGCCTGCTCTTTCAAGTATTCTTCGCTTCGCGCACTCAGACTCAAATGGTCGATTTGCCCTCAGGCTACGGCACCGCCCAGGTGCAAGTCAGCTACCCCACGCGCTTGCTGGTCGGGAAGACGGCCAAACTCCGTCTGAATCTTACCCTTCCCGAGGGCGCAAACCTCACGGGCAGCATCGTTTTCGACCGGCAGCTGGATGCGCCCGGGCTGATCGTCCGACCACAAAAGCGCGTGATGTCACCACTGAGTTCGAACGAAAAATTCGCATATCACTGGAACCTCAGCGCGATAAACGCCGGCCCGAGCGCCTGTTCGCTGCAGATGGCACTCACTGACGGCCAGACCAGCGGACTTTTTGCTTTGACCCCTCAAGCCGCACTGCCATTCGAAATACGCGTTTATAAAATCTTCGGGATGGGTGCCCGCCAGGCGCGAACGCTTGGCCTGGCTCTGACCGCCGCCGGCGTGCTGCTTTTCTTTGCCAGCCGAGCTCTGAACCCACCCCTATCTGCTTCAAGGAAGATTAAATCATGACCAAAACCCGCCGTCTCAGCACACTCGTCCAACAAATACCTTTCAAACCGCTTTCAGCGGTGCCGCAGGTCAGCATTCGTGGTGTGGTCGGCGATTCACGTCAGGTGCGTCCCGGTTTTGCTTTCGTGGCCATCCAGGGTGAACACGCCAACGGGATGGACTATCTGCCTCAGGCAGCCAGCAATGGAGCAGTCGTGGCCATCAGTGACCAGCCCGCGCCGGTGAGTACAACGCTGCCATTTTTGCAGGTTTCTGGAGACCCGCGCGAGCTGTTGGCATGGCTGGCAGCCGCTTTCTACCGCTTTCCTTCGCGCCGGCTGCGGCTCATTGGTGTGACCGGCACGGACGGGAAGACGACCACTACCACGATGATCCATCATATACTCACCCAAAACGGCTTTGCCGCCGGTATGATCTCTACAGTCAGTGCAGTCATTGGCAATCAGGCCTTAGACACTGGTTTTCATGTGACGACGCCTGAAGCGCAAGAGATTCAGTCCTACCTGGCCGAAATGGTCGCCCAGGGCATGACCCACTGCGTTTTGGAGACGACCTCCCATGGCCTGGCTCAAGGCCGGGTAGCTGCCTGCGATTTTGATATCGCCGTAATCACCAACGTCACCCACGAACATCTCGATTATCATGGAAATTATCAAAACTATTTGGAAACAAAAGGCAAGCTGTTTGCAGGCTTGGCCAACAGTCGACGCAAGCGTATTGGCAGCCCGCGCCTGGCCGTCTTGAACAAGGATGACCAGTCTTACGCCTATCTCAAACGGGTATCTCCGCCAAGTCAGGCCAGTTACAGCGCAATGACCGAGGCTGACATATGGGCTGATGGCTTTAAGGCTGGGCCTGACGGGTTGGCATTCGACTGCCACGCTTACGGGAAAACGGCGCATGTGCGCAGTGGATTGGCTGGCATGTACAATGTATCTAACGCTCTGGCGGCGATTGCCGCGGTCACCGCCGGGCTGGGCATGCCGCTGGAAGCGGCTTGCGCCGCATTGGAGACCTTCTCAGGTGTGCCCGGACGGATGGAACGCATCGCGATGGGCCAAAACTTTACAGCGATTGTGGACTTTGCGCATACGCCCAATGCCCTGGAACGGGCGTTGGAAACAGCCCGCAGTCTGACCGAGGGCCGGGTACTGGTTGTTTTTGGCTCTGCTGGCTTGCGGGATCGGGAGAAAAGGCGCATGATGCCGCGCGTGGCTGCCCGTGCAGCAGATCTGACCTTTCTGACAGCGGAAGACCCGCGCACGGAGGCGCTGGATCTTATCCTGGAGGATATGGCTCAGGCAGCCACTGAAGCTGGCGGCGTGGAAGGCATAACCTTCTGGCGTGTTCCGGACCGCGGAGAAGCCATTCGCCAGGCAGTGCGCCAGGCTAGGCCGGGTGATTTGTTGATCGTTTGCGGAAAGGGCCACGAACAGTCAATGTGTTTCGGAATGCAGGAATACCCCTGGGATGATCGGACGGCGATGCGGGCAGCCCTGGCTGAACTTTTGGGAGTGAGCGGACCGCAGATGCCCATCCTGCCGACCAGCGCTATTTAGCTTCGGCTGAATTTACGTTTTTCATGACCAGCCTCGGGTTGTCAAACACCCAGCGACGGGGCTGAGGCTACCGGCGCCCTTGCTGCTGGCGCTGGCGCGAAATGCGCATCATTTCCGCCAAAAAGCCGCCGTTGTATCCCCCAAGGACCGCCATCAGTCCCACCAACAGCGCGAGCAGACCAGAACGCCAGGTCATCAACACAATCACTAGCAATGCCGCCAGGCCCCCATAAACACCATACGTCATCCCGCGCCGATCTTTGGCCAAACTTGAAATGAAATAGCCGATGACGGCTTCCCCAAGGAAGATTCCCAGCATCAAGGTGGTATCCACCCCATTCAGGCTTTCGCCCATGCGCAGGACCAGGCTGTCTATTATGCTGAAAAAGGCAAGCACCCAGGCGACCTGAGCTGCCATGGATAGCAGCAGGAAGGCCGTTTTCGTCCCACGGGGGTCAAAAATGAGTTGAAGTCTGGAAGGTTTCATCGCTCTTGCTCCGGGCTGCCAGCCGTACTTGAAGATGTGTCAGACTGGATTATACCGGACATTCCTCCTGGGTCGAGGCTGCGTGGGCAAGGCCTGCCTGGTTTATCCTTTACTTTCAATTGGCAAGCGCGAGCCTTGGGGCTGACTGCTGACCGCCCGCTTTAGCATTGCGGTTCAGCAAAGCTGGCGCTGCAAGTCTAAATCGCGCAGGGAGCTGAGCACTGCTGAGGCCTCATGAAAATCTTGATGGCGGGTAACCGAATTCGGCACTGCGATCACCCGGATGCCGGCTGCAAGGGCCGCCCGCACACCGTTGAGCGAATCTTCAAGAACCAGGGCTTTGTCTGGCGCCACCTCCAGCTTTTGCAGCACGCGCAAGAAAATATCGGGGGCCGGTTTGGCAAAGGACACGTCATCCTGCGTCACGATAACGTCGAAGCGTTCCAAAAGCCCGAGATTTGCCAGATGGGTGTGTACCCAACTGGCTGGGGAGCTGGAACCGACAGCTTTGTACGCGCCGCAGGCTTCGGCCTGCGCCAAAACCTCACATACCCCCGGCAGGGCTGGACTGTTCTGGATGATCCGAGCTGCTTCGAAGTGAACCTGGGCGAAAATCTCGGCCGGGGTCTGCCCATTGGCAAGGTGGTCAGCCAGGATTTCTTCAGGCCGGTACGAGCGCGGATAGGCGGTACCGATGATTTTCAGATAGGCCTCCAGGTCAAATTCCAGGTTGTGACGGGCAAATGCCTGCTGCCAAAGCTGAACCTCAGGCGTTTCGGTGTCGAGGATTAAACCATCAAAATCAAAAATAACGGCCTTGCGGCCAGATGACTGCCAGTTAAGCGCTGTTGCCATCATCCCTTAACCCCTCAGCGCCTGACGCTGCCAGAACCCCAGTAACCACTGCGCAGTGGGGTGATATCTTCTTTGGTGATGAAGGCTTCCGGGTCGGTCAGCAGGGCTTTGTCTTCCACTTTTTTGGCTTCCTTGCGGCGAACGGTCAGGTCCAGCAAGGTGACACTGCCGTCCCGTCCGCGGGCGGGGATTTCGGTGACAGCATAGTCCATCGCCCGCAGCGCTTCGGCTACCGCCTGACCGCGTTGTTTGCTGACAATTTTGATATGTGAAAAGCCAATGGCAAGACGTTTTTCAATCTCCATCCCGATCACATTGCCGGTAGCGAAGCCGGCTGCGTACCCGACAATATTCAAAACATTGTTCAAGTCGTCCAAAACTGCGCCCATAACTACCACAAAGAGCACGGATTCAATGAAACCCAGAAACCAGGAGATTGTTTTGTTGCCACGCATGGTCAGCATAAAACGCAGTGTGTCCATGGTGATCGAAAGGACTCTGATTAGAAAAATCGCGAGTGCCCACAAAACGCCGCTGACTGTTAACGTGAATTCCATTATCAGGTGCCTCCGCTTATGGTGTGTTCTTTTTGGGAAGGGTATTCTCAATGGCTGGCAGATAGAGCTTGGTCATATATTCCTTGACCATGCGCGTCATGGAGAACCTGGGTGAAAGGGTTTTAATGCTTTCCTTCATCCGCTCGATCCAATCCCCGGGGAGCCCGTCGGCTGAGCGTTTATTGTAGTAAAGCGGCACAATCTCGTATTCCAACGTGTCGTACAAACTACGCGCGTCGGCTTCGTCCTGTTCATCCGGGTTGTCGTAGACAGTTTGGTCACCAATGCTCCAACCGTTGCGGCCGTTGTAACCTTCAGCCCACCAGCCATCCAGCACGGAGAAATTGAGCGTTCCGTTCAGTGCTGCTTTTTCGCCGCTGGTTCCTGAGGCTTCACGCGGCCGGCGAGGGGTATTGAGCCAGACGTCAACGCCTTGTACGAGATAGCGGGCCATGTCCATATCATAGTCATCCAAAAAGACCAGGCGCCCGCCGTTATGGGCGTCTTTCACTTTTCGGTAGACTTCTTGAATCAACAATTTTCCTGGCTCATCCGCAGGATGTGCCTTGCCGGCGAAAACCACTTGGACCGGACGCTTTTCATTGGTGACGATCCGCATCAGGCGGTCGTAGTCCTTGAAAAGCAGATTGGCGCGTTTGTAAGTGGCGAAACGGCGGGCAAAACCGATCGTCAGGGCGTAGGGGTCCAGCAAAACGCCGCTGGCTACGGTCTGCACCGGATGTACCCCATTATGCTGCCATTGGTAGCGGGCGCGGCTGACCATGTAATTGACCAACTTGCGTTTTAGATGGATACGGATGCGCCACAGCTCGTCATCTGGGATGTCATCCACATGGGTCCAGATCTCCGGGTCGTCAATTTGGTCACGCCAGTCGGGGCCGAGGTAGTGGTTGTACAACACCCCCAGCCGGCGCGCCAGCCATGTGCCGGTATGCACGCCGTTGGTGATGTACGTAATCGGGACTTCGTCTGGCTGTTTATCTGGCCAGAGGAATTGCCACATTTTTCGGGAAACATCCCCGTGGATTTTGGATACGCCGTTGCGGTAATCGGATAAGCGCAGCGCCAAAACAGGCATGCTGAAAGCTTCGTCCGACCAATCGGTCTTGATGCCGGCCAGGCCGATGAACTCTTCCCGGGTCATGCCCAGGCCACCCCAGCAATTGGAAAAATATTTATCCACCAGCCAGGCCGGGAACTCGTCATTGCCGGCAGGCACCGGGGTATGGGTAGTGAACACACTGGTTTGGCGCACTGCTTGGGCTGCTTCTTCTTTCGATGCTCCGGCTTCCATCATCTGATGCATGCGTTCCACCGTCAGGAAGGCGGAATGGCCCTCATTCATGTGGAAGATGGTTGGTTGGTGCCCCAGCCGCTGCAGGGCGCGCATGCCGCCGATACCCAGCAGCATTTCCTGAGAGATGCGCAGTTCGGGGTCACTGATGTAAAGGCGGTCGGTCAGCTGGCGGTCTTGTGGGGTATTTTCCGGGATATTGGTTTGCATCAGCACCAATGTCACCCGGCCGACATTCAGCTCGTAAAGGCGGGCGTAGAGCGTGCGCCCGGGCAGATCAATCGAGATGGTCAGCGGGTTATGGTTTTCATCGTAAAGCGCTACCAAAGGCAGATCATTAAAGGCGATGGTGATATTGCGGGCTTCCTGCCAGCCGTCTTCGCTGATCTTCTGCGAAAAATAGCCGTAAGTATAGAGGAAACCGACGGCAACGAGCGGCAGGCCGAGATTGCTGGCTTCTTTTAGATGATCACCGGAAAGGACGCCCAGACCGCCGGCGTAAACCATCAAAGATTCGTGCAGGCCGTATTCAAAAGAAAAATAGGCGATTTGGCTGGACGTCAATTCGGGATAAGTCTTGGAAAACCAGGTATCCGTCTGCTTCATATACTGGGTGAACTCCCGCAGGATGCGGTCGTAGCGATCCAGAAAATAGCGATCTTTGATCAGGTCTTCAAAAACACTTTTTTCTACTGAGCGTAAAAAGACGACAGGATTATGGTTTGAACGGTCCCAAACGAGCGGATCAATTTCTTTGAACATGCGTGCCGCTTCCGGGTTCCAGGTCCACCACAAATTGTGCGCCAGGTCGGCCAGTCTTTTGATGCGATATGGCAAATCGAAGCTGTTTGGGACTTCACGAATTATTTTTTCCATTAATTCTCATTTCATCCAAGATAAATTCAGGCAACAAATATTTCACCCACGGCATGCCTGGGTTTTGGAAATGATACCATATCTGCAAAGGGCGTTTCATTCATGCAGGGTTTTTCCCTGACATTTAGCGCCGTTTGCCTCCAGTTGGGACTGAACGGCCGGTAAATGTGGGCGCGTTCATGATGACCATGCGGCAAAGCCGCACGTCGGACATGCGGCTGAAAAGGCGCTGGTCCAGGTCGGCGGGTTGGAGGGAAGTCGTGATTACGGTGGGCAGTTCCGCGTTGTAGCGGTAATTAAAAAGCTGATAAATCTTTTCTTTCGCCCAAGGTGTTGCGGACTGCGTCCCCAAGTCATCCAAGATGAGCAGGCGTGCAGACCGCACCTCATCGAAGCGCCGATCCAGGCTGATCTGGCTATTGGGGCTGAAAGTGGCGCGCAAATGGTCAAGCAGGTCGGGGACGACGACCATCAACGGAGGGTTGCCCATTGCGGCCTGAAAATTGCCGATGGCGGCGGCCAGATGCGTCTTCCCACAGCCATAAGGACCAAAGAAAGCCAGCCAGCCTTGGGGGTTTTCAGCAAACTGGCGCGCTGCTTCGAAAGCCTCACCCAGAGAGTTGATGTCATCCGGCAAAAGCTTTTCATCATGCCGCAGGCTAAAGGTGCCGAAAGTCTGGCGGCTGTGCAGGCTGAGGGAAGAAAGCTCATGGTGACCGAGCTCATCAGTCGGGTTGCGATAATCTGGGGCAAGAATATCCACACGGGCGACGACCTCCGGGTCCGTCAGCCGGGATCGGATGCGCCCTTCAAATTCCTGGATGGGCAGGTTGCTGGTGATGACCGTTGCCAGGCGGTTGACATAGCGCGCATTCAAGATTTGAAAGAGCTTTTCCTGCGCCCAGGGGGTGGCGTTTTGTGTGCCAAAATCATCCAAGATCAGCAGCTGAACCGTGCGAATTTCGTTAAAGCGCTGCTCAAAGCTTTCGTCAGAATCGCGAGCGTAGGCAAACCTGAGCCAGTCCAGCAAGTCTGGAGCGGTCAGGAACTGAGTCGCCACGCCCATAGAAACAGCCTGGTTGGCAATTGCAGCTGCCAGATGGGTTTTGCCGCAGCCATAGCGACCGGTGAGCAGCAGCCAGCCGCCCAAAGTGCCGGCAAATTGTTGCGCAGTATTGAAGGCTTGTTCCAGCGAATTGGCTTGCTGTGCAGCCAGACCCACACGCCCTCTGGGTAGAAAGTTTTCAAAGGTTAGTTTCTGCAGCTCACCGAGATTGCTCTGCGAGAAAAGATTCTTCTCCTGATAGGCCGTAACTTCCTTAAGCCGGCAGGAGCAAATGTGCATTTTCCCGAAATCAGGATGATCTATCGGCAGGTCTTCCCTGACGAAGCCCAAGCCGTGGCAGAACGGGCAATTTGGGTCGCCGATGTCAATGCCAGCCCGCGGGCTGGAGTATATCTCAGCTGGATTGCTTTCGGTTTCGTTTTTGTTCCTGATAGAGTTTTCGAAATTCTTCGAGAGTTCGTCCATCTTTTTCATTGAGTGTTTGTCTGCCTTTCGCTCGCCAGTTTTGGAGTACCTTTTGCACGTAGCGCCAGCTGCGCGCATTACTGAGCAGGGCTTCTTTGACGGCGTCTTCAATCCATTCGGCCGGGTATTCCCGTTGATCTTGCTTGAGGATTTCGGCCATGGCGGCTGTCAGTGGGCCAAAGTTTTTTTCATAAAGCTCAAAGATGTTGGGCCGGGTTGTGCCCACTTCGGCCGGTGGGTGTGCCAGTGCGGCCGGGTCGAGCATTCCGGACTGTAATTTTTCCAATAAAGCCCGACCGGCAGGCGTTCCGGGCAGGTAAAATGTTGACCCGGCTGTAAAACGCAGGATGAAGCTGTTCTTCACCAGGCTGGTGAGCGCTTCTTGGTGGGCGTTTGTGCTGCCCAAGAGGCTTTCGATAGACTGCGCCTCAATCAGGGGCTGCCCAGCCCGGCAGAATTCCCGAAATAGGGAAAGGCACAAAAGCACCGCTTCACGATCCAGATTGCTGGCGGTCAGGCGAGGAACAAAATCTTCGGGCAGGTTCCAATCAAGACTCAAGTCGCCGTCAAAGCCCGAAGCCAATGGTACCGAGGTCATCTGGGTCGGTCCGGTTCAGTAGCTTTGTCGAAAAACATCGCCAACCGGTCGATAAAGACCAGTTCGATGCCATTAAAAGTGGGCCCGTTGCGGTGTTTGGCGATATCCAATTTGGCGATTTTTTGGTTGGGTGAGTCTTTTTGGTTCTGTTCCGGGCGGTTGATGAACATGACAATGTCAGCGTCCTGCTCTAAAGAGCCGGACTCGCGCAGGTCAGAAAGCACAGGCTGTTTATCCTGGCGCTGCTCCACCGCGCGGGAAAGTTGGGCCGCGGCCAAAACGGGCACTTTAAGCTCACCCGCCAACACTTTGAGGTAGCGGGAGATATAAGAAACTTCTTGAACGCGGTTTTCCGTGCGAGAGTCGCCGCTCATGAGCTGCAAATAGTCCACAATCACCAGATCCAGGCCCACTTCCTGATCCAGCCGGCGGCATTTGGCCCGCATTTGCATGGGCGAGATGGCCGGGGTGTCATCGATATAGATATGAGACTTGGAGAGAACATCCATGGCATGCACTGCCAGCTCCATCTCGTTTTCGTCCAGGCGCCCGGAGCGCAATTTTTGTGAGTCGATCTCGGTTTCTTGGGCGAGCATACGCTGCAGGAGTTGTTCTCCAGACATTTCGAGGGTGAATATGGCGACGTTGCGCTGCAGCTTCAGGCCAATGTTTTTCGCAACCCCCACCAAAAAGCCGGTTTTGCCCATGCCCGGCCGGCCGGCTACGATAATAAAATCAGATTTTTGCAGGCCGCCGAGGATCCTATCGACGGACCCCAGGCCGGTGAACAGGCCCGTTCTAGGCTCATCGCTCTTGCTCGCTTCCGAAATTCGTTCGATGTAATCTTTGGCAATCCTGCTGATCGGGATCAGATCGCGCCGGTAGCGGTTTTGGCTGACGCCAAAGACGTTTTTCTCGGCTTCCTTGATGACTGTGTCTACGTCGTAATCGGTGCGATAGGCCAGTTTGGCGATGTCGTTAGCGGCCGTCACCATCCGCCGGCGCACAGCCAGTGCGTTAATGTTGGTGGCGTAAGATTCGGCATTCAAGGAGGAGGGAACGCGATTAATCAGTGAGGCGAGGTACTCACTGCCGCCGGTTTCTTCAAGGCGGCCTTGATCCTGCAGTGCCTCTTTGACCAGCATGATATCAATCGGTTTTTTCTCCTGGAACAAGTCAACACAGGCCTGCCAGATCCATTGGTGGCGCTTCAGGTAAAAGTCCTCCACCTCAACGATGGAGATGACATTCACAAAGGAAGCCGGATCAATCAGAATCGAGCCCAAAAGGGCTTCTTCCAACTCCCGGTTGTAAAGTTCATTGGGTTGAAAATCAGTCTTGGGTGCTGCTGACAGCGGGGTATGCTCGAAATCGTCCATGCCATTCTTTCACGGATCAAAAAGGAACATCATCCGGATCGTCCTCGTCGGAGAGGTCCGGATTTTGGTTGTCATCGCGGCTCAACTGGTCTAAAAAGTCTTTGAAAGCCGAATAATCGGCGTCTTCATCCGCTTCTTCCATTTCCGTTTCCGTCGGAGATGGTTCTTCACTTTCAGCTTCTGGCAGGATGCCGGCTTTGTCTAAAACACCCTCATCTACAAAGATGGGAACGTGTGCCCGAACAGCCACTGCAATCGCGTCTGACGGGCGACAATCCACATACTTTCGTTCGCCGTCTTGTTCGATAACCAGATTGCCGTAAAATGTTTCTGCCTCCAGGGCGCTGATTTCGACACAAACCAACTGCACGTCCAAGGCATTTAACAGCATGATCATGAGGTCATGGGTCAGGGGGCGCGCCACGCTGATTTTTTGCAGTGCGATCGTGATGGATTCAGCCTCATACAACCCGATCCAAATGGGGAGAAAGCGGTTTGAATCCTTCTCTTTTAATATGATGATGCGGTCCTGGTTGGTCAGGCTGACCCGCACACTGTCAATCTCACATTCAATTCTTTTGCCCATCGCGGTTCACCACATTCTCTGGGAATTCTAACATTTATCTTTAAAGGGATTCTAACATAAGGCGAGCCTCCAGAGCAGGCCTCGTGAAAGTTGATTGAAACTTGCTGTTGAACTGCGGGTTTAATCTTAGGAATATCACTTAGAATCGGCTATAATGAAAACGGAAACCGGTTTACGCATTGTTTTATGAAACCCGGCAGTCCCGCATCAAATCCGAAAATCCTTTTTATGTGGATCATCGGGGCGTAAGGATCATTTCCATCGGATGATGTGAAACCAGAACGTAAGCCTGAAAGGCAAGGTCTATATATTGCAGGCGGATGACGGTTTTTTTATACTTCTGATTGAAGGCAAAAATAAGCCGGACTATATGTTCGCGAAGAGTCTGACCCGCAGAGGTTATCATTTAGGCCTGGCCGAGAGCGGGAGTGCCGGCCTTGCTCTGCTGGAACAATTCTCACCCCGAGTGATTGTCATCAACTGTGCTTCGCTGCGCACAAATGGCCGGCGCATTATGGGGCGCTTTCGCAATCTACTGCCCTATACCCCAATCATTTTGATCACCGCTCCCGCACAGGAAGTTCCGGAATCTGACCAGGCCAATGTGGTGCTGCAGCTTCCCTTTACCGTCCAAAAACTAATTAACCGGCTGCGTGCTTTTGAAATCACAGATTCCAGGCACTTGCTCAGCCTGGATGGCTTGCATCTGAACACTCAAACCAATATGGCCGATTATGGCTCGCGCGAAGTGAAACTGACGCCGCGGCTGTGCCGGCTGCTCAAAGAATTAATGTTGGCCAAGGGGGAAGTCATTCCGCGAGCGGAACTGTTTAAGTTGGTGTGGGAAACAGATTACATTGAAGACACGCGCACGCTGGATGTGCATATCAGCTGGCTGCGGCATGCGCTGGAAGATGACCCTAGCCACCCAGAGCTGATTCTCACTGAACGCGGGGTGGGCTACAAACTCAAACTGGGTTAAGTCAGAAGCGTGGCAAAAAACGAAACAACCCCCGCGCTGCCAGGGGCTGTTTCGCTTAATCAACGCAGCGGATTAACCCACGCTGGAAAGGAGTGCCAGCAGCAGCCCGCCGGCAATGACGCTGCCCAGCTGGCCGGCGGTATTGGCGCCCATGGCATGCATCAGGATGAAATTATCCGGATCTTCTTCCAGCGCCATTTTGGCGGAGAGACGGCCGGCCATCGGGAAGGCGGAGATGCCGCTGGCGCCAATCAAGGGGTTCACCTTGCCATGCGTCACCCAGGCCATCAGTTTACCGAAGAGCAGCCCGGCGGCTGTGTCAATCACGAAAGCCAGCAAACCCAAAGCCAGAATGGCGAGGGTCTTCACGTTCAAGAAGGATTGAGCCGTCATGGTGGAGCCAATCGCCAGGCCAAGAAAGAGCGTCGCGATGTTGATCAACTCGTTTTGCGCAGTTTTGCTTAACCGGTCGACCACCAGCGCTTCGCGCAGCAGGTTGCCGAGCATCAGGGCGGCCATGAGCGGGGCCGCATCCGGTGCAACTAACGCCACCAGCAGTGTAACCAGAATGGGGAAGATGACCAGCGTCAGGCGGGAGACGGGTTTGGGGGCGTATTCCATGCGGATCAGGCGTTCCTTGCGTGTGGTCATCAGCTTCATGATTGGCGGTTGGATGATCGGAATGAGGCTCATATACGAGTAAGCCGCTACCGCAATTGGCGCCAGTATCTCCGGCGCCAGCTTGCTGCCCACGAAAATGGCAGTAGGGCCATCAATGGCACCGATCACGCCGATGGAAGCGGCCTGATTGAGCGGGAATTTCAGCGCCAGAGCCAGCAGCAGGGTGGCATAGATGCCAAACTGGCCGGCAGCGCCCAAAAGAACCAGGCTGGGCTGAGAAAGCAGCGGAGAAAAGTCAATCATGGCACCCACCCCGATGAAGATCAGCAGCGGGAAGAGCTCTGTCTTAATTCCGGCATCATAAATAACCTGCATGAAACCGGTCTGATTGGACATGCCGAGGTTGGCCAAGAGACAGCCAAAGCCGATCGGTAGCAGCAGCACCGGCTCATATTCTTTCCAGATGGCCAGGTAAATCAGGATCAACGCGACGGCGATCATCAGCGCATTGCCCGGGGTGAAGCCAGCGAAGCCTTTGGTGAGGTCCTGGATCAGTTGCGTGAAATCCATTGGCGCTCCTTATGCCTCAAAGCTAAAAAGCGGTTGATTGTGGCGTACGAGGTCGCCCGGGTTGACATGCACCTGGGCGATGACGCCGTCACGGTTGGATTTGATACTATTTTTCATCTTCATCGCTTCCAAGACGCACAGTTCCTGGCCCACTTTGACGGAATCACCAGCTTTGACGTTAATTGCAACGATCACGCCCGGGAGCGGGGCGCTCAATAAAGCGTTGCCCTGAACGGCAGGTGCTGGTGGCTGGCTGCGTGAAGCTCCCAGGTCAGCCGGCGGCTGGACCGGGTCGGAAGGAAGGGCGGCGGGCCGCACCGCGGAGGGCTCTTCTTGCGGCCAGACTTCGTAAATGGTGCCGTTGACTTCTGCTAGCACTGGCCGGGCATGAATGTCTTTGACATCAACCCAATAAAATTGCTCATCAATTTTGACTTTGAATTTCATGCTCGTCTTCCTTTTTGCGTGCTGCTGAGGACCTGCTGGGTCCTGCCGGCGCTCAGCCAGGCTGAAGCGCTCGTCCCCGCTGTGGAACTGGCCAAGGGGTGTGTTTTCGGCGCCAGGCTTAGCGCGCAGGCAACAGCCGCCGCTGCGGCCAATTTTTCTTGTTCTGAAGGTTGGGGGTTCAGCGAAGTCGGAGCTGCTTCCGTTTGATTATCATTTTTGGCTGCGGGTGCATTCGTCAATGCAACCAGTGCGGCCATGATGCCCCAAAGGACAACAATCATCAGAAACACCAATCCCATCCCCAGGGCTGTGATTAAAATGCCTTCACTAATCGGATTAACCATTGCCGCTCCTCCAAGGTTAAACAGGCATGTTGCCATGCTTGCGGGGTGGGTTGGTTTCCACCTTGGTTTGCAGGGCATCCAATGCCTCGATCAGCTTCTGGCGGGTTTCGGCGGGCTCGATCACCTCATCGATAAAGCCGGCCTGGGCAGCCGCATACGGGTTCATGAATTTGTCGCGATATTCACCCTCAAGGCGGGCCCGTTCAGCTTCGGGGTCGGCGGCGGCTTTAATTTGCCGTCCGTAGAGGATGTTGGCGGCGCCTTCCGCACCCATAACAGCGATTTCAGCGCTAGGCCAGGCATAGGTAATATCTGTGCCGAGATATTTACTGCTCATCACTACATAAGCGCCACCGTAAGCCTTGCGCGTGACCACGCTGACCTTGGGAACCGTGGCTTCGGCATAGGCGTAGAGCACTTTGGCACCGTGGCGGATGATGCCGCCATACTCTTGGTTGACTCCCGGGAGGAAGCCAGGTGAGTCGACGAAAGTGACCAAAGGCAAGTTGAATGAGTCGCAAAAGCGCACCGTGCGGGCAATTTTGTCAGCTGAGTCGATGTCCATCACGCCTGCCAGCATGGCTGGTTCCTGCGAGATGATGCCCACGGGCCGGCCAGCCAGGCGGGCCAGACCCACGATTGCGTTGGGAGCGAAACCGGCTTGCAGCTCGAGAAATGAGCCTTCGTCCACAATCTGCAGAATGGCATCCCGCATGGCGTATGGGGTGCCCGGGTCTTCCGGCACAAGCGCATTGAGCGCTTCTGAGCGACGGTCAACCGGATCGGCGCAGGCGAAGGCCGGGGCCGGGTCAACGTTGTTGGAAGGCAGATACGAGAGCGTCTGTCGGCAGAGCGCCAGGGCGGCTTCGTCACTATCGGCGGCCAGATGGGCATTCCCGCTGGTGGTGAGGTGCACATCCGCACCACCCAGGGTTTCAAAATCGACATCTTCACCGGTGACGGTCTTGATTACAGCCGGGCCGGTCAGGAACATATACGATTTTTTCCGCACCATGATGATCAGATCGGTTACGGCTGGCGAATAGGATGCTCCGCCGGCGCACGGGCCCATAATCAGGCTGATCTGAGGAACCACGCCGGAATAGATAGCGTTGCGGCGGAAGATTTCGGCGTAGCCACCCAGGCTGCGCACACCCTCCTGAATGCGGGCGCCGCCCGAGTCAATCAGGCCGATAATTGGGCTGCCTGTCTTGACGGCAAGATCCATCACACGGCAGATCTTGCGGGCATGAACTTCTCCGAGTGCGCCACCCTGCACGGTAAAATCTTGAGCGTAAACGTAAACCGTGCGGCCATCAACTTTCCCATAGCCAGTGATCACGCCATCACCTGGGATGGCTTCCCCTTCGCTGAGGGCAGTCTGGGTGGAGAGCGCTTCCAGCTCCCGGAAGGTTCCCGGGTCCAGCAACAGGTTCAGCCGCTCGCGTGCGGTCAGGCTTCCTTTGGCATGCTGTTTTTCCTGACGAATGGGGCCGCCTCCCTGCAGCGCGGTTTGGCGCATCTCCCTGAGTTTTTCCAAACGGGGATTTAACTCGGTCATAGGTCTCCTTTTTTGTCATTTTACCGGCCCTGCTCGGTGAGGATCGGGCTGGAGAATTCGTCGTTATTGTATCATCGCTCCTCTTTCTGTATTAAGAATTTTTGGCGGGCTCTGGCCCTGACTGATGCCATCCGTAAAGTAAACCCGCAGCAGCAGGGGCACCCGATGAAGGCTCAGTCTGTGGTTCTTGATATAATTAAATAGCCAGCCCTGCCTGTAGTTGTCATTATTTGTCATTGACAGATTCGTTCTAAAAAGAGGCTGAAATGATTGTACCCAAAGGTGTGTTTGCGAAAGTTGCGCTTGTTGGCATTCTGCTCTGCTCTGCCTGCGCACCAGCCGCTGCTACCCTGACACCGAGCGCCACACCCACCTCGGAAGCGCTCGAATTGCTCGGCATGGAAATGCTGAAAGTGGCAGCCGGAGAGTTCATGATGGGCTGCGACCGCACATTCAACGGGGACGTCAATTGCGTGGCAGACGAATTGCCTTTGCACCTGATCTATCTGAATGATTACTACATCGGCAAACTTGAAGTTACCAACGCCCAATACGCCCAATGTGTTAGTGAAGGTGAATGTGAACCGCCCAGCGATTTTTCCTCCGAGACGCGCTCATCATATTATGACAACCCTGAGTTTGCCAATTACCCGGTGATTTATGTGGACTGGAACAGCGCCAATGACTTTTGCGCCTGGGCGGGGATGCGTCTGCCAACCGAAGCCGAATGGGAAAAAGCCGCCCGCGGTGAGAAGGTGCGGGTATTCCCCTGGGGCAATGACCCGGCAAGCTGCATGTTAGCCAACGGCTACGATAACGAGGCAGTCAGCCCCTGCCTGGGCGATACCGCTGAAGTTGGCAGTTACCCTGAAGGTGCCAGCCCATACGGCCTGCTCGACATGGCCGGCAATGTATGGGAATGGGTCAGTGACGGATATGCAGAGGCTTATTACCGCGGATCCCCTTACCAAAACCCGCAGGGTGCCGAAGACGGGGTAAATAAGGTCATTCGGGGTGGGGGATGGGGAAACAATTGGGCATACCTTCGTACTGCCAGCCGCGGTTTTGATCTTAATTACAATGAAAGCAAAGATCTGGGCTTCCGCTGCGTTTATACAGCCGGCGTGCTGCGAGACTCGAATTCGGCCTACCTGTTGCCCTAAGGCGGCAGCGCATTGGTTTCGGGGGAGTGAGGCAAGTGGAGCGATTTTAGAATCGCTTTCAACCTTGCAGTGCGGCTTGAACCTGTTATAATTGGGTTTGTGACTGGTCCAGCACGTGGTCCTTAATTTGGGCTGCCAGCCAGGAGACCTGCATAAATATTTTTAGGAGCAGACGTCATG
>ERZ1645192.2151-NODE-2151-length-16423-cov-7.700819_pt1 | contig 16423 bp, 9 predicted proteins | sample MGYA00575354_ERZ1645192 | MGnify/ENA primary metagenome ERZ1645192 (study PRJEB40844, sample SAMN11349763) | freshwater sediment metagenome | isolation source: river sediment | host: Sediment | place: India: Faizupur Khadar , New Delhi | collected 2017-02-21 ... | reverse complement strand
ACGAGGGGAAGATGCCCCGCGTGCCGCAGGACGTGCATTTTCGCCTGGGGCAGGATCGAGCCATACTCCCGCACGGATTGGCGCACGGCGGCGAACGTGTTCTCGCCGAACGCGATGTCAATGGGCACGGAGAGCCCCGCGAACTGGCTGACCGGGCCTGCGCGGTGGAGCAGTCTCAACCATTCCTGCGTTGTCTCGTGATCCACGCGGCTGAACGCGCCCATGAAATCGTCATTCGTGGATTGGCGGCGCTGCAGGACGCGGGTCGTGATCCGGCGGCCGAGGGGGCTGGCAAACGCGCTTTGATAGAAGAACCGCCCGAGCGCGCCGGCGAGGAAGATACGAAAGTACCACGGCACGAAGGCAAAAGGATCGATCATTACAATGCGTTGCACGCGCGCCGGGACCCGCTGGGCGACAAGCAGGGCCAGAACGGCGCCGCTGCAGAAGCCGGCCAGCGTGACCGCGTGAAGAGACCGCGCATCCATTTCGCGGACGAGGTCGTTGACGATCTCCTGCAAATCCCACCGCGGCGGCTTGGGGGATTGCCCATAGCCGGGCAGATCCACGCTGAGCAATCGGCAGTCCTCGGGAAGCCGCGCCGCGAGCGGAGCGAAGTCACGGTGGTCGCCGCCACAGCCGTGAAAGGCCAGAAAGGTTCGTTCGCCGCGGCCGTACTGTTCAACGTACATGATCGAGAATCCTCTGCGCGGTCATCTGGCCCCCCAGCACGACCAGCGGAAGGCCCGTCCCGGGCGTTGTGCTGGCCCCCACGTAGTAGAGGCCGCGGATGCGGCGGTCGTAGTTCCGCGATCGGAAGGGGCCGAGTTGGAAGAGGGAATGCGATGCGCCGAACGCGGATCCGTCGTACAGCCCGAACGTCCTGCCCCACACGTCCGGGGTCCAGACGCGCTCGAAAACGATGCGGCCGGGGTCGAGCGCCACGCCGTGCGCGCGAAGGCGGTCCAGGATTTTTTGCCGGATCGCGGCTGCCGCCGCGGCCCAATCGATCGGCCCGAGTTCGCTTGGGCGCGGGGTCGGGACCAGGGCGAAGGCGGTCGTGTCGCCCGGGGGCGCGAGCGACGAATCGGTGTCCGACGGAACGCTGATGTAAAAGGGAAGATTCTCCGGGATCCGCTTGCGCTTCAGGAGGTCGCTGAAGGTGTCTTTGAAATCGTTCGGAAGGAAAATCGTGTGGTGCGAAAGCCCGTCGACCCGTCCGCGGATGCCCCAGTAGAACGTGATCACGCCGGGGGTCATGGCGATCCTGCGCCCACCCGTCTTTCTCTCCAGCAGTTCCTCGTGCGTGGTCGGCACGTCGACATTGGAGACGATGATCGGCGCGTGGACTTGCGTGCCGTCGGCCAGCTCGATCCCCGTGGCGCGGCCGTCCTGGGTGACGATCCGCCGGACGCGCTGCCGCGTCAGGGTGCGGACGCCGAGCTCATCGGCCAGCCGCGCCATCGCCTCGACGAGCCCATAGATTCCCCCCTCAGGCAGCCACAGCCCATAGGCCAGTTCTCCGTAGGGAAGAATGGAGAACAGGCCCGGCAGGGACCAGGGCGAACCGCCGAGGTACATGGCATACGATCCAAGCGCCTCGCGGATGCGCGAACTGCGGAAGAACCGTCCGAGCTCTCCGTAAAGAGAACGCCAGACCGAGGACCTCAGCATTTCCCGGGGCGTGAGTGCGCTGAACCATGCGACCGGGTTGTCCACGTTCTGCCGAACCAGTTTCTGGAAGGAAAAGTTGTACTTCACCTCCGCGTCCGCGAGGAACGACATGAGCCCCGCCGCGGACCCGGGCTCGATGCGATTGCACTCGTCGCGCAGCCGGTGCAGGTTGCTCGACAACAGGAACGAGGCGCCGTCCGGCCACAGGAAGCGGATGGACGGGTCGACCGGGAGCAGCCGGACGTAGTCGCCCATCGAGCGACCCGCGGCCCGGAACAGTTCTTCGAACACCCAGGGGTAATTGAGGAGCGACGGGCCGGTGTCGAACCGGAACCCATCCTGGACGATCAGGTTCGCGCGTCCCCCGACGCGTTCGTGCGCCTCGTAGATCGTCACCTCGAAACCGGCCAGGCGGAGATGAATCGCCGCGCTGAGTCCTCCCAGGCCGCCGCCGATGATGAGGACGCGGTCTGACGCGCCGGCTTCCCCGCTGGTTCGTGTTTTGTTCATGGGATGAGGTACGCGAGGGGGATGCGCCAGAACTTGCTTGTCGGAAGCGGCGCCAGTTTCTCCCGCAGCGGCACGCTTTCGCGGTGCGCGATGCCGCGGTCGCTCTGCTGGATCCGCCGGTTCAACAGTCCGTACACGTCGATGCAAGCTTGGATGGCAATCTGGCTGTCCGGCGCGAAGGCCTCCAGGTTTTCCGCGGATCGGCGGTAGTATCCGGCCGCTTCGGCGGCGAGCGTTTTCACCACCCGGCTGAACGCCGCGTGGTGGGCCGGGTCCCGCGCGTCGGCGTTTTCGATTCCCTCCGCCCGGAGAAGGTCCTGCGGAAGATACATTCGCCCGCGCCGGCGGTCTTCGCCCACGTCGCGCAGGAAGTTTGTCAGCTGGAGCCCGATGCCGAGGTTGCGCGCCGACTCCAGGGCCTGCGGGAAGCGTTCGGGCGCGCTGGCGCCGTACACGTGCGTGAGAAAGTAGCCGACGACGATCGCGCTGCCGTAGATGTAGGAATCAATCAGATCCTTGAGCGTCGCGAAAGGACGCGGCTGGACATCGAGCCGCATCGCCTCCAGGAACGCGCGGTAATGCTCCGGCGGGATGCCGCTTTCCCGCACGACCTCACGAAATCCGGCAAGGAAGCACGGCACGCCCTTCTCCAGCGACTCGCGCAGGCTGCCGCACCCCAGCGCCGTCTCGTACGCCGCGGCCCAGGCGTCCAGCCGGCCTAGGCGCTCCGCGTCGGAGAGCGGAAATGAATCGACGACTTCGTCGGGGTAGCGCACCGCGGCATAGATGACCTCGACGCGGTCCCGCTTGCCGCGGGGGAGAAACCGGCTGACGATGAAGAAGCCGGTTGTATAGGTCCGCATGATCTTACGCGATGCCTTGACGATGAGGTTCCATGCGGCCGCGGGATCGGCCGTCGCCAGAGCTTTCCCGCGGACCTCCTCTTCGAACCGGGTCCAGGCGGCCTCGTTCCAAACCAGCTGGCCTTCCGGCAGGCCGGGTGTTCTCCCTTGTGATGCCATTTCCTCTCAGCCTCGACTTTCGTTTTCTGCGATTTTCACATATACCTCATTCCATGCGTCTTTCCACTTTTTTAGCTTTGTTGTGCGGGTTTCTCTGGTCGGCCGGCCTCTCCCACGCCGTCGCGCCGGCGTTGGATTTCGAACTCCAGGACCAGTACGGCAACCTGCACCGCGTGGCGTTTCCGAACGAACGAATCAGCGTTCTGGTGCTGGCGGATCGTACAGGCGCGAAGCAACTCGACAGCTGGGTGCGCCCGTTGCACGCGCGGTATGGAAAGGCCATTGATATCCTGGGAGTGGCCCGGCTCGCTGGCGTTCCGACCGGGCTCAAGCCCCTGTTCAGAGCCTTGTTCCGGAAGACCCTGAAGTATCCGGTGATGCTGGATTGGAGCGGCGCCATCTCGACCCGGTACCAGTATGAGGCGAACCTGGCGAATCTGCTCGTGCTCGATTCCGCGGGCCGGATCGAGTACCGATTCAACGGGGCGGCGACGCCGGACGTCCTGGGAACTTGCTTCCGGCGAATTGACGGACTGCTGGCCACATCCGCGCCGCGTGAAGAATGACCAAGCCGAGCCCGACGGTTCCGGCCAGCCGTAATCCGGTCCCCCACGCGATCAAGACGAAGAACAGGATCACGCTCAGTCCGAGCCAGGGGAGATGCGGACTGGGCTGCGGGCGCTTTCGGGCAAGCGCAAACAACACGAGGCTCACGATGAACCAGCCGGCGAAATTGGTCCACGGGATGCCGTAGTACAGGCCGGTATTCTCCCACGACCAGTAGTTCAGCGCATTCACGGCCAACGGATCGATCACGAGGTCGATCGCCGTCATCCACGCCGCCGCGACCCAGGGAGAACCGGTCATGTGCCGCACATACGCAAAGAGAACCATCCACGCGCCTGCCATGACCAGGGGGACGCCAAGAACGTGCGGGAAGAGCGTGTCAGTGTAATGGTAGCGGCCGAAGGGCAGGCCGCAGGCAACACCGATCGCTTCGGCGGCAAATCCCAGGGCCGCGCCACCCAGCAGGATCGGCCATTCGCAGGATGGCGACAGCAGGAGCGTGAGGGTTGCGGCGATGGCCAGGAATGCGGGCGCTGTCCAGCCAGCCTCTTCCGGCGGCCCGCCCAGGAAGAGGTACGAGACCACGCCGCCGAGCCAGAGGACGGCATACAGGCCGATCAGGCCAACCCGCATGATCCTAGAGGCCTTCATATCGCCGGATAAGGTCGCTGGTGATCGCGGCGGACATCAGCACGGTCGGCGTTCCACCGCCGGGATGCGTGCTGCCGCCCACGTAATATAGTCCGGGCACATGGCGGTCGCGGTTCGGCTGGCGCAGAAAGGCTCCACGCCAGCCGTGGGAGGTCTGTCCGTAAATCGCGCCGCCCGGCATGTCATAGTGCAGGGCCATTCTGCGCGGCGTCCAGGTCGTGGACGCGACGATGTCCGTTTGAAAATCGGGGAAGCCGCTTTTCCTCAGCCGGGCCATGACGCGATCGCGGGCGGCCGCGACCATGGGCTCGTCCCAGGCATCGCCGTCGTTCGCAGGTGCGTTGGCCATGACGAAAAGGACTTCGCCCTCGCCGGGCGTCATCGTGCGGTCGGTCCGGCTGGGCATGTTGATGTAGACCGTGGGGTCGTCGGGGAACCGGCGTTCGCCGAACAGGTGCCGGAACTCCGTTGCGTAATCGGCGGAGAAGAACACGGTGTGATGGGACGCCTGCGGCAGGGTCTTTTTCAGCGCGAAGAGAAACATCAGTCCCGACATCGACCGATGGGTTTCGGGAAGTGGTCGCGCGTCCCGCCGGCCCAGCAGCCGCGGCGCGCACGAGGCGTCTCCATTCATGATGACCACGTCCGCGTCCAGGTGCGTTCCACTTTCCAGTTCCACGCCGTCCGCGCGTCCCGTCCGGTGCGTGATGGCGGTGACGCGGGCCCCGGTTCGAAGATCGACGCCGGCCTTCCGTCCCAGGTCCACGAGGGCCTCGATCATCCGATACAGGCCGCCGTGCACATGCCAGCCTCCGAACGCGTACTCGAGAAACGGGATCACGGAAAGGGTCGCCGGAGTGCGATAGGGAGACGAACCCACGTAGGTCATGTAGCGGTTGAACATCTGTCGCAGCTGCGGACTGCGGAAGAAGTGGCGGACCGTCTTGTCGTACGCTCCCCACCCGTGGCGCAGCGGCAACTGCCGCAGAACCCTGGCGGCGGATGGGTCCGGCCGGTCGAACGGCGATTGCTTGAAGAAGGTGGCCTTTGAAACCTCGAAAAGCCGCGCGCCGAGTTCCATGAAACCCAGAAACCCCGAGGCATCACCGCCCTCGAAGCGGCGGACAATCGTCAGCCAATCCGGCAGATTGGCCGTGTGGATGAAGCGGGTTCCATCGTCGAAGCGATACTCCGCCAGGGGGTGCACGCAAACCATCTCCACATGATCACGCAGGCGGGTGCCCGCGGCCTCGAACAGCTCCTCGAAAACCCAGGGCATCGTGATCAGCGACGGGCCGGTGTCGAAACGGAAGCCGTTGGCCTCCCACCGGTTCATCTTCCCGCCGGGAGAATCGGTTTGTTCGCAGATGGTGACGCTCCATCCCCGCGCCGCAAGGCGAAGGGCGGCCGCCAGGCCCCCCAGGCCCGCGCCGATCACCACGGCCTTTTTCCCCGCCGGTCTCACGAGTTTCTTCCCCGGTACATGCGGCCTTTCCAGTCTATGCCGGTCCCGAATCGGCACTTATACCACGAGGTCAGCGCCACCGCGAGCAGCGCGCATTCCGCGAACGGATGAAGGAACGCCGACCACCAGGGATATCCAAAACGAGCTGCCTGCACGATGCGGCTCAGCCAGGCGGCCGCCGCCGCGCCGCCCGCGGCGAACGGCCAGACTCCCGCCGCGCCCTGCGCGAGGGCGACGGGGAAAGGAAGGACGAAGAAAAGAAAATGGAAAGCGAAGAACAACCAGAAACTGATTTCGTGCCGGAATGCCGGATAGACGTTTTTCTGAAAACCCGTCCAGATGCCGGGCAGCGAATCGTACATCCGCACCTTCACGGCATCCTGTCCGTCGAGGCAGAGGCCGTTCAACCCGGCGGCGCGCCAGGCGCGCGCAAGAGCGGTGTCCTCGAACAGCTCACCCCGGACCATCGCATGCCCGCCGGTGCGGGCGTATTCCTCGCGGCGCATCAGGATGCACGCCCCGTGGGCCAGCCCGAGGGCGGGCAGTTTCATCGTGAGCGAAAGCGGCGCGGGAAACAGCGTGAACACCACGTGGTTCAGCATCGGCATGAAGGTCTTTTCCCAGAATCCGTGCAGGACGAGTCCGGGCCAGCCGGAAAGAAATGTCAGGCCGCGGCGCGCGGCTTCCGTGACCAGCCCCGCGACGGCGCCCGGCTTCAGGATCGTGTCGGCATCGAGGAACAACAGCCATGAGCCCCGAGCTTCAGCCGCCAGCCGCGAACAGGCAAATGGCTTGCCGCACCAGCCGTCGGGGAGCGGCTGAGGAGGCACCAGGCGGACGCGATTGTCGCGGGTGCCCAGCGCGCGGACCGTTTCTGCGGTCCGGTCCGTGGAGTGGTCGTCGTAGACGAGCACTTCGAGCACGGCCGCGGATTGCGCGAGCGCACCCTCGACGGCCGCGCCGATGTTGGCCTCCTCGTTCCGTGCCGGGATCAGAACGGAGACAGAGTCGGCGAGGGCCTCCGGAAGGGGAGCGATCCGCGGCCAGCCGCGCATGTTGTAGAGCATAAGCGCCAGCAGAAGAACGCTGATGATGAAGATTGGGAGCATGATCAAGTGCCTTGAATACAGCATATCCTGAATTGGCTTGAAAAGGATAAACCGCCCGATAAGCTCCCGCCATGCTCGATCTGGCAAGGTACATGGAAGAGAAGCGTTTGCGTATCGACGCGGAGTTGGATCGGCTGATCCCTGCGGCGACCGTGCGCCCGCAGCGCCTTCACGAGGCCATGCGCTACAGTATTTTCTGCGGCGGCAAACGCATTCGCCCGATTCTCTGCCTGGCCGCCGCCGAGGCGGTTGGCGCCTCCGGGGAAGTCGCGATGCTTCCGGCCGTGGCGCTCGAATGCCTTCATACGTACACGCTGATTCACGACGATCTGCCCGCGATGGACAACGACGATCTCCGCCGCGGCAATCCGACCTCGCACAAGGTATTCGGCGAGGCCAACGCCATCCTTGCGGGCGACGCCCTTCTGACACTGGCGTTCGAATTGATCGCGCAGACCCCCGAAGCCGGACGTTTAGGATATGAGCTGGCTTCAGCGTCCGGCAGCCGCGGTCTGGCCGGTGGTCAATACGAGGATCTGGCCTCGGAGGGGAAAACACCGGATGAGGAGCAATTGCAGTTCATCCACATTCATAAGACCGCGAAACTCATTCGCGCCGCCTGCCGCATGGGCGGGATTGCCGGGGGCGGGTCGGAGTCCATGCTGGAGGCCCTGGGGCGCTATGGAGACCGGATCGGTATCGCGTTTCAAGTGGCGGACGACATTCTGAACGCGACCTCCACGCCGGAAATGCTTGGCAAGGCCGTGGGCAGCGATGCCGCCCGAGGCAAGATGACGTGCGTGGCGCTGTATGGGATTGACCGCGCGAGGCGCAAGGCGCAGGAGCTGCTCGACGAGGCGCTGGCTTCGCTGAAAGGGTTCCCGGGTCCGACCGAGCCGCTCGCCGCGCTCGCGTATTTCATGGTCGACCGGGATGTGTAGCGGGGCAGGTTTCAAAAAGGTTTCGGACCCTTCTTCGCGTTCGCTTGAATTCCGCGCCCGCCTGTGTTTGGATGCGAGTGACGCACCCGGAGCACGATATGTCCAAACGGCTGATCCTGCTGGTCTGTCTTCTTCTTCCGCTCTCCGTTTTCTCCCAGGAGCCCGCCTTGGGCCCCGCGACCCGCTTCGTGCCCGGCGCCACCCCCACCCCCTGGCTGCGATTCCAGGACCCGGCCGCCACGGGCGTGGTCGTCGCCGGTTCGTGGGACGGCTGGGTCGGGCGGTTTCCCCTGCAGCTCGCGGACGGTGTCTGGACGCTCGATACGCGCACGCTCCCCGCTTCGTTCGGCCAGCACGATTTCAAGTTCATCGTGAACGGCGAGTGGGAGAAGGGCGACAACCGCTCTCTCTACGTCAACGGCGAGCGCCTGCTCGACAAGCCGTCAGACCTGATATTCAACGCGACGATCGACGGCCGCAACGAGATTGCCGTCACGTTGCGGCGGGGCATTGCCGGAGAAAAGAAGATCCAGGCGAAACTCGTTCCTGACGCGCCGATCCAGGATGTGCGTTTGGCGGCCGGGCGCGAGGCGGGAAGTCTGCAGGGCTACTTTCTTGCGAACGGGCTGATCACGTTCGTATTCGACGAAAAGAATTACGGGCTCACTCTTGCGCCCGGCGATCGTGTGACCATCGCAGGGAATTTCAACGGGTGGGATTCGAGCGGCGGCAGCGGCCGCTGGGTCCTGAATCGCCCGGCCGGCGGCGGACTCTTCGAGCTGACAACGCAACTCGGCGGACTCCGCGCCCCGCAGGGCGAGAATGACCTCCTGTTCAAGTTCGTCGTCAACGGATCGCGCTGGCTGCCGCCGCCGCAGGGCGCGCTGAACGCCGCGTCCGACGGCAAGGGCAACGTGAACCTGAAGATCGATCCCGCCCTCGCCGGAGGCACGAGCCTGAAGGTTGTGACAGAACATCCGATCGACCTATCTAAATCCTATGTAATTGTCGTGGAAGGACTTATAGAACGTCCGGTCTGGTTTCCTGTTACGCCGGGCAAGATCTTCGACCAGCTGAAATCCGAGAAACCGCTGGGCGCGATCCTGGATCGAGAGAACGACTGCACGACGTACCGCCTGTTTGCCCCCCGCGCAAGCAGCGCCCACTTGTGCCTCTACGACACGCCGCAGTACGAGGTTCACAAGCCCGCGTACAAGAAACTCGCGCCGCGCGAACGCTACGCGATGTGGCAGGACCCGGCCGATGGGGTTTGGGAGATCAGCGTGCTGGGGCTCGATGTCGGCGCCTACTATTCTTTCAACGTCGACGGCCCGACGGGCAATGGCGAAGGGTTCAACGGCCTGGCGCAGATCGGCGACCCGTACGCGCGGGCGGCGGCTCACTCGATGAACAACACGATTGTCATCGACGCGGACGAGACGAATCGCTGGTGGAGCGGCTGGACGGATCAGGATTACGTGACGCCGGCGCCGCAGGACCTGGTGATCTACGAAATGCACGTGCGCGACCTGACCATCCACCCGTCGTCCGGGGTTCAACCGGAACTCGCCGGGACCTACGAAGGCCTGATCGCGTCGGAGGGCAAAGGCACGGCCATCGACCACATCAAGAACCTTGGAGCGACGACGGTGGAGATCATGCCGCTGGCCGAGTTCTCCAACGAGGATGGCGGGTTCAACTGGGGGTACGCTCCGGTGTTTTACTTCGCTCCGGAAGCGTCCTATGCGCGCGCGCCGCTCGCAGGCTCGCAGTACTTCGAGTTCAAGCGGCTGGTCAACGAGCTGCACCGCCGCGGCCTGGGCGTGGTTCTCGATGTCGTGTTCAACCACGTCGGCTCGCCGAACCTCTTCACCCTTCTCGACAAGAAATACTTCTTCCGGCTGAATCCCGATTACACGTTCAGCAATTTCAGCGGCTGCGGGAACGACGTGAAGTCCGAGGCGCCCATGATGCGGCGGCTGATCGTGGACAACATTGTGTATTGGATGAAAGAGTTCCACGTGGACGGATTCCGATTCGATCTCGCGGAGTTGATCGATCTGGACACGCTGATGGAAGTTCGCGACGCGGCCCGGGCCATCAACACAAACGTTGTCTTGATCTCCGAGCCGTGGAGTTTCCGCGGCGAGAACAAGCACCAGTTGAAGGGAACCGGCTGGTCGGCGTGGAACAACGACTTCCGCTATTCCTCCAAGGACTTCGTCATGGGCCGGCGCAACCGCGAATGGCTTCAGAAGAACATCATGGGCTCCGTGGACACGTGGGCCGCCAATCCGCTCCAGCCGATCAATTACCTGGAGAGCCACGACGACATGGCGCTGGCGGACGAACTCTGCACGCGGCCGGACCGCGACGGCCGCAGCCTGCAGGAGATCGACGTGGCGGCAAACCGGCTTGCGGCGACGATCCTGTTCACGTCGCTCGGAATTCCGATGATCACCGAGGGCCAGGAGTTCATCCGCAGCAAGCGCGGCATCCAGAACACGTACGACAAGGGCGACGAAGTGAACGCCATCCGCTGGGATGACCGGGACCGGCCGGCGGCCGCGCAGGCGCTGGCTTATTACACGGGACTGATACACCTGCGGCAGAGCGACGCAGGCAGGACGTTCCGCGTCACCGCGAAACCGCCCGCCAACTATTACCAGTGGATTCTGCCGCCGGATCCGCAGACGCTCGGGTACATCGTGAACGCGCCGAAGATTCACGACGGGGCGGGTTTTGTCGTGTTGCTGAATGCCGGCGGCGCCACCCAGAATTTGAGTGTGCCGTTCCCAGCAGGCCGGTGGCGCCTGATCGGCGACGGCGTAAATATCGAGCCTGCGGGAATTCCAGACACTCAGATCGTTCAGGGTCCCCAACAGATGAATGTGCAGGTGCCGGGATTGAGGGCCTACATCTTCATGGATGGGTTCTGAGCGAGCGGAGTGCTGGTATTGGAGCACGCATCACTCCAACCCTCCACGACTCCACTCCTCACGGCATTCCGACCTTCACCTTGTAGTACCGCGTCCCTTCCAGCGGCGAGTGTCCGGTGGTATTGGTGCCCTCCGTGTCGGCGAACACGTGGGTTGTGGACACGGAATTGGTCTCGATCCAGACACCGGCGGCGGAGCTGGCAAACGGCCGCCATGTCATTCCGTTCGTCAATACGCCCTCTGCCCAGTAGATGGTGTACTTCCGGCCCGGCTCCGTCGCCACCCTCACCTGGTGATTGCTCGTGGCCGGCGTCGTCACACAATCGCTCACGACAAAACGGGAACTCGCATTGGTCGGCTGTGTGCCCGCGAGATACTCGGCGTAGTTGTTCAACCCGTCGCCATCGTTGTCGCCGGAAGAGCTTGTCGTCAGATTGGTGAAGTGCGTCCACTCCCAGCCATCGCTGACGCCGTTTCCGTTCCAGTCCCGGGGAACAACGATGGACAGGCTATTCGTCACCAGGCTGTTGGTTGTGCCCTGGTTGTCGTTGGCCACGAACGTGACGTTGTTGGTCGTGTTCAGAAACGCCGCCGTCGCGGTCCACGCGAAATTGCTGTTTACAAACGTTGCCCCGGACGGCTTCACGCAATTGGTCACGGAAACGCCGGGATCATGGTCGGGATCGGTTGCGTACACGGTGAAATTCGTGGAGGCGCCGACCGGCAGCATGAGCGTGCCGGGCAGGCTCAGTTCGGGCGGCCGATTCTGTGCCCGGACCGTGGTCACGGCGTTGGTCCGGTTGTTCGCCGTGTTGGTATCCGTGTCGTCGGTCTGGACGCTGGTCTCGTTGGTGAAGACGCCGGCAAGGCTGGGGCGGGTCACCAGCGTCACGGTTGCACGGCCGCCGTTTGCCAGCGTTCCGAGATAACACCAAACCGTGCGGGCGTCTTCCTGCGTGTACGTCCCCTGGCTCGGCGTGCACGAGACATAATCAATCCCGACGGGCAGGACGTTGGCGACGACGACGTTGGTGGCCTGGCTCGGCCCCTGGTTGGTCACCACCAGCGTATACGTGAGGTTGTTACCGATGCGCACGGGATCCGGCGAGTCGCTGTTCGTGACCACGAGGTCCACGTTGGCGGCGAGCGCTGATTGGCCGCAGATCAGAACAAGCATCAGTGTCCCACAGAGGATAAGGCGTTTCATAACAGCTCCTTGCTTCAAAGCGGTATTCATGGTGTCCCCTCAGGGCGTCAGCGACCAGCGGACGTTGTCGATGTAGAAGGTTGACCACGACGCTTCCACCGTCGCCTCGAACAAACCGTACATGTTGGTCAGGACGACGCCCGAGAAGTTGGAGAGGGGCAGCGAACACTCCTGCCACGTGTTCGTGGTTGTTGCGATGGACCGGGTGCGCTTGTTGCCTTGCGGTCCTTCGAGGTCAATCTTGACCGTGGAACTGCTTCGGATCCAGAACTTGAGATAGCCGTTGGAATACGTCTTCAGATCCGTCCCGGCCCGGAACACACCCCATCCGCCGTAGGTCGTTCCGTTGATGGTGGACGCGTAGTAGCACTTGCTGCCTTCCGGCGGTGTAATGTTCGTGTAATTCCCGTTGAACAACGCCTCGCCGGTTCCCACGCCCCAAGTCCGGTAACTATCCCACGTCAAATTGGTGGAGCCGAACGGCATTCCGGCGTCGGAATACACGTTGTATGTCCCGCCCGTTGCCGGCGGCGGGGTGAAGGTGACGGGCGTTTCCGGCTCCACGCCGATCCCGAGGTCGTCGAACCGGAATGTGTCGTCGGACCCGATACGTTCGGTCCAGGGGTCGGCCGCCGTGCTCAGGTAAAGGAACGCCGTCCATACGTAATTGCCGCCTCCGGGCATCGTGGGGATTGTCACCGGCACATTGGTCGCTCCCGTGGCGCCGGAGATCGTACTGGTCTTTTCCAGGTGAATCAGTCCGGTGTACGCATCCCACAGCCGCAGCCGCAGCATCGCCGAGTTCGTCGGGAGGTTCTCCCACTCCACCGGGACCACCACGTTCGTGCCCGCGGTCAGGTTCGTCGGGAACGTCGCCAGTTCCACGCGCAGGCGCGGCGAGAAGTACACCTTCGCATCGGCATAGCTGTGCACTCCTTCCCCGTGGAAATACGTGTACCACTCATACGATCCGCCCAGCGTGGTCCCCTCGTGTTCCAACATGGCGGGATCGTAGTCCGGGATGCTTGCCCACAACGTCGGCACGGCGTCGTTGGTGGGAACCTTTTCCCCGAAGAAATTGGTATACGTGACCGAGTACTGCTCGTCCGCGATCCGGACGTTGTCCCACCGCGCGACCGAGTTCAGATTCGAGTACGGGCTCAGGAACCCGACCGTGTTCGTCGTCCACGACGTCACCTGGATCGGCTCGCTCAGGAACACCGTCTTGTTGTCCACGAACAGATCGCTCATGAGATACGGCGAGCCGTCGCGGATGTGGACAACCACCTTGTGCCACTTGCCGGTCACCGGTTTGTTGACCACGTAGTAGTTCGGCGCGTCATCCGCCCAGCCGCACAGGTTCGGGTTCACGTAGAGCACGCGCCCGCCGTAGATCACACCGCCGTCGCGCGCGCCGTTCGTGAACGTCGTGGCGTACTCGATGGTGATGTTCTTGCCGGTCACGGCCAGGCCGTTCCAGTAGATGTACCCGTAATCGCCGGTCGTGACGCTGATCACCTTCGCCTGCAGCGCGTTGTTCGACACGCTCCACGCGATACGCGGGCTGGCGACCACGTTCCAGCCGGTGTAGTTGCCGTCGCTGAAATTGTCCTCGTACTGCGTCGCGCCCTTGTCCTTGATGCCGTACGCGACGCTCACCGTCGTCGAGCGCGTGTTGTAGGCAACCCATGTGTCCCAGTCGCGTCCGGCAAAAGCTGTTTCCGTCACGCCGAGAACCTGCAATCCCAGGCCCGAAATACTCGTGTAGAGCCCGTTCGATCCGTCGTTCGACGAGGTGTAGAAACCGTCGTGCGCGAGCCACGCATCCTCCGCGTCCCACGGGTACATGTACGTCACCCAGAACAGGTTGTCGCCCGTCATAATGCCGTCACCCGGCAAAACCAGGCTCAGAAGATTGCTGCCGGTTCCGCCGAGGACCCACTGCTCCCATGACGCCACGGTGATGTTGTTCAACAGGCTTCCGCGGATCGGCGTGTACTTCAGTTCGACGCGCACCTTGTGCGCCTCGCCCCTCGCCCATTCGAACGCCCGCGCGGCCAGGTTCTTGAGGGAGTTCGTCAGCTGGCCCTGAGTGTCCGCGCCCATGTTGAAACAGAACACCTTCTTGGGAGACAGAGGATCGTTGGTCAGCGTGTTGACGATCAGCACCGATGTGGTCGCCGACCCGCCGGCCGCGCCAAGCGCCCTGCCCTTCGCCAGTGTTGTCCATGCCACAGCGCCGCCGGTCGCGCCGACCTGCGCGCAGGAGGCGTAGTCCTGTGTCACGTAATGATCGTTCGTGCCGACCGTGACCTTCGTCAGGTTGGAGACCAGCGCGATGGCGGGCCCGACGCCGAACAGACCCTCGATCCGGCCAAGGTCGGTCGCGCCGGCTTCATTCTTCATGGCGATGCCGCCGTCCGTCGCGATCACGCTGAACAAGCCGAGGTTCAGCCAGGTCGTCACGTTCGAGACTTCGACGTCGCTCATGACATACGTTGAGGGAAGGATCAGTGTCGGGAAGAATTTGACGAGGTATCCCCAGTCCAGATTCAGCGGCGAGCCCTTCGTGGCCTGTTGCCCCTCCGGCGCGTAGTACGAATACTCGTCGTCATCGATGAAGTAGTAGCCCTTCTGCGGCTCCCAGATGCCCAGCTGGGCGGCGCGGGTGCCGATGGCGATCTTTCCTTTCAGGAACGGGAAGTTGGTTGGCATGAAGGTGCTGACTTCATCGCCATCGAAGAACACGGTGAAGGTGTTCGATTCCGCGTGAACCTTCAGGTTGCAGGTCGCGCCTTCCACGGGGCTGTTGGTCTTCATGAACTCGTGGACCCACGCCTGCTGGCTGTTGTTCGTGGCGATCCGCACCGTGTATTTCAGCCGCCAGAAATCGTAGTAGTTCATGAGGCTGACCTTTACGAAATTGTTGCGGTCGACATACCTCAGATACAGTTCCGCTTCATTGAAGTACGGCCCCATCTTGTTGTACCGGAAATCGACGGCGGCCGTATAGTTGCTCCAGTTCGCATCGCCGGCGTACACGATGTTGTCGTCGTTGCCGATGCGCCATGCGCGGGCCCATCCGTTCGTCACGCACCAGTTGGCGCAGCCTGCCGCGCGCGTCCACTGCGAGAGAGAGCCGGAGGCGAAGTTGTCGGAGAACAGCACGTCGGAAACGGTCATGTTGACGACGATGTTGTCAATGTACCAGCCGCGGGCGCCGTTGTTAACGCCGTCGATCGTGTCGAAGAGGAACCTCAACCGGATTTGCCGGCCCGCGTACATGTCGAGAGGGATCGTCTGCGAGGTCCACTGCTTGTTCGGGCCGGACACTTGAAGGACCTGTGTCCAGTTCGTGCCGTCCGTCGAAACCGACACGGTCTTGCGGTCCCACGACGTGCCCGTGTCCTCCGTTTCGTACCAGCTCCGGAAATTCATCGTCGCGCTTGCCGCCTCGGTCAGGTCGATCCAGGGCGACAACAGGGCCGCGCTGTTCCGCGCGCCGGTGTTGTAGTTGGACCCGTTGTTGTATGCCCAGCTGAACACGGGGCTCAGGGCGAGGTCGGATGCCTGGTGCCACAGACCGGCCGCCTGCCATCCGTTGGTTCCTTCCTCAACCGAATCGGAGAACGCGGGCACGCCCGCGCCGGCCAGGGTGCTCACCCTCACATTGTCGACGTACCAGCCCTCGAACGAGTTGTTGAGACTGTCGATGGTGTCGAAGAAGAACCTGACCTTGATCCGCTGGCCGGCGTACGCCCCCAGATCGCACGTCTGCGCGGTCCACTGCTGATTCGGGCCGGAAACCTGAAGGACCTGTGTCCAGTTGGTGCCGTCCGCCGAGACCAGTACGGTCTTGCGGTCCCACGACGTGCCCGTGTCCTCCGTACGGTACCAGCTCTCGAACGACAGCGACGCGCCCGACGCCGTGGTCAGGTCGATCCACCGGGAGACGAGCGACCCGCTGTTCCGCGCGCCGTTGTTGTAGTTCGTGTTCGGTGGCAACTGGTTGTATACCCACCGGTTCGTCCCGCGGTCGTCCCCGCCCCGGCTCCCAGTCCTCCGCCACATGCCGGAAGGCGTCCAGTTCGTGGTGGACTCCATGGTGTCGTAGAAAAGATCCTGGGTCGTGCCGCTGAACGTGGTGATCGTCACATCGTCCACGTACCAGCCGCGAAATTGGTTGTACATGGCGTCGACGGAGTCGAAGGTGAACTTCACCTTGATCCGGCGGCCGGCGTACGCGCTCAGATCGCATCCCTGCGCCGTCCACTGCGCGCTGGGCCCGGTGATCTGAAAAACCTGGGTCCAGTTCGTGCCGTCCGTCGAGACGTACAC
>ERZ1645192.2150-NODE-2150-length-16426-cov-5.769837_pt1 | contig 16426 bp, 11 predicted proteins | sample MGYA00575354_ERZ1645192 | MGnify/ENA primary metagenome ERZ1645192 (study PRJEB40844, sample SAMN11349763) | freshwater sediment metagenome | isolation source: river sediment | host: Sediment | place: India: Faizupur Khadar , New Delhi | collected 2017-02-21 ... | reverse complement strand
GCGTTCTATTTTGAACGGCTGCTCCATATCTCACCTTATCAACTGTAAATTTTAAACCAGATGATCAGGATATTAAAACCAGGCTGGACTCTGGTTATCACTGAACCAGACTGGGGGACCATGGCCCTTGATCCGGGAGATAGAGAGACGATCCGCTCACTCATCTCTTTTTGTGCAGATTCCTTTCCGGATGGGTGGACAGGAAGAAAGCTTCATCGATATTTCACTGAATCAGGACTTGATACAACAATAGAAGTAGAACCTGTCATAATGCAAGATTTTCCGACGATACGCCGTGCGATGAATTTTGATAATTTTATCTCCGGAGCAGTGCAGAATGGAAAAATGTCACAGGTCCAGGCTGATGAACTGATGGATGGTTTTCAACGAGCTGGAGAAAAGGGGACATTTTTCTTTTCATATATGATATATCGGGCGATTGGAAGAAAGAGAACATAATCTCAAACGGTCAGATTTTTCCGGGCTCTTTTTAAATTTTTTTTACATACCTCATTCAATCAGCTTGAAATACTTGCATTTCCGATGATCATATCATCAATGATGCATGGGAAAAAGTATCAATGGATAACCTGGCAGCCAACACAGGATACGGTTGTCGCACTCATTACGGCACTTATCATGATCTGCGGAGGATACTACCTGATGGTCCATCTTCCGGAAGGTATCATAAAACAGTCATATTCCATTCTCTTTACCATCTTTCTGGTTATCTTCCCGCTCTGGTGGTTATTCAAAAACCACCAGGATATCCTTCAGGAGACCGGGATAAAGAAACAGGGCCTCACACTGAGCATAATAATCAGCATCCTGCTCGCCATATTTTTCCTGTACTTTGTATTCATGCGGTATGGATCATATGGAGAAGCACTTATTCCTCATTTCCTGACAAACGGGCTCATTTTATGGGAGCCGTTCTTCCTCTTCGCCTGGCTGCAAATACGGTTTGACAAGGCATTTGGAATTCTCCCGGGTATTCTGCTCACGGGGTGTGTGCTTGGAGCATATCATATCGGAACTTACCCGATTGACATGATCCTTGTTCTCATGGGTTTTGGATGGATATTTGCCGCACTCTTCCGAATCACCATGAACCTTTTCATCATGTGGCCGCTGACATGGAGTATCTCATCTGCAGAGGGGACACTGAAGGGAGGATTTTTACTCGGATGGGATGAAGCATTCATGGCCGGGATGGTGTTATGTATCCAGATTCTGGTTATGGTATACCTGTGGAACAGACAAAAAGCAGACGTTCGATAAATTATACGAAGACTCATAAGTGAGAGGAATATATCTATAAACAAGAACTCCCTTTTCGATCTCAAAGTCTTTTTTGCCTTCTCTTTAGGAAAATACCCCAGATGAGGATAATACAAACAGGGAATAAAATCGCCCATGATACAAAAAGCAGGATACATGATGTTAATATGAGTGAAATCCCACTCAAATAGAATCCACACCGGCTATCTTTGAGTAATACCATCCCGGCTGCACATCCACCAATATAGGTCAGGATAAACGTGGAATTCGGGAGTTGAATCAGAAATGCAAGAGAGAGCAGACCGGTGCTGTACATGATAAATACTATTGAAAAGCATCCGGCCAAAAAGATAAGCCCCCCGATGTGGGTGTAATACCGCTCTGATAACCGTGCAAGAAATGACGGTGCATAGCCGGTCACGGCAAGAGAATACGAAAGCCGGGATGCTGCTCCGATATAGGTTATGGACGGTGCCATACAGACAAATAACCCGGTCATTCCGGTCAGGATCATACCAAACTGTCCAAATGATCCCTCGATCAGATACACGAGTGAAACATCCGATATCCCGGGCCCATACATCCCGGTTCCAACGACGACATATGCGGTGAGAAGATACAGACTACCGATAATGACTGATGCGATGATAGTGCCCCTGACGACATCCTGCTTTGGGTCTTCAAACTCTTCAGCGATATGAGTCACGGCTTCCCATCCGATATAACTCCAGAAGAGTAAGGTTGCTGCATACCCGATACTCATCCATCCGTGTGGAATAAATGGAGTGAAATGTGACGGGTCCACGGTCCGGTAACTCCCGATACATGCACCAAGCAGAATGCAGATGGTCCCCAGAACGACTCCTATCTGCACCTGACTGCTGACCCGCATACCGACGTAATTGAGAAAAAGGCCCACCAGAATAACCAAGATAGCAATAAGAATTCTGACGGCTTCTGAAAGCCCATATGCAGCAGTAATATATCCGGCTCCGGTTAATGCAAGGATTGGAACACCAATAATTCCTGATACCAGGAAAAACCATCCGATAAGTGCTCCGAGCTGCTCGTTGAATGCAAGGGTGACGAAATATGAAACCCCGCCGTCATTTGGAAACCGGGCAGAGAGCAGCCCCATGGTAAGTGCCATGGGAAACGCAAGAACGATGATGAAAATCCAGGAGAGGAGAGATCCAGGCCCTGCTATCTCTGCTGAAAGACCGGGAAGAATGAGGACTCCACATCCCAGGACTGAACCGACATAGAGCGCAACGATATGATGGAGGCGAAGAGAGGAACGTTCAGTCGGGTGGATCATAAATTACTGATATATTGACCCGGATACACGATAAAGAGTCTTATACCTGTCAATTGTATGTCAGATTCAGGAATCCGGAACGGTTGGGAAAAGTATTCCGCCATTCTCCTGGGTTTACAATTCTAAACAATATGGGTTATAATTGTATTATTTCTAATGTATTTCTAAGATTTTTTCATGAGAATAAAACAAATTTTCCTTCATCATTACACGAATGCTTAAATAATATAAACTGATCATCATCTTTCATCTGCCAGTAAAGTCGTATAAATACTTTATTTTCAACAGATGATGCGTTAAGCTCATAAAAGGGGTGAAACACTATGAAACATAATTTGAATAAGAATACAGCAATCCATCTGATGATCCTGATTTCTTTATTCATACTATTAAATATCGGATGGGTTGTCGGTGAACCTACAGAGATGACCGTAAAACCGGAGATCATTCTTGAGACCGGCCTTTCATTTTCCGAATGTTTCAGTACCGGGTGTGCATTATCCAACTGGTATACCTGTGAAGATACCGCAATGAAAAATCCCCTCTCCTGGAAACCAGATGTGGAGCCGCACTTTCAAAAGACCTTTGAATTTGTTACTCCCGAAGAAGGATGGATATGGTATGAACTGGAGTCTGAAGTTACATCTGGTGCAACAAAGCCAATTGAAATTTCCTCCATTGTGTATAAGGATGATAAAGGAACCTATGTTGATGGAACATTTTCTGGCAGAGTAACAAAAAATATCATGGGAAAGACCCCTCTTTCCAGTGAAAACCCAGTAACTGAAGCAAAGGTCATGTACCAGAAGACGAGGGTATATCCCGGGACTTTAGTGGGACCGGCAGAGTGGAGAATTACGGTTCAGTCTCCATCCAACTGGGGATGCGGAATGCCCTATTCCCTCACTGCAGTCGTGCCAGGTGAAGGGAAATTGACCGTAAAATTTGTACCAAAATCATCATATCTGACAGATACCATAACCTCGACGAGTACTCCGACTCCCCCTGTTACCATTACACAGACTCCGACCACGACACCCTGTTCATGCACTGCCTGTTTTTCTGCTATTGCAACCTCAAGTCGTGGATCGATGGCATCAGGAGAAGTACCCCTGACTATCCAGTTTACCGATTGTTCCTATCCTCGCCCGGTATCATGGATGTGGGATTTTCAGGACGGGGGTTACTCTCCTGAACAGAATACCATGCATACGTACACCATTCCAGGAAGATATGAACCGACGCTCTCAGTCACCTGTGAAGGAGGATGTACAGATACAGTCAGTCAGGTGGTAGAGGGATTTCCCCTGTCAGATACCTCCTGTCCGGTATCATTTACCATCAAGGTGAACCCAAATAATCCAAAAGAAGTGACTCTGAAACCGATAATTCCTTGTGAAGGAGCTCAGGGTGTGCGGTGGAAATTTGGAGACGGATTTGGAACAGAGTATCTGTCAACGGTACGTCCTGATTCACCAGATCCTTATACACGGGAATATGCTGAGTATGGCACATACACGGTCACTCTTGAAGTGATCTTTTCCACAGAGACGATGAGTGCAACGCAAAATATTCTCATATCCCCTGCACCAGTGACCGGAGCACCACCGGCCACACCACCATCCGGTCTTCCACCACTCACCTTTACGACAGTATCGACGATTGCAGACAGTATTGAAACATTTACCGTTGATCCATCGGGCAATATCATTACCATAGATCCAGCCCAGGGAACGGTGATACGGATAAAACCAGACGGGACTACAGATATACTTGCAAGCGGTATAAATAAACCGCGATTTCCGACTTTGGATCAAAGCGGGAATATCTATGTAGGAACATTTGATGGAACAATCCTGAAAATTACTCCGGATGGCAGTATAATTACGGTTGCATCAAAAATCTGGAGCCCACAGGGAATGGGATTTGATGCACAGGGTACCTTGTATGTTGCAGGTGGAAATGATGGAAATATTTACAAAATAGGTCAGACGGGAATTACTAGCACCATAAGTTCAGGGTTTTCTCATCCGCTCCATCTCGCAGTCGGCCCTGAGGGAGATCTCTATATCGGAGAGAGCGGGGGATCAGTAATTACCCGGATTACTCCTGACGGAGGATATGCAACATATGCAGACATAGGAAGACCAATAAAGGGGCTGGCGAAGGCCGGCGATCTCCTCTATGTCACCTATGAGGATACTATTGCGTCTATTGACAAATTTGGCTCTATAACACCACATATGAGCGGACTCTCTGGTCCATCCTGGATATCTGTTCGTGATAATACAGTGTATGTCACATTATCTGATGGAACTGCAGTCCTCCGATAATCCTAATTTTTTTTCATGAACATGACACAAGAGATGTTTCTAGTTCTCACATCCACGCAATTCTCGAATTTTTCTCGTTTTTAAGTATTTGGAGTCCTATTATCTGAGAAACTATGAAAATTCAATATTTACTTAAATTTATAAGATGAAATTTATACATAAATCTATTATAAAATTCTCTAACCTCTCTTTTGTTTATTTTTCGAAAAAAGATTGATAGCATATAAAAAACCAATACCATTTCGGGCCATTTCGATGAAAGGAGTCATGAGATCACTATTTGGTTTGATAATTACTCTCATGATAATTGTTCCAGCTTGTTCTTGTGCAGAGAATAAAACCCATATTCTGTATATTGATTCGTATGATCCTGGTATGAAGTTCAGTCAGGATGAGTTGGCCGGATTTCAGGAGGTCATCTACCAGAGTTATCCGGATGCCATCATCAGAATTGAGTATATGGACACGAAGTATATTTCTGACGATGTGCATATCCGGAATTTATTTGATAAATATGAATATAAATACCGGAATACGACATTTGACATCGTTGTTGCAGCAGATGACAGTGCATTCTCTTTTGTGAAGAAATATCGCTCAATACTCTTTCCAGAAACACCGGTCATCTTTCTGGGAGTCAATTATTATACAGAAAACCTGACCGAAGGGCTTCAGGAGATTACCGGAGTAATACAGGATTATGATACTAAAAATACCATCATTTCCGCTCTTTCATTGTTTCCGGATACCAGATCCATCTACATCATCCATGACCAGTCTGATACCGGCATAGCCACAAGGAAGCAGACTGAAACGACCATGCCTTCCTTGGATGAATCCATATCGGTTCATTACCTGACAGATCTTACCCTTGAGGAACTTATTGAGACCATAGAGACGATACCTGATGGCAGTATCATTCTTCTTCAGGTGTTTAACCGGGACAAAGACGGTGTAATGATTACCCATGAGGAATTCTCCGACATCGTTACTTCACATGCACGGGTTCCTGTATTCGGGACCAGTGAACTGATGCTGAATCACGGAATTATCGGGGGAAAGATTACCGAGGGAGTGAGTCATGGGAAAAAAGCAGGGGAACTCGCTGTCAGGGTAATACACGGTGAATCAGCAGATTCAATACCAATACTGAGGGCAAGTCCGAATCAGTATATTTTTGATAATAATCTCCTGCAAAAGTATCAGATACCAGATATTGTAATCCCGGAAGGGAGTCAGATAATCAATAAACCAACTCCCCAGGAAGTGCCGGTCTGGATATTGTATATCACGCTCACCATCATCATTTTATGCACGATTATCATCATCATCCTGCTCTATCATCTCCGGATTCGGGAACGAACAGAAAAGGACCTGAGGAAAAACATATCTGAACGATTAATCGCAGAAGAGAAACTCAAACGAGATGAATCAAGACTTGAGTCACTTCTGAATATTCACCAGTATCAGGGTCATACCATTCAGGATATCTGGAAGAATGCATTACATGAGAGTATTAAAATTACCGGAAGCAAGGCAGGATTTATTTTTGAGCATAATCCTGACGGACGTGCGGTCTGTTGTCTTGCATACGCTGATGAAACCAAGGATGGTCACTCTCCAAAATCAATAGAAATAAGTCAGGCAACCCTGGATTGGTTCACCGATCTTCAGCCATATACCCGGATTATCGTCGAGGACATCCATAATGAGATAGACAATCATCCGGAATTATCTGATATTGTCTCTACCCGTCTCTGCTCCATATCATTAACAACCGAACAATCAGGAAAAAAAGTCATCGTGGTCATCGACAAAAGTGACCCATACGACGAACAGGACACCAGACAACTGACGCTATTAATGGATTCGGTTCTTCGTATAGTTGAGAAAAAACAGGCAATGATTGCACTCAGGGAAAAGTCTGAATTCCTGTCATCACTCATCACTCATGCAAATACTCCCATTATCGTATGGAACCCGGAATTTCTCATAACCGAATTTAATTGTGCAATCGAAGCATTATCGGGTTATACCCGTGATAGCAAGATCCACACTGATATCCGGTCATTTCTTCAATTTGAGCCAGGTGATGAAAAAGAAGGGAATTTTTATTCGGTTAAGAAAACGGTGAATATTAACTCATCAATTTCCACCGCTACGGGTGAAATAAAACATATCATATGGAATACTGCTCCGATTCAGGATATTGACGGGAAGGTACTTGTCACCATTGCTATGGGTCTTGATATCACAGAAGTCAAGAAACTTGAAAAGGAACGTTCATCTCTTATCCTCCAGATAGAGAGGAACATTGCAGAACTCTCTATTTTAAATGACGGGATAAGAAATCCACTGACTATCATCAGCACCATGGTAGAGATGTGTGATTGTGAGTATAATGAGAAGATCAATGCAGAAATTATCAGAATTGATAATATCGTTACCGAACTTGACCAACGCTGGGTTGAATCAGAGAAGATACTTGCATATCTTCAGCGACATCATGGACTTTTGTTTCCCCGAACCAAAAAATAATATAAATTAATCTCTTTTTAGGCAGCCATAATCTATTTACTGTTCACAGATAGGTAGTTACTACGCATCGGCAGGGGGTACAGTATGTTTCTTGATAACATTCCAATGAAGAAGAAACTGATTGGAGGATTTCTATGTGTTATCTTTTTTGCAATCATCATTGCCCTGGTAGGGTACTTTTCAATGGGCGATATGGCAGAAAAGGCAAAAACGATGTATGACGATAATCTCGTGTCATTAGACCAGTTGTTAAATGCTGATAACAGTTTTCTCAATATCAGGATTAACATCTACAAAGTTGTTTTTGCGAAGGATGAACGGACTGATAAATTTGCAGAAATTGACGATGAGATTGTAAATATTAAAAGTAAACTTGAGGCCTATCAGAGTCAGTCACTATCACCGGAAGAATCAGCACTTGTTGATGAATTTAATAAAAACTGGCCGGTCTTTGAAAGCACTCTCAGAACTATCATTGACCATATGAAGAATGAGAGGGAAAAGGAGGCATTGGAGGGTATTTATAGTGAGGATTTCGCAATACCCAGAGATGCAGCTCAGGATGCTCTTGATAAGCTGGAGGCATATAACCAGGAACTATCAAAAAGCATGCGGGATGAGATCGTTCATAATTATGAAGTATCGACTCAGTTGTTCTTCATAATCGTTTTGCTTACTCTGATTTTTGGTATTGGTCTTGCCGTACTTCTGACTAAAAGCATCACCGGACCATTATCGCAGGCCGTCACCATGATTCAGGAGATGAATAAGGGTCATCTTGGAATGCGTCTTGATATGACCAGGAAAGATGAAATCGGTGAAATGGCAGAGACAATGGATTCGTTTGCGAATAACCTTCAAAAGGAAGTTATCGGATCCATGCAGAAGATTGCCAGAGGGGAGAAAGTATCCCATATCCCGATTATGGACGATAAGGATGAGATAGGGCCTGCTCTTCGTGATACCGCCGGGACCATCAGTAATCTGATTGATGAGACAGATAAGCTGGTTTCAGCAGCACGGGATGGCAATCTCTCGGTACGCGGTGATGAGTCTGCATTCCAGGGGGGATACAGGGATATTATCAAAGGATTTAATTCTACCCTGGAAAACCTGCTTGGTCCCATCAATGAAGCAATGGTCCTTTCCAAAGAGTATGCACACGGTAATTTTTCAGCACGGTTTTCAGATACGATACCCATAAAGGGAGATTTTGTTCCGTTTAAAAATGCACTGAACACCATCGGAATGGATACCGGTTCATCAATACTTCATGTCAGACAGGAAGTGGAATCTCTCCTTGGGACGATGGAAGAAACAAATGCAAGTTCTGAAGAGATTGCTGCAGGGTCCAGAACAGTTGCAGTAAATGCGAATCGGGTCAGTGATCTCTCTGAAAAATCATCCCATGGAATACAACAAATCTTAAGTGCCATGAATGATCTTGCTACCGCGGTGTCTTCGGTTGCCATGGAGACAACAGATGTCGCAGGTCTTACTCAGAAAACAAATACTCTCTCGATAGAAGGGACAAAACTGGTACAAAAAACCGGCGAGGGAATGAAGAGTATCAAGGACTCCTTTGAAGAGACAAACCAGGTGGTTCAGGAGATTGATGATCAGATGGGCGAGATAGGTTCAATCGTTGAACTTATCAGTGGTATTGCGGATCAGACAAATCTTCTCGCATTAAATGCAGCGATAGAGGCTGCACGAGCTGGTGATGCCGGTCTTGGGTTTGCTGTCGTCGCAAATGAAGTCAAGGCTCTTGCAGAAGAGTCACGGGTTTCAGCAGAACGTATTGCCGGACTCATCACCATTTTGCAGAAAAAGTCGAAGAATGTCACAACCTCCATGAACCATTCGCTGGATGATGTTATGACCGGTGATGCAGCCGTTCAGGAGATGATGACCATCTTTGAACATATCGCTGATTCAATTGAGATTGCCTCAAAACGAGTCAGTGACGTTGCTGCAAATACGCAGGAACAGGCAGCAAGTGTCGAGGAGATAACGGCCAGTGTCCATGAACTTGAAGTGCTCGCAAAAGATTCTTCTCAGGAAGCAATTGCCTCATCTGCAGCAACGGAAGAGATCAGCTCATCCATTGACCAGGTTACCCGGTCTATCAGTGATGCATCCTCCTCGTTGCAGGCAATTTCCTCTGAAATGAATAAATTTAAAATTTAATTATTTTATAAACCTTTTTTAGAGTTTTCTCAAAACCAACTCTCCAGGTCCGATATATTCTCCGGCACCGATCATCCATGTGCCATCAATATCCTGTACATAGCTGATCTTCAGGTCGGTCAGATTGGTAAATGGATTCACCGAATAGTAATCAGTAATGCCTCCTCCGGATTTGGCTTTATCGAGAAATGCCTTCACATGTGAAATTCCGACAATATCGGTGGCATTCATGCGGTTTACCCCAATCTGGTCCGGGCGATATGGCCAGGCCAGAACCGTTCCATTATAATCGTATGCAAAAATGTAGAGATCATTCTGAATGAATGAGCCATTTCCATCATTAAATTCAGCAAGAGCAGTATCCTTCCCATTCTCTATGGCAAAATCTTTCGCATCCTGAACAAACTGCACAAGCCCTGGACGAAGAATAGATTCTTCATCGGTATACATACCGGCCCCTATCCAGTATGTATCATCTACGGGCCTTACATAACTGATCTTCAGGGTGCTCTGCTTCCCTCCGGTCGGGTAGGGATAATGATACAGGATATATCCTCCACCCTGCTGTGCAAGGGCTATCTCTACTTTGGTAAAGGGTTTGCCTGAAGCATCGATAATCGGAGTGAAATTCTCTCCGACTTTTTCTGGTTGAAAGGGTAATGCAAGAGCAATCCCGGAGTAATCAAGAGCATATACATAGATGTCATCTTGAACAAAGTGACCGGTTTTATTATTAAATTCCTGTATTGCTACTGATTTATCCTGCTTTAGTGCCCATTCTGCTGCAGCATCAACATAGGCCTTTAGATCATGAGAGGTGGAGGGATTGGGTAACAGTGGTTTTTCGTCTATCAATTCTGTTTGATCGATACTATCACTATTCTCATGATCGGTTCCATTGGATGGTGATTGAAACGATGCAGCAGAACACACCGAAATAAGACACACAAACAGTACGAATGTACAGATAATTCCTTTCATGGGCATCATATGAGGTATGGAGGTATGGAATCTATGAAGTTGTCGATCTGAGTCATATCCAAAAAAGCCATAGACCTGGTATATGATGGTATATCGCATCTTTCCGGGTCTTACCGAAGGAAGGATAAAAAATTTGATTTAGGGCAATATCTGATCGCCACAGGACTTGAACACCTTTTTCCGTGCTTTGTTTTTCTCCTGTATGAGTCTGTCAATACTAAGGGCAAGAGTTTTTTCGTCTCCGATTCCTTCTTCGATATGATGGATAATCATATGGATCATTCCAGCTCCTGCAGTCCGTTCTGCCAGGTACCCGCTCACATATTGCATATTTTGTGATCCCACCACCTGATCTGACGTCAGATATGAGAGAGCTTTCTGCTCGAATTTAGTATAGACATCAGTGATTTCGGTTATTTCTGCAGGATCAAGACAGACCCATGTGGATAATCTTCCAAGATATTCAATGGTTGCAGATGATGCACTATAGAGAGCGACTGCAGCGAAGATCAGATGTATATCTATCCGGCTCTGATATGATGTCAGCATTTTACTACCCGGGAAAATTCGCCCGATAAACCGGTAGAGATGAATCCGATATCTTGACCCTGGTGCATAGAGACGGATTTGTGGATGATAATTCCCTGACTGGATGAGATCCTCCCTGATTGTCGTCTGATACTGGAGCTCGGCATACACCGGGGGAAGAATAAGTCCGTCATCATAGAGCTGGCGGTATTGTTTCTGCTCATAATGAAGTGCTTCAAGCCAGAATAACCGGATAACACTCATCCGGTCAGGATTCTGGTGCACCTCCTGCCAGAACTCACGGACCTTCTGTTCCATATCCTGAGAATTTTCCCGATGTTTCCGGATGTGTTCATCAAGGATGGCTGAATCTATAATCCCTGCAAGACTCGACTTTTCAAGGCTGGACTCTGCTGCCCGGCAGGTGACAAGGTCTCCATACAACTGATGAAATCTCCGAAGAAGCCGTGATTGTCCGAGCCCAAGACGTTGAATGAGAGGTCCGATGGTCATACCCTGCACAAAGATACTGAAGAGGACCGTGAGGACTGAGAATGCAATAATCAGATCACGATATGGCAGAGAGAGCGGGATTGAAAGAACCAGGGCTATCGCCACCGCACCACGAAGACCTCCCCAGAAACAGACCGTCTGGTATGACAGGGGAACCGTGTGTTTTGTAAACCGGTTAAATATGGCAAAGGTCCCTATTACGGGGACTAGTCGTGCCAGCAATACTGCGCCGATAAGGAAAAGAATACCAACAATCCCTCCTTTGATGAGGAGTGAGAGATCTTCGAGTGATGCAATTGTTATCCCGACGAGGAGGAAGATCAGACTGTTTGCAAGAAACCCGATATACTCCCAGAAATGGTTCAGTTCTTCACGACGGTCAGGTCCAATCCAGTCTGATGCTGCCCGTGCGGTGATAAATCCACATGCAACGACTGCAATGACGCCGGAAAAACCCATTTCATCACCAAGCAGAAATGTCAGATATGCTGCAACAAGGGTTGCCGTCTGATGAATATGTGAATTGAGCGGCGTCTTTCTCAGAATGGTCCGGAGAACCAGACCTCCGATGACCCCGATAAGTATGCCACCGATAAATGAGGTGAGCAACTGAGAGGTAAAGAGAGCTGATGTTTCAAAAAATGACAGATCATTTTTGAGGAGCGGCCTGCTTATCAGGAGCAATACCAGCTGGAACATGATGATGGAACAGGCATCATTGAGGAGGCTTTCCCCTTCAACAAGTATCTGGAGTCGTTTCGGAACTCCGACCTCTTTAAAGATGGATATGACCGCAACCGGGTCGGTGGATGAGATCAGTGCTCCAAACAGAAGGGCAAAAAGGAGCGGGATTGCAAAATACCATGAGACCATGTATCCGATAATCCCTGCTGAGATGATGACACCAAATATTGCAAGGCATAATACGGGAAACAGGTTTCGATTAAGCAGCCGGGTATTTACGGCGATTGCAGATTCAAAGATCAATGGTGGGAGAAATATATAGAGGATGATATCCACCGCCGGGAAATATGGTCCAATCGGTTTTAATGCATCGATATGAGGGACCACATATTCTGAGAAGGCAAACCCGATAAGAACCAGTCCGATGGTATAGGGCATCTTCAGGTGCCGCAAGGTCATTGAAGCTATAATTGCAACTAAAAGAAGAGCGATGATGATAATTTCATTGGCAATGATGAGGTTATGTTCCATACATACGAACCTGTCTAATCCTATTGGCAGTCATGGGTAATGAGGAGTGATACTGATTTTTATTTCCTCATGTGCCCCCCTGATCTGACTTTGATTATCTCATCATGAATGAGACGATAGATGAAAATAATCAGATCCCACCATGAAAATTAAAATCAGTCTATATATTGACCGGATAATACAGAAAAATGATCAGACCAGAGAGCCTGTACCTGCGATGCAGATACAATATTTTTTATACAATATCCACACTTTTCATACGTATGGACTCGGAAAAGATCCTTGCAATAATCCTTAGCATCATTGTCCTTTTGTTCGGTATTGTTGCTGTCACCGCTCCGACTGCAGTCTTTGACTTCCTTGTTCTCATTGTCGGAGTAATCTTTCTGATATTTGGAATTCTGACTGCCGGCGTTGCACTCTCAGCAGAAGGTGGAACACCAAAGATGATACTTCTGGGATCAGGTCTCGTAAGTATCCTCATCGGTCTTCTGGCAATCATCTCACCCTATGTCGCAACCATTGCCATAGGATATCTGATTGCATTATGGCTTACCCTGAATGGTCTGCTGACAATTGCATATGCCATTTCAATCACCTGGGAGAAGCACCGTATCCTCACCGGTATCGCAGGAGTTATCAGCTTACTCATTGGTATTTATCTGTTTACAAACCCAGGTGCAGGAACGGCTCTGATTGTTATGATCCTCGGAGTATTCTTTGTAATTTCAGGGATACTCTCACTTATCATGGCATTATTTTACTGGAAAAAATAATCCTCTCTTTTTTTGTCAGCCCGCAAAAAGAAGGAGAATCAGAATTTTCATGGCGGGTCACATAATGTCAATGAAAAATTATGGAATTCCTTTGATGATGAGAAGTGTGATGTCATCAAATTGTGGTTCTGATTCGCTGAATTTCTGAACCTCATCGAATATTTTCTTTTGAATACCGGTTGCAGGTAAAGATCTGTTCTCCCTGATGATTGATTTCAGGCGTAATTCACCAAACATCTCTTGTGATGAACTTAAAGATTCCGTGACTCCATCGGTATACAAAACGATGATATCTCCAGGTTGAATCAGTATAGATCTCTGAGTGTATATTTCATCTTCAAGAACACCGATTGCAATCCCGGTCATGGGTAATTCTTCAAAGGTATCTATTCCTGCCCGGTATACCATAGGGGGATTATGTCCGGCATTGACGTACGTAAGGGTCCGATCACGTTCTGAGAGGATACCATAAAACAGAGTTACAAACATCCCTGACTTAGAGTCCTGGGCGATAATGGTATTTGCAGAAGCAATGGCCTTTGCCGGCTCATGGTGCCAGGTTGCATTCACTCTGACTACAATCCTTGACAATGCCATAAACAGGGCTGCCGGAATTCCTTTTCCGGATACATCGGCTATGAGAATCCCATAGGTACCCTGATGAAGTGGAACGAGTTCCATTGGTATGACATCAAAGAAATCTCCCCCGACTTCTTTTGCCATCACACTGGTCGCTGCAACATCAAAGCCCTGAATTGAAGGAATCGTGTCAGGGAGGAAACTTCGCTGAATTTCAGCGGCGATGTCAAGTTCAGCCTTCGACCTTGCAAGTCGTTCCTCCATCTTCCTCCGGTCGGTAATGTCCCTGATGGTCTCAATAGATCCCGTGATGGTGCCATTCAGATCATACAGGGGACTTGCCTTTGCCCAGACAAACCTGCCTTCCCTTCCGGATAAGGGAAGAAAGGTATCAACAATAAGGGTGTTTCCTTCACGGTCGATATGCGAATACTTCTCTTCAAGTTCCGCTATTGGCTGAAATACGAGATCTGCAAGGATAGGCCGTCTCTCTCCATAAAAGGGAAGGGCATATTCATAGTCTCCTCTCCCTACCATGTCTGCAGCCGGGACTTCAGATATGAGTTCCATTGCATGGTTCCAGGCCTGAACCACCCCGTTTGTATCGATGACCACCGTTGCATCAGGGAGGAAGTTGATGATCTCCGCAAGTCTTCTCCGGGATATTTCAGACTCCTCCTCTGCCCGTTTCCGGTCAGATATATCCCTGATACTCTCAATAGCTCCATAGCGGGTTCCTTGTTCATCATAGAGAGGACTTGCCTTTGCCCAGAAATAGGTCCCATCTTTTCCGAATGTTGGGATGAAGATGTCAACAACAAGGGTATCGCCTTCACGGATGATATGATTGTACCGTTTCTCAACCTCTTCATCAGGGAGAAGAATGAGATTTGCCAGCATCGGTTTTCGCTCACCATAAAAGGGGAGGGCATATTCGTAGTCGCCCTTTCCAAGTATGTCAGAGGCAGAAACTCCGGTGACATCCTCCATGGCTCGGTTCCAGGCGATGACCTTCCCGTCCAGGTCAATGACAAACGTCGCATCTGGGAGGAAATTGATGATCTCCTCCAGGCGGCGGACCGTCTTTTTTGTCTCCTGTTCGGCCTTCATCCGGTCGGTGATATCACGGATTGTTTCTATGGCACCGACGATATTTCCAGCTGGATCATAGAGAGGACTGGCCTTGGCCCAGAAATAGGTCCCATCCTTCCCGAATGATGGGATAAAGATGTCAACAACAAGGGTGTCACCATCCCGGATGATATGATTATACCGTTTTGCTACCTCTTCATCCGGAAGGAGGATGAGATTTGCCAGCATCGGTTTTCGTTCGTTGTAAAAGGGGAGGGCATAGGCATAGTCACCTTTCCCAAGGATATCTGAGGCAGAAACTCCGGTGACATCTTCCATGGCACGGTTCCAGGCAATGACCTTTCCGTCCAGATCAATGACAAATGTTGCATCAGGGAGAAAATTTATTATTTCTGCGCAATAGCCTTCCATTCTCGGTTTCATCATGATATCCTGATGGTAGAGTATGGGGGGATGGGGTATAAGTATAATCCGTTTAGGCGTGGGAGTGGGTATGTATGGGATAAAAAAATCCTGGGATTTAACATGAGCGATTCTAGATAATCGTGATTAAGGCTCAGATTTTTCACCAAAAGATAAAAAATTGAATGTATTCTAAAAATGGAATAAAACAAGATAGAAGAGTAAATAATTATCAACCGTCTTTAGAAATGGAATATTTTTTCTGAAATGTGATATTCATGCTTATTTGCATAGACCCAGGAGATCTATGAGGAGAGCCTTCACAATCTCATTATCTGCATGGGAGATTTTACCAATCTTTTTCTCAAGTCTTTTCTCATCAATCGCAACTATCTGAAATGTCATTGCAACACTTGGAGCAGAAAGACCGTTCGATGATGTCGGTTCGATAAGACAGGTATGAGGGTAATTCAGAACTTTTAACTGGGTTGTCAATGGGATAACAATATTCATTCCAATGACTGAGGCCATAACAAGAGCCGGCCTTTTACCACCCTGTTCATGCCCCCTGGAATCAGACAGATCAATTATCCAGATCACGCCTCTCGCAGATTTCATCAACAACACCGGAGAGTGTTCAGGGCGACCGCTTTCCAGGGTGCAGTTTCATTCTCAAGAAG